>Ga0163210_1000207_pt1 | contig 23009 bp, 25 predicted proteins | sample Kivu_220m_FD_113536 | JGI IMG/M metagenome (GOLD analysis project Ga0163210, IMG submission 113536) | Freshwater microbial communities from Lake Kivu, Western Province, Rwanda to study Microbial Dark Matter (Phase II) - Kivu_220m | ecosystem: Environmental > Aquatic > Freshwater > Lake ...
AGGTCGGCCGCCCTGAATATAGTCCCGACCACCACGGGGGCAGCCAAGGCCGTGGCGCTGGTTATCCCCGAGATCAAAGGCAAACTGCACGGCATAGCGCTGCGCGTGCCCGTTCCGACGGTCTCGCTGTGCGACCTCGTCTGCGACCTGAATAAGGAGGTCACAGTTGAGCAGATTAACGACGCCTTTAAAGCAGCGGCGGCGGGTAAGCTCAAGGGCATACTGGAGTATTGCGAGGAGCCGCTGGTGAGCACGGACTTCAAGGGCAACCAGAACAGCTCCATCTTCGATTCCCTGCAGACCCTGGTGCTGGGAGGCGACATGGTCAAGGTGATCGCCTGGTACGACAACGAGTGGGGCTACAGCTGCCGCATGGCGGACCTGGCCCTCATGCTCTTCTCTAAAGGCCTATAGAAAGCGCAACAGAGATTCGGAGCGAGATTAAGGGGATGCCGGAACAAAGCATTCAGGGAACGGAGGCCTGCACATCACCGGCGGCCGGCGCCGCCAACGCCTACGAAAAGCACTGGTTCTGCGTCTCCCTGTCCACCGACGGCAGGGTTACCATGCAGGATGCCGACTCACCCGAATGCTTCCTTCAAAGCCTGAAGACTTCGCTGCTGGCCTGGGTGGATTACCGCACGGCCGACTATCAAAGAGATGTGCGCAACGGCGGGATGGCGCTGGCGTTCTCATCACAGCTGGTCGACGCGCTGGTCGGAAATCAACGCCTGCTGTATGAGGACTATTCCAGCGAGATGGGGATCAAGCTGCCGTCGATACAAATACGCATCAACGAAGAGATCGACGTACAGAACTATCCCACCCTGCTCCTGCTGCGCAGGAACTTCATCCTGACCATACACCCCATCCTGGTCGACCGCCGCTTCATACGCCTGCGCAGATACTCCGAGACCATCTTTAAGAAGGTGCCGCTCGACATCTGCGCCGAGGACAAGCTGACCACGCTTTTAATACGCATCATCGACCAGAACAACGACCGCAATTTCGAGCACCTCAGGCAGATAGAGGGGCGCGGGGACGATCTCAACAAGATCCTGATGGACCCACAGACCCCGCGCCAGCTGCTGGGCCCGCAGATATATAACATGAAGCATTCGCTGATCACCTACCTGGACGCATTGTGGGAGACGGTGGACGTGCTGCACGACCTGCGCTACGGGGACGCCGACCTGCTGACCAATGAGGCCTCGCTGCTCAACAGGATGGGGTACCTGGCGGACGACGTCAGCCGTCAGATCGGGCTGGCGGAGCACATGTCGGACGTGCTGGCCTCGGGCCTGGAGGTACTGCAATCCATCTACAACAACCAGCTGCAGGCCATGAATAACAGGATGGCGCTGCTGATGACCTACCTGACCGTGCTGGGCACGGCGGTGCTGGTACCGAACACACTGGCCACCATATTCGGCAACTCCGCCTTTGCCATGGGGCCCCAGGATATCGGCTGGTACGTTACCATGCTGGTCGTTTCCACCGTGCTGGCAACCCTGCTGGCCTTCATCTGGGTGAAAAAGTCGGGTTTCCTGCCCAGGAAAATGGATTGAATCTACGGGGAGCCGACCAGGCCGGTCAGCCGTTCGCTCACTTCCCACAATTTCGCAGCCGTCTCCCTGTCGTAGCTCAGGGGCGATGATTTCGACTCCGTTCCATTTACGGTCACCCTGGTGATCTTAAGGTGCTGTTTGGTCTCGAAATAGCGCCCGGTCAATCCCTCGACGCCGGACGAGCATGCCAGGTGCAGCGGCAGCACGGCGCCCTGCTCAGGCCCTTTCATCAAAGCGTGGAAAAAGGAGTCGATCGTCCTGCTTGAATGCGACCATATGGCGGAGCTGCAGGCCCCCGGGCAAACGCAGTTAGCCGTTACGCCGCTCCCTTCCAGCCTCCTGGCCAGCTCGTAGGTGAAAAGGACCACAGCCAGCTTCGACCTGGCATAGGCCGAATCACGCCCGAAGGACTTCTCCCCCTGCAGGTTATCGAAATCGAGCTTTGCCATGCGGTGGAGCGATGTGGTCATGTTGACTATCTTGGAGGGCGCGCCCGCTCTGAGAGCGCCGAGCAGCAGGTTGGTCAGCAGAAAGTATGACAGGTAGTCGACGGCAAAGGTCATCTCGATGCCGTCCGCGGTCAGCACCCTCTTCCCCATGATGACCCCGGCGTTGTTGACCAGCAGGTGCAGTACCCCGTATTGTTGCATGAAATCCATCGCCAGCATCCTGATCTGATCCTGAACGGACAGGTCCGCCATCAACAGGTGGACGTCGCCGTTTCCCGATTGCTGCCGGATGTATTCCAGCGCCGCTTTTCCCCTGCCGGGATCCCTGCAGACCAACAACACGGTGGCATTCCGCCGGGCCAGGCCCAGCGCGATCTCCCGGCCTATGCCCGAGCTGGCGCCGGTGACCATGCAGTACATGTTTTTCAGGCTCCCATCCTCCCCTTGCGCGTAGTCTTTCATATCCATATCCTCCTTCCCATTCCCTGCCCTGTTATTGAACGGTTACAACCTTCTCCAGCCTCCGTATGACCTCATCGATGTGAAGGCCGGACTCGTTGACCATTACAATGGCATTATTGGGACACGTTTCCACGCAGTTGCCGCAGCCCAGGCAGCCGTCGCCGATAACCGACCTATCGCCCTCCTGCCTTATGTTTTTTATAAAGCACGCATCGACGCAGGCGCCGCATCCCAGGCAGTCTTGAGTGACGTGCACGCTGATGCCGGGCATGCGCGAGATCTTGGACCTGATGCGCCGGTCGATGTAGGGAGTGAAGCGCCACAGGCAGCAGCATGGGCAGCAATTACAGATCGTCAGCAGCTGATCGCCGGATTTGAGGCCCAGCCAGACGGTGTCCAGCCGGTTCTTGCCCACCAGGTGGAATAACCCTGCTTCCCGGCATCTCCGGGCATGGCGGTGGGCCTCCTCCTTTGAGACCAGCCTGCCCAACTTAGGATTTATATCAAGCACTGCCCTGCCCAGGAAAAGGCAGCCCAGTGTCTGAGGATAATCGCGGCAGTTCGAGCTCTCGCGGCAGATGCAGAAATTCATGATCCAGTGATACTGCGCCTGGTCGATAAAATGATGAACTATCTGAGAGGGGAGCATCGTCTGTGAGGGCTCTTCGAGCTCCTTGCCGACGCTTATGACCCTTTCCCTGGGAAGGTAAACGATATCGTCCCCCTCGAAAAGCCAGCGGTCCAGCAGTGCCCCCAGCACAGGCGCCCTGGTCAGACCGGCCAGGGCAAAGCGCCCGGGAAAACCCATCTCGATCAGCCTTACAAACCACATTGGTCGCGACATGAGCAACATCCCCTCTTTTTCGAAAATCGGACCGGCCGCCCTGCACAGGCTTGAGCCCGGCTATATTGTAAAGGCAGCCGGACAATCATTCAATGACAGCTAATAAGCGCGTAATTCCGGGGCAACTAAACTTTCTATAAAATTGCACGTTTAATATAATAGACACCGGGTAAATCGAGGTAACCTGGTGTTAGTAGAAGAACAGTTAGTACAGAGGGCCGTAAATGGAGACCGCGAAGCATTTACGCAAATATATGATCTGCATTTCGACAAGATCTACAGATATATATATGTTAAAGTGCGCAGCCAGGCCGAAGCCGAGGACCTGACACAGGATGTATTTATTAAAGCTTACGAGAGCATCAAGAACTACAAGTGGAGGGACCTCCCCATCACCGCATGGCTGTTCAGAATTGCACACAACAGGGTTATCGACCATGTCAGAAAAACATCCAAGGAGAAAAAGGCCAGCCTCGACGAAGCCGGCGCAATCAGTTCAGGCGACCCGGTTTATATGACGGAATTGAATTTTGAGATATACCAGCTGAAGGACGCGTTGCAGCATTTGCCGGACGCGCAGCGCGAGGTCGCGACCATGCGCTTTATCTCCGAGTTATCCATCTCGGAGGTCGCTCTGTCATTGGGCAAAAGCGAGGGCACGGTCAAGGCGCTGCAGTTCAACGCTATCGCGTCGCTGAGAAAATTGCTCTACGGTAAGATAAATGGCTATTAGGATCGAAGAAGCTTTTAACGACTGCTTTGACAGGCTCACCTTTGGGGAGAGCCTGGATAGCTGTCTGCGCAGATATCCTGAATATGCCGCCGAGCTGGATATGATGCTCAGAATGGCTTACGACGTCAAGCGCAGGGCCCATCCCATACAGCCCAGGCCTGAGTTCAAATACTGGTCCCGCGTGAGATTACAGGGCGTGCAGGACTACATGAGCAGGCACGCCTCTCCGCAGAAATCCGGCTCGTTCAACATCCGCAGAAACCTGGCTATCTCGATGGCGGGGTTACTGGTGCTGGTAATCGCTTCCAGCGGCACCGCCGCAGCATCAAATGATGCGCTGCCCGACCAGCCGCTGTACGGCGTTAAAATGGCGGTTGAACAGGCCCAGGTATCCCTGGCCACATCGGACATCGACAGGGCGGAGATTTATGCCAAGCTGGCTGAGAAGAGGGCACAGGAGATAGAGGCCCTGGCGAGGCAGGGTAAGGCCGAGTATCTGGTCAGCACATCGGCCAAAATGGACTATCAGCTCGAACAGGCCGAGACCTATATCGGCAGATTCCAGGCGGCTAACACAGTCAGCCCCGCGCCAACGATGGAAGCTACTACCACCGTGGCACCGACAGACGAAACATCCAGCCAGCCTGCCACGCAGGTGAGGCCTTATGCCATACCGGACACCGATAAGCCGCAGGTCCCGCCGGCCGGTACGTCGACCACCGGCACGAGCGATCAGCCGGCCTGGACCGGCGATGGCAAAACAACCGTGAAACAGCCGGTGCCTGCATCACGCGCCATAGCCAATGTCAGCAAGGCCAAGACTGCTTTGAACTCAAGCACCGCCAAGAGCCTGGCCACACTTCAGGATGCGCTGGATAAAGCGCCCGAATCGGCCAAACCGGCCATTATCCAGGCCATCGAACGGGTTAAAAAAGCCAACGAGTGGTCGCAGGGCAATTCCAATAGCGTCCAGAACTATAAGCCCCCCATAATTCAGCCCGGGCCGAAGTACATACCCCCCACAATCAACAGGCCGAACAGCACCAACATAAACAAAAATACCGATGTGAATACAAATACCGACACCGATAAAAACAGCGGTGCCGGCACCGTCATTTATTTCAACCGGAATACCGATATAACAAACACGGACAATACCAATACCGGTACCAATACCGGTACCAATACCGGCACCGGTACTACCACTACTACTACAGGTGCGGTCAGGCCGACAACCATCCTGACCGATACACAGAAGCTGGCGCCGTCGACTTCGATAACGAACACAACTACCGACGATAAGTCCATCCTGTCAACACCCAAATAAAACCGACATCCGCAACCATAATTTAATTCAGTCGTTAATATGCTTAGGGAGGATAAAATGAACCGATTCGTAAAATATGTTCTGCTGCTGGCACTGGTTGCCGCGCTGATGATACCGGCAGCCTGTGCGCAGAAAAGCGTTACTCAGGAAGATGTCAATTGGTCCGGCATGGCGCCGGCGCCAATGGCGCCCGCGCCGTCCTTTCTGGCCGCAGGAAGGTCATCGGAAACCACGGATTATTACTCCAAAGATGGGAACGGCGCAGACGATGCTGCCGTAGATCGCAAAATAGTCAGGACAGGATCAATGTCCATGGAGGTGGATGATATCGTCAAGGCCCAGGCTGCGATCACCGATATCGCCGTCCAGTATGACGGCTATGTGGTCTCCTCGAACCTCAACGCCGCTAAAGAAAATCCCCGTGGCTTTATATCGTTCAGGGTACCCGCCGAGAAATTCGATGCCGCCCTGGCCAGACTGCGACAGATGGCGGTCAAGGTGACCAATGAAAATACCAACAGCCAGGATGTCACGGAGCAGTACACCGACTTAAAGGCGCAGTTGAGCAACTACGAGGCCACCGAGGCCCAGTACCTGGAGCTGCTGAAGAAGGCCGACAACGTAAAGGATATGCTGGAGGTGCAGCGCGAGCTGTCCAACGTCAGGGGCAATATCGAGAGGATCAAAGGGCGCATGCAGTACCTGGAGAGGACATCCGATACGTCCCTCATCGAGGTCAGCCTGACCAAGTCCACACCCATCGGCGAAAGCACCTGGGACGTTACAGGTGTTTTCAAAGGCGCGGTGGACGGATTAATCGCCTTCGGCAAGGTGCTGCTCAGCATCTTGATCTGGCTGCTGGTCTTCTCCCCGGTCTGGATCATCGTACTGGTCATCATCTTCATCGTCAGGCGCAGGAAGAAAACCAAAAGCGCAGCAACGACAGCTAAGTAAATCATCGCATGATGATATAATAAAGGGCAGTATAAAAGCTGCCCTTTATTTATTCATATGGACTACCCTGTATACGAAGGTCGAGGATAATGAAACCGATCCAATGGTCGGGCGGCAGGCTCCGACTGCTTGACCAGACCGCGCTGCCGCTGCAGGAGATATATCTGGAGATCTCCGATTACAGGGCGACTATACATGCCATAAAGACCCTGCAGGTGCGCGGCGCCCCGGCCATCGGCATCGCCGCGGGTTACGGCATCGTTCTGGGAGCGCAGTCGATCAAAACATCATCGATGAAAGCGTTTAATAAGGAATTGGAGCGAATACTGAATGACTTCGCCGCTTCCAGGCCCACGGCGGTCAATCTGTTCCGGACCATAAACAGGATGAGGCGGGCGCTTTCAGCGGCTGACTCTCAGGGTGAAGCGGTGGACGCGCTGAAAAAAGAGGCGCGCCTGATCCACAGGCAGGAGTCCGCAGCTATGGCCAAACTGAGCCGCATTGGGTCATCCCTCATCGGCGACAACTGCACGGTGTTGACCCACTGTAACACGGGACAGCTGGCCACGGGCGTGGAATACGGCACCGCGCTGGGTGTAATCAAGGCCGCGGCCGAGCAGGGGAAAAAGGTATCGGTTTACGCCGATGAGACGCGTCCCCTGCTGCAGGGCGCGCGCCTCACCACGTGGGAGCTGCAGCGTCTTAAAATCCCCGTCACGCTCATAACCGACGGCATGGCCGGCCATTTCATCAGCCGGGGTATGATCCACTGCGTCATGGTGGGGGCAGACCGCATCGCCGCCAACGGCGATACGGCAAATAAGATAGGCACCTACTCCGTGGCGGTGCTGGCCGGGGAAAACGGTATCCCCTTTTACGTGGCCGCGCCCCTCAGTTCAATAGACATCTCTATAGACTCCGGAGCCCTCATTCCCATCGAGGAGAGGGGCCGGGAAGAAGTGCTGGAGTTCAACGGCCGCAGCATTGCCCCTCTCAAGGTGCGGGCGGCTAATCCGGCTTTCGACGTTACCCCGCACAGATACATAACGGCCATCGTGACCGAGAAAGGCATAATCAGGCCACCCTATAAACGCAGTATTAAATCCGCCATACAGGAGGTCCAACCATGCAGGAAGCCAGGGTAGGAATAATCGGGGGCAGCGGCCTCTATCACCTGGAAGGCATGACACACGTGAAGGAGGTTCGTGTATCGACACCTTTCGGCGACCCCAGCGACGCCATAACTCTGGGGAATATCGAGGGGGTCCACGCCGCCTTCCTTCCCCGGCACGGCGTGGGGCACAGGATCAGCCCGTCCGAGCTGCCGTCCAGGGCCAACATCTACGCCCTCAAATCGCTGGGCGTGGAATACATCATCGCCATCTCCACCGTGGGCAGCCTGAAGGAAAAGATCAAGCCCATGGATATCGTCATACCGGACCAGCTAATCGACCGGACCTTCCTCAGGCCCGATACCTTTTTCGGCAACGGCATAGTCGGGCACGTGGCCTTCGCCGATCCATACTGCCCGCATCTGAGCGACGTGCTGTATGACGCCGCACATCGCAACGACATACGGGTACATGACGGAGGCACCGTCATCGTCATGGAGGGTCCGCAATTCTCCACGCGGGCCGAATCGGAGCTGTACAGGTCCTGGGGCGCCGACATCATATTGATGACCGCGCTGCCCGAGGCCAAGCTGGCCAGGGAGGCCGAGATATGTTACGGCATGATGGCCGTCGTCACCGACTACGATTGCTGGAACGAGCTGAGCGAGACCGTCTCCGCCGAGATGGTCGTATCCAATCTGAAAAAGACCCTTCAGACGGCTAAAAAAGTGCTGCGCCACGCTATAGTCAACCTGCCGCAGAAAAGGGAATGCAGTTGCGGGCATGCGCTGGAAAATGCCATAATAACTGCCCCCGAATTGATACCTGAGAAAGCCAGGATAGACCTCGACATTATCATCGGGAAATACATTAAATAACAGGAGTCATATATCCGTGCCCGAATTCAACTGCGCTGCCACGATCATAGGCGGAATGCCGGACAAAGACGCGGCCTCCTCCTGCGCCGGGATAAGCAGATACCTGGTAGATCTGCCGGCCTGGCCGCAACTGCCGCTGCGCTCGAACCTGGAGAACATGTACGTCCAGTGCAGCCAGGGATTCCCCGGCATCGTTGTCGACGGCCAGAAGCTGCACATCGAACGCGGGCCGGATCTGGACCGCGGCATAGAAAGGCTTTATTACGACTGGAGCGAAAATAAAGCAGGCGGTTACGCCATCGATAAAGAGCATGCGTCGGGCCTCTATTGTATGGCATCGCATAACTCCGCCGCGCCGCCGGTAGTTAAAGGACAGATCACCGGGCCGATAAGCTGGGGGCTGTGCGTTACCGACGGCGAGGGCAAAGGCATAATCTACGATGAAACTCTGGCCGACGCGGTCAGCAAGTTCCTCAAGCTGAAAGCAGCCTGGCTGCAAGGTTTTATGCGTTCCTTCTCCAGGCAGACGGTTATCTTTGTGGACGAGCCTTACCTGGCTTCCCTGGGTTCGGCCTTCGTGGCATTGCCCAACGAGCAGATTACCGGCCAGTTGAACGAGGTCCTCAGCGGCATAAAAGGCATCAAGGGTATCCACTGCTGCGGCGGGACGGACTGGTCGCTGCTGCTGGGACTGCCCATCGACGTCATCAGCTTCGACGCCTATAACTACCTGGATTCCATACTGTGTTACCGGCAGGAGCTACTGTCCCACGTCCGCAGTGGCCGATCCATCGCCTGGGGCATCGTTCCCAACGATGAGGAGGCGCTGAAAAAAGAATCCCCGGCCAGCCTTTTCGACAGGTTCGGGGACGCGCTGTCGCACCTGACCGGAGACGGGATTTCCATCCGGCAGGTGGTCCGGCAAAGCCTGGTTACGCCGAGCTGCGCGCTGTTATCCCTCACTCATGACGGAGTAGAATTTGTTTATAATCTGTTAACGGAGCTATCATCCCGGGCGAGGCGAAAATATGGTTGATAAATGACCGCCGAAGTTGAAATCTACGGCCGCATTAGCGATAATACATAACGAGTTCTATAAGGTGTAAATATTAGGTGATATAAGATGAACAAACGCAAGAAAATGGCCCTGCTCAAACACCGTCGCAAGAGAAAAAAGTTTGAAGAGCGCAGGAAGGCTCTGAACCTCGCCTCCGGCGTGGTAAGCAAACCGGCTGTCAAGACAGCTGCCAAAAAAGAGATCGAGATACCCAAGCCCGTCAAAGCGCTGGCCGACATGCTTAAAACGCCGCCCGCCAAAAAGCCGGCGGTTAAAAAAGAGAAACCCGAGCCGGTGAAGGCCGAAGCGGTTGAAAAGGTGGAGAAAGTCAAAAAGGCCCCGGCTAAAAAGAAAGCCGGCCCGGCATCCGGATCTACTGCGGCAGCCAGGGCGCCGGCGCCTAAAAAGCCTGCCAGCCGGAAAAAGAAGCCTGAATCCGCCGAAGGGGGTTGATGGGGCAAGCTTATCTGCTAACGGGCATGCCCGGCACAGGTAAAACCAGCATCATCAAAGAGGCGATCACGCAGTCAAAGTGCAATGCTGGCGGCTTCTTCACGCAGGAAATCCGCAACGTAGGCATACGGGAAGGTTTCCGTATCGTCACCCTGGACAATAAAGAGGGTGTGCTGGCGCATATAACCATCGACAGCCCCTTCCGCGTGGGCAAATACGGGGTTGATATCGATGTGCTCAATACCACCGGGATCGACGCAATCTACAACGCCATCGAGCACAACGACATCGTGGTGATCGATGAGATCGGCAAGATGGAGCTTTTCTCCCCGCGCTTCATTCAGGCCGTGCAGGACGCGTTGAGCAGCCCCAAGAAGGTGCTGGGCACGATAACCCTCAAGCCGCACCCGCTGGCCGATACCATCCGGCAGATCAGAAACATTAAGGTAACCGAGCTGACGCGCAACAACCAGAGATACGTGCTGGCCGAGATGCTGGCCTGGCTGGCATATACCGGTAAATGAAGATAGACCTGATCTCCATCGGTGATATTCATCCCGGCATCCTCCAGCAGTTGAAAGACGGTCTGGAAACCGTGTTCGGATGTCCCGTGCGGATCGATAAGTCCATCGGAATACCCGACGACGCATTCGACCGCGCCAGGGACCAGTATCTGTCCGATATCCTGCTCGACAGGCTGCGGCGGCACGAACATGAATTCGAGCACGCGCTGGGGGTGACCGAGTTCGACATCTTCACGCACGGCCTTAACTTCGTATTCGGCCAGGCTGACAGCGTCAACCGCGTGGCAGTGATCTCCCTCAAGCATTTAAGGGATGAGAACTGCATCCTTCCCGGCGGAGAGGATCTGCTGTTGGAAAGGTCGCTCAAAGAGGCCGTTCACGAGCTGGGGCACACGCTGGGGCTGGGGCATTGCGGGGACGCTAAATGCGTCATGCATTTCTCCAACAGCCTGGTCGACACGGACGTTAAAGGCCGCTATTTCTGCAGCCGTTGCCGTCCGAAACTGATAGAATAAACGGCGAATATTTAGATATAGCCTGCCATCGCAGGTGCTATCCAACGACACACCAGGAGGCTTGCGTGAAGAAACTGGACGACTACAGCGGCGATTTCAATCCCGACCTCAAACCGAGCGATTTTTCCTACGAAGCGCTGGAGAAGCTGATCAGGACATATTCCAAGCTTTACAAGGCGCTGGACGGATTCTGGTACCTTGCCCTCATGGAGAAAAGGGGCAATGATGAGGCGCTGGCCTGCGACATACTTGTATGGGAAAAACTATGCCTCCATGAAATGAAGCAGATCACCCGCGCTTTTAATATCACAGGAAAAGACGTCAAGTCGCTGATGAAAGCCGTTCAGATCAGCCCGTGGGCCTGGAACATCAAGTCCAGCTTCGATGTAATCAACGACAACCACATAATCTGGAACGTGCTGCACTGCCCCACCGCCAGTGCGCTGGAGCGCGAGGGAAGGGGCAGGGAGAACGATATCTGCAAAAACGTGGAGCCCAGGCTCAACAGGTTATATGCATCCTTTTTCAATCCGGATATGCAGGTCAACTGCCTGAAAACACCGCCGCGCGAGAATGAGGACGACTACTACTGCCGCTGGGAATTCAAGCTTTAACCCTCAATCAAATATCTTCAATCGGAGGTTCACAACATGGAATGTGTTTTCTGTGAAATCATCAAGGGCACTCAGAAAGGGTACAGGATTTATGAAAATAAAAACGCTCTGGTGATCCTTGACATCAATCCGCTGGCAAAAGGACATTGCCTGGCGGTATCCAGGAGGCACATCCAGTGGTGGCATGATTTGCGGGAAGATGAGATAGCAGACCTTTTCAAAGCATGCAAAATCGCCGCTGAAAAAATAAAAAAGGCCTATAAACCGGATTTCGTTATGATGTATGCGCGCGGGAGGAGGATCCCCCACGTGCACATATTCCTAGTCCCCACTTCTAAAGGCGATACGATGGACCGCTATTTCAACGCTCTGGAGGGATTCCAGGAGTCCACAACGGAGCTTGCGGAGATGAAGTCGCAGTTCGACCAGATAACCGCAGACCTTTTAAAAGCCGACTGAAAAGCCGTGCAAATAATGTGTCCCTTAATTCCGGCTTTAATATCGCACCGGTTGTCCATATTAGCGTTCTGCCGGTTTAGTTAGTAGCTAAACACTGTGGGTTGCTGAAAACGAAGGCGATAATCAGTGTGACGACAACAAAAAAGACCATGATTACGGCTGCCGACTGCAAAGACATAGCAAGGGTTTTACGTCTATCGATGAAATGTTTGCGATACTCCTCATAGCTAATCAAAAATGCCATCACCGCAGCTATCAAGCTGAATGATGTGCCGATAACAAACAGCATGGTGAACAAATCCATTTGCATTTAGTGTTTGTCCTGCTTGTCAGGTTTACGTTTGTTCCTCGACCTATTTTTATGCGTCTGCGATTTCCTGGTTACTTGCCAGGTAATAACTTTTAACCTTTTTCAGATTATTATTGAATTCGTAGACCCGTGGTATACCAGTGGGAATATTCAAATTAACTATATCATCCGCCGAAATATTGTCCAGGTACTTTACCAGCGCCCTCAGGCTGTTCCCGTGTGCTACGATAAGAATCCTTTTACCTGACTTTATAGCCGGCGCAATAGACCTGTGCCAGTACGGCAAACATCTTTTATAGGTATCCTCCAGGCTCTCGCTTAAAGGTATCTTATTGATCGGAAGTTTGCTGTACATGGAGTGGTTTCCCGCAAAACGCTCATCTGTTCTCTCCAAAGGCGGGGGACGCACATCGTAACTTCTCCTCCAGGTCGACACCTGATCTTCCCCATATTTTTCAGTCATTTCAGGCTTATTCATGCCCTGTAAACTGCCGTAGTGCCGCTCATTTAATCGCCAGGACAATTTTACCGGTATCCACATCAGGTCCATCGCATCGAGTACTATCCGTAGTGTACGTATTGTCCTTTTAAGATATGAAGCATAGGCGAGATCAAATATAAAGCCTTCTCCTCTCAATATCCTCGCGGCCTCTTTGGCTTCGCAAACTCCCTTCTCCGACAAGTCCACATCAGTCCAGCCGGTAAATATATTATCTCTGTTCCAGACACTCTCGCCGTGTCTGAGTAATACAATTTTTTTCAAATCAATTTTTCCCAGTGTTAAAAACCGGATGCAGCTACCTTTTATCGTACAATCATCACCGTGCAATCGGCATGCCGGCTGACCTTTTCGGCTGTAGTGCCCAGGAAATTGGACCAGGCGCCGGAACGGCCGCTGTGCCCCAATATAACAAGATCACTTTTAATACTTTTAGAGTAATTAATAATCGATTTTGACACATGCCCGGTCAAAATGTCAGCTTTATGCAAATCCATTTCGTGACTTTTTACAATTTCCCTGGCATCTCTCTGCAATTTGGTAAAGTAGCCGTTAAAAAATTGTTTTTCCTCCTTTACCTCCCCGATATCGGCGGCCACTATAGGAATATTCTCTTCCACCGAAACGATGGACAGCCTGGAAGCGAATGCCTTGGCCATGCCAATACCGGTCTCGAGAGCCTTTCTTGACGAAGTGGATCCGTCATACGCTATTAGAATATTTTTAAACAAACTTACTCACCTCCCAAATTAATGCTGTCGTCATCCTTTATATGATTGACTGCCGGAAATGATGCATAGTCTTCGCCATCGCCCTGTTCATTGTAGTCCGTGTCACAGGGCCTATTCAGTTCGACTTCACGGACTTCCACGCCATCCGGTCGAAACCATGTTTGGGCAATCAGAGTAGGGATTATAGCTGAACCCAGTACAACGGTTACCAGTATAGTATATTGTGTCCCGTCAATAATATTATTTGTCAGGCCGAATAATGCGGAAATACTGCCGAATGTGAGGCCGGTTGACATTAATAGAGTCATATAATTACTGGTCTTTATATTAAATCTGAAGAACCTGGCAGCAGGGTAGACGCCTATAAATTTGGCAACCACTTTCACTCCGAGCAAGGCAATTATCAACAGGATGCCTGACGCGATGGCGGGAAAAGATACATATAATCCTGCTTTGATGAAATAGAAGGGGGTAAAAACTGCGAAAGCAATCACCCTTAACCTGTTCAACACAGCCCTGTCCGCAACGAAATATCCGGCCGACACCAGTCCCAACAGATAGGCTGGCAATACCGCCTCGCTATTACCCGCCGTCGCCAACCAGGCCAGGAAGAAAAGTAACAAGAGCAAGAATTTTATTTCAGGCTCGCTTATTCTTCCCGACCATCGGCGTGCAATTATGGGCAGTACTTTAGGAAGAAGTATTAAAACCGGGATTAGAACCAGAATAAAGACCAGCAGCCAAATATCAAATTTGGAAAACAGTATGCCCAGCGCCAGCACCGTTCCAAGATCTGTTATAAAGCACGCCGCAAGAATCAGACGTCCTAAATCAGTTTCATTTATTTTTGTTTCAACCATTGTAGCGTATATGACAGCTACAGAAGTAGTGGACAAAGCTATACCAGCTATCAGCGCTGCCTGCATTTCCCAGTGTGCAACATAATATGCAAACAACCAGGCACCAAAGAAAGGAAGCAGGAAGGACAATATTCCGATGGTAAGACTGGCTTTCAGATTACGCTTAAAAGCTTCCGGCTCTATTTCTGCGCCCGCCAGAAAGGTCAGTACGACAGCTCCAAATCCAGCCAGTGTATCTATCCATGGCGCCGTCTGCAGATTAAGAAAATTACCACCCAGCACCCCCAGTAAGATCTCAAGCAGTGCGACCGATATACCCAAACGCAGGGATAACAGACTCGCCGCTAATGCAATTCCTATCCAGACAGCGGCTACAAACCAGACATTCTCCATAATTCGTATTTCCTTCGTGGCAAGAGGACAAAAATATACCTCTACCAATTTAATCGGTAGAGGCTATTATCCCGGTTAAGGGCGGTTAGGAGACTCTACTCTGGCGAGCCTCATCGCACTATACGATCTGGTAATTTTAGCGCCGCCAGGTCAGCCGGTCAATTCCTTTTTTCCATCAAAACCGCTGACGCACGACGAGGATTGTATGCATTGTCCGCCTGGAACATTTGCATACCTTCACCCGACTATAACAGGAAAAGCCGGCCGACTCCCCTGAAAAAATAATCTTATTCGGCCAGGCTTGTACACCGGTTATCGGATCCCGATAGACTTCAAAAATCATCTTCCTTTAAATTGCCCATCTGCTTCAGAAAAGACGTATCATTGTGCCTGGTAAGTATAAATTTCTCATTCATGTAGATAAAAGTGGATATTCCACAGGTATCAAGCTTGATATTCCAGAAGTGGGAACTGTCAAGTCCCAGCAATGCACATATCAATACTTTGTTCATTACGCGGTGAGACACCAGGGCCACGGTTCCGCCGTCATGAACCTTTACTATATGATCTATCAGGCCAAGTCCGCGTTGCCTAACATCATCCAGCGTTTCTCCCCGAGGGATCTTGACCAGATGCGGACTTTGCAGCCACTGTTCGAACAATTGCCCGTATTGTTCCCTGACCAGATGCTCGGACATGCCTTGCCATACTCCATAATTTATATCCGTCAAAGCAGCAGTTTGTTCAACTTTAATGTGATGGTAATTTGCGATTACTTCAGCCGTCTTTAAGGCGCGTTTTAACGGGCTGGAATATATATTAGTTATAGGGACTTTCGCCAGGTATTTCGCCAGTAGCCACGCCTGATTCAATCCTCTTCTATTTAACGTGACATCAGCCTGTCCTCTGAATATTTTCTCCCGATTCCAATCTGTCTCACCGTGTCTGATCAGTATGATGGTAATCATTATCTACCGCCTTCCATCATTAATGCTTGGTCCCCGCGCAGAACCCAATAAGACAATTACTGTTCAGCAGCACCAAATACTCTGATATACAGGTCCTCACCGTAACTGGTTTGCAGCGGTTCGCCTTCGTGCAATTTAAAGGTTCTCTTTCCATCGCTTTGCCTGTCGGCCCGAAGAAAAATAACGTTATCCAACATGCTGTTATAAAAACCATGCGCAAATTCATATAAATGAGTAACAAAAAACACCTTGACATGTTTTTCCAATAACGCGCCGGCTATTTGTCTTGCGATCTCCGATCCCTCCCTCTCATTTGTAGCCGCAAAAGACTCGTTAAAAAGCACCATGGAATTTGACGTAAGACTGTCAGCGATATTGCTCATTCGGGCGAGTTCCTCATCCAGTTTACCTCTGGTCATGCTGGCATCCTCTTCGCGTTTGAAATGAGTGAAAAGACCATCACAGACGCTGCAGCGGAATAGCTCTGCCGGGACAAACATGCCGCATTGCATCATCAGTTGAGCCAAACCTACGCTTCGCAAGAAAGTTGATTTACCCCCCTGATTGGCGCCGGTAATGATCGCTAAATCCTTATTGTCGGCATTTGCATCGTTGCCTACAATCCGCTGTTTCATATTTAGAGCCAGACAAATATCATATAAATCTTTAAATGAATATCTGCTCGTGCCGACTGCGAAAGGCTGAGGGTAGGATACAGGCTCGCCTATCAGCATCAGTTTTTCATGTAAATTCAGGCAACCGATATAGAAGGACAGTTCGACCCGCAACATTTTAAAAAAATTATCGATATGATCGGCGGATTGTGCGATGGCATTGGCCACAAGATTTATCCCCCTGTCATTCAATTCCGTTAGTGCCCTGGAGCCGTTAATATCGCGGGGATGGATAAAAAATGTGCAGGCATTGGATTTCCGGATAATCACCTGCCTGATCCAATAAAATAACCGTCGCAGCCAACCATATTTCACACCATGGGATTTGCGCAGTATATAGTCAGTTCCTTCGTTGCCTCTTCCCAGTACTGCACTGATTAATACACCGTTGCGGAATTCAAGTTCATCCAGATGCTCCTGAATGCTGGAGAAATATTCATCATTGAGTTCTCTTTTTATCATTGAAAAAAATTTGGTAAACCCCTCGGAGTGGAATTGGCACGCATGTTCATCTGCTATATATTTTAATTTTGCCAGCAGACCGACAAACATCTTCATCATGCCGACAGAGGAATGCAGTATCGAACCGGGAGAGCTACCGAAAATGCTGTACCACCGCCTCTGTTTGTCTTCAACCGAATCTATTGTAATCTGATATATCTCTCGTATGACAGATGAATTTGCCAGACAATCCTTTAGAATGTCCTGGCGATACAGAATCGTGTCGATATCACTTGAGGCGGCTAATACAGCTGGATGAGCCACCGAAAACAGGAATTCATCGCCAAGAGCCATGGCATTGAACAGCGTGTTCAATGCCAGGTCCTGCGTCAGAGCCTGTTCATCTGAAAGTAATGCCTGTTGCAAATCGAAATCACGATTTCGATGCATCAGAAAGGCCTTCATGATTTGATTCGCTCCTTTAGACGATCGTAGGTCAACCTATGTTTTTCAGCTATTGAAATGGCGTATGAAAGTCCGTCAGCGGGCTTTCTCACAAGCTTAAATGTACGCAAATCCGGATTATCCGGATATACGGTGCTGACCATACTCACGGTTTTATCGCAGTAGGAGGCCAACTCATCAATAAATGTAACCCATACACAGAGCACATCCAGATCAACTATTTTCCTCATGATTTCTTTGCTTAACCAGACAGCATCCTTTAAAGTGGTCGAGGAAAAGATTTCATTTATTACGACGATGCTATTCTGAGTGGCCCGGTTTAAAATATGGTTAAACCTGACAAGATCGTCGAGCAGCTTACCGCTGAGATTATTCATGTTTTCTTCTCTTTCAAAATGCGTAAAAAGCCCATTATATAGAAAGAGCTTCGCCCGTGTGCCCGGCACCGGGCATCCCAGACCGGCCCAGAAATGCAGCTGTGCGAACATGCGGGCAAAGGTCGTTTTTCCTCCCTGATTGGGACCTGAGACCACAAATATGCGCTCCTGGCCTTTCAGATAGAAATCATTGCTCACCACCGGCAATCCTTCCTCAATTAACTTATCGGCCAGCGCCAGGTCAAACCCTCCGTAATCGAAAACTTCCTTATCTGAATCGGATATTGCCGGATAACAGAAATCCAGCCCGGCCCTTTTCGGTTTTTCTATATATGCCAAATATGCAATATAAAATTGTATTTCTCTCTCAAAAACTGAAATAACCGGATCAGCAAAATCGAGATTCTTTGCGTAGTAATCATGGAGGTCGCCAAATACATCTGAGAACAGTCCGGCTACAATATCAAGTATTTGCGCTTCAACGTGGTTCAACCCCGACCTGATGGGCAACTTGGTTTTGTAATCTTTTACCTCACCCTGCTTGAATTTTTCGAACGCCTTCTCAACTTCCGCACTGTAATCAATTTCCGACTCATATCTACTGACCTTGACGCAGTTGTCGTTGATCAGAACACAATATCTTACATTGGACAAACTGGTTTTAAGCCTTCCTGTTTCCCCGAGCAGCCAATTAAAACTATCGGAATTAACATATCCATTTATATATTCACGAAAAGCGCGCAGTCCCCCGGATTTGACAGCGGCGCTGTTCAGGTCATTGGCCAGACAGGTGACAGCGTCACAATAGACCTCCACCGCCTCCAAAAACCACCCTGCTTTATGATGTATATTGTCAAGCTTATCTAACAGGGTCAGGCTCCGATGCATTGCGCGCATTTTTTGCGCGAATGATTTTACATTCCCCGACAGAATCTGATCCTCCATATCGCACATTATCTCCTGGCGGTATTGAATCGTCTGTATATCTGTCAGGCATCTATAGAATAACGGCTTTAGATTGTATTCCCGTTTGTCTGTCACGATTGCATTCACGATCTGATCAAGATTCAGATCACTGAAAAATTCCGGCACGCCCGGCTCCTCTTCCACACCGAGGTCAACCGGTTGGATGAATAGAATGCTTTGAAAAGACATGGTCTGCTCCTAATTTGGCCTATTTGACCGGGCATCACTAACAATTGAATGCGCTTCTGCCGGCGTAGACGGCGGTATTGCCCATTTCCTCCTCAATTCGCAGCAACTGATTATATTTTTCTATCCTTTCCCCACGGCAGGGAGCGCCGGATTTAAGATGACCGGTTTCCATTGCGACTGTGAGATCAGCGATGTAACTATCCACTGTCTCGCCACTGCGGTGTGAAACCATGGGCACAGGTATCATGTTGCTCTGTGAGCCATTGAGGTATCTTTAAAGCGGCAGGCCGACCGCATTGGTTTACCTCTTGAATCCAGTATTTCCCTCCCATGCATTGATTTTATACGCGTATCCATTTAACGCCTCCATCTGTTATAAAAGCGAATAAACTCAACCCACCCTCCCGTCCAACCGGTTGCGAGAATAAGGGCTGCTCTACTTTCATCGGTTTCCGTGCTGCGGAATTCCCAGCGAAAAGACCGGGCAAACAATTTAATCTGTTCGGCAAGATACCTGATAAACTCCCGCTCTCTGCTGATATGCGTATAGCCGTTGTGCAATATCTCCTGAACCAGATGCAGCCTGCAAAGAACACCACCTACATTATTTTTATCATCGTTGCAGCGAGGGCAGATGAAATCACGCCAGTATAACTCTGTTTCATCGGCAAATTGCAGCAGGTAATCTACCTCCCTGCCACGGGCCAATGTTTTATCCATGGCATAGCCCTTGCTTTGAAGATTGTATCCGAGGGCGCACATGAAGCAATCCTTCCTACCTCTTAAATGCATGGCTGCCAGCCAGGGTAATCTGTTTCTTGTCAGGCAATTACGCGCGAGCTCGATCAGGTCAGCCATCAATATACTGGGGCCGTGCATAAAATTATGATGAAAAGAGGACTCAACTATCAGCCAGGCCAGATAATGCCGCTGGCAAAAACCCCAGGACCTCCTCAATTGACTGCGCACAAACGGATTCATGATGGTCCCCTGCATAAAATACCACAGATAGTATATTTCACCATCGGAGAGCAATTCATGGGTATCATGATATGCAGGGGTAATTTGCTTCAGAGGAACAAGCCAATGCTTATCAACCATATTTCGCACATTTCATTAACGTGAAATCAAAGCGCGCAGATGGAATAATCTACACATTCGAACCGGACATCTTATTTAGACAGGTTGTCTTCGAATTGATGGAACTGCGACTGTATATTTTGCAGGTTCGACACAGCTAATTGGATTCTATTCAACTCGGGATCGATGCTTTCACTCTTCTCGATCCTTCTCCTGTGCGCAGCAGTAATAGCGCCGGCCGTCGAATCTATTGCTCTCTGTATCTGCCTGTCCATTTCCAGGCCGAAGGAATAAAAAGAATCGGTGATATTACAGACCGTGGCCCAGCGCAGATTGCCGACGTTATGGGAGATAATGGCGTCTATGTCCTCAACCAGACGTTTACGCAATCTTCTCATTCTCACCTTTGCCGGAAGGAGGCTTTCAATCCAGTTCTCAGGCAGCGGGCTCCAGTTAATCCGCCATCCTTCGGTTACCCAGAACGGTTTGTGCTTCAACTCGAGTATGTCTTCGCCGTATGACCTGACATAGCTGATGTCGAATATATCGGCGGCCGCTTTACGCACGGTCTCAACCAGATCTATCAACTGCTGCTGATAAGAACCGATTATAGTATTGACATGACTGTCCATCTGCTGCGCTGTTTTTTCAAGCTCGCGATTAAACACGGTCGGCACAACTTCGCTTATATACTGGCGCGCTTCCTTCTCTACAGAGCCAAAATCTTTAACCTGGCTCAACAACCTGTCAACTTCATCGCATAACTGTTTGTAATACGACCTGAATAGATCGCCTGATTGGTCATTAATAAGCTCAACAGTGCGTTTCTCATCCCCTGCCAGCAGATCTTTGAAGGTTATTTTTTTCTGCTCCGCCTCCTTGAGCTTAATCTGAAAAATTCCTATCCGTTTCTCCAGGTCATCCAGCGGAAGGCTGAGGGACCTTTGCTGCAACTGTATCTGCATCAGAGAATCGCTTACAATATCCTGCGCTTTCCTGGTCAGGGCCAGATTCAAAACATGAGATTTATTATCTATTAAGAAATTCACCAGATGGTTTTCGATTGCTTCCATACCGCTGTCACGCCATATTTCAGCATCCTTGTTCACCCGTGCCTCAAGCCCCTGTTTGGAAGAAGCGCCGAATATCGGCAGGTCGTTCGTGATTTCTATTTGTTCCCCCAGCACTTTCCTTAGAAAAGCGGTGGCTTCCGCCTGCTCGCTATCGCTGAGATAATCGATTTTGTTCATTATGAAGAAGAGCTGCACCACACGGGCCCTGACTGATTTTAAGAATTCTATCTCGACCTGCGTGATGGGCGGATCAGCGGAGATAAGGAAAAAGGCGGCATCGCATTGAGGAATAAACTTGAGCGTTGCTTCGGTATTATGCGCGAAGGTGGATCCTATACCCGGGGTATCTATGAGCACAACTCCGTTATGCAGCAGTGACGACGGATGGCCGACTTCAACCGATTCGACGCCCAGATGGTTCAGAGGATTTTTCTCCTCCGTAACATATGCGGCCAGTATCTTACCAGCCTGTTCACCGTCTGCAGCGGAGAACATCTCCGTCCCTCCTCCGGCATAAACAACCTTGATTGTGCGCTCAGGCGCCCAGGATATGAAGGTGGGCACGGACGTCAGCGGCACCACTGCCGATGGAAGCAGTTTCTCTCCCAGCAAGGCATTAAGAAATGTGCTCTTGCTGCGTTTGAACTGGCCGAGCACGGCCAGATGGAAACGGGATTTCGCCAGACGGTCTCGTATCTCAAATATCCTGTGCTGCTCAACCGACATATCCGTCCCCGCAGAGCCGAGGATTCCGCCCGCCTTTTCCAGCAAAGCATGCAGCGCGACTTCAGCCTTCCTGTATTGATGATCGTTTATACCGGTATTCGTTTCCATGCTAGCTCACAGATATGATAGCGCTTTTAGGATCGAGACGGCATAATACGTATACTCAAGAGACGGGATGCCCATAACGTCCTTCCTGGCGAAACCCCCATTGCCGCGCTGGCATGCTTCAACAAAGGATGTCATCCAGTCGATAAGCTCTATTCTCTGCCCCAGATTGGACAGGCTGTTCGACACCCAGAATATATCCTCGATGAAGTTCAACCGCCATATCCTGGACCTATCGCGGAGATATTTCACGGTAGCCGATAATCCGGACATATCATAGCCTGTAAGCCTGAAAATCTCGGTGGCATAGTATGTTGAAGCAAGTGTAGATAGATTGCCTTTTCCGAATCCGCCGTCCTCATTACCGAACTTCAGAACGAAATCATTTATTCCACGCTGATTGAAATCCATGCCCAGGGCCGTCATTATTTTCAGCACGCGATATGTTGTCTCGAGTTCCGAGACCACCTCGATGTCCAGATTCTCAACCGTGCCGAAGCCGCCCATATCATTCCTGAGCTTATTGATCCTGTCTATATAACGGGGCGGCATCTGTACGGGGTATCCCAGGGCGCGCAATGATTCGGTTGCTGCGAACAGTCCGTTGATACTCAGGATGGAGCTGTTTTTCAGTGCCCTGGCAAAGAATCTTTTTGTAGCCGCAGGCTGTTCCGGCCTTAAACCGAGCATCGCGAGAGTCACGACTGCGTAGTAAGTATCCACTGCACTGGAGGGAGGAATGCGCGCAAAGAAATAGCCGCCGTCATCGAGACGGCACCTCTCTATGTATTGCTGTACGCTCTCACGGATCGATCCGGCCGGCATTAATCCCTCATCGCAGCACCGGTTTCAAATTCGATCACTATCATCACCCCGCAGTTAAAATAATATAGCCTCTACTAGTCGACTAGTAGAGGCTATTATCTCGAGGTCCGAGCTATTCGGGATATTATCCCATGGCGAGCCTCATCGCCTTATTCAACCGGCGATATTTTAACAGCACCCCATTTGTGCTGTAAACCGCACATACGGAATCACGAATAACAGGCGGCGATTCATTTTAAAATCAGCACGTAAACGGCTGTTGACAAATAAAAAAATTACTCCTAATATAATATTGTCCATCGACCCGCAGGGGCGGTGAGTCAAAGTCAGGGTAATAGAATACAAAGTCCGCTTGGATCAGCGATGACCGAGACGGCG
>Ga0163210_1000208_pt1 | contig 22972 bp, 16 predicted proteins | sample Kivu_220m_FD_113536 | JGI IMG/M metagenome (GOLD analysis project Ga0163210, IMG submission 113536) | Freshwater microbial communities from Lake Kivu, Western Province, Rwanda to study Microbial Dark Matter (Phase II) - Kivu_220m | ecosystem: Environmental > Aquatic > Freshwater > Lake ...
CTCCTGTTCCAAGCAAGTTCAAGCCTGACATACCTGCCACTGTAGATTCTATTGTAATGAAGGCCTTGGCCAAAGATCCTCCGAAAAGATACCAGACAGCATCGCAATTTAGGGCAGACATGGAAAGAATCTTTAAATGCCCAAGTTGTGGAACTCCCAATTGGCCCGGATCGACGTTCTGTGACACCTGTGGAGCACAACTCAGTTATCCCAAGCTTCGCTAATCAAGCATATTGTTTTCTCAGCACCGAACAGCAGAACTGACTAGCGCTGTTCAATGGATCCGATGCTTGATGTCAAGTGGACGTAACCCCAATTAAACAATATTATCTGCAATTTCCAGAGCAGATTGTGATTCCGATTCTCACAGAGGAAACCATTTTAATGTTGGAGGGAAAATGCCTAACGTAATCCTTGGTCCCACATTCGAAGAAATGCTTCACCCTGACAAGATTGCGCCCGACATTCGCAAGCGTGCGCTTGAGATGAAGACGAAAGACCCGCTCGATCCAATCAACCTGTTCAACATCACGTGGCGCGATGGCAACAACGCGATCTACTATTTTGTGATGCCGAAAGAACTGACCGGCGTGGATGCGAACATCGTCGTCCTCTACGGCAAGGACTTTCCGACCGGCGCACACAAGGTCGGCGCGGCGTACTCCGTGCTCGTCGAAAAAGAATTGTTCGGCGAAGTCGATCCGAAAAAGCACACGCTGGTCTGGCCCAGCACCGGCAACTATGGCATCGGCGGCGCGTGGGTCGGCTGCCGCATGGGATTCGACGGTATTGTCGTTCTGCCGGAGGGGATGAGTAAGGAGCGGTTCAAGCAAATCGAGTCCTACGGCGCGCGCATCATCAAGACGCCCGGTTCGGAATCGAACGTCAAGGAAATCTACGACGAGACGCATCGCCTGCGCCAGGATCCCAAGGTCCGCATCCTCAACCAATTCGAAGTCATGGGCAACTACCGGTTCCATTACCACGTGACCGGAAACACCATCGTGGAACTGGCAAAGGAACTGAAGGAAATCGGAGTGGGAAATGGAAGGATTTCCGCGTACTGTTCCGCGATGGGCAGCGCCGGCACGATCGCCGCAGGGGATCGCCTGAAGCAAGTCTGGCCCGAGCACAAAATCGTCGGACTCGAGCCGATTCAATGCCCCACCCTCTACAACAACGGCTACGGCTCACATGACATTCAAGGCATCGGGGACAAACATGTGACGTGGATCCACAACGTGATGAATATGGACGCGATCATGTGCCTCGACGACATCGAATGCAAGAAGGGATTGCAGTTGCTGACCGAGGAAGCCGGCTGGGATACGATGGTCAAGCGCTTTGGGGCGCCGCAGAAATCGGTTGAAAAGATGGCGACGCTGTTCGGCATCAGCGGTGTCTGTAACGTCCTCGGCGCGATCAAGACCGCGAAATTCTACGGTTATGGCAAGAACGATACCATCGTCACGATCGGCACTGACAACATCGACCGCTATCATTCCGTGATGGCGGACATGACCGCGACGTATGGCAAGATGGACGAAGCGGAAGCGACCGCGCGTGTACATATCTTCAAGGATCAGAAGACAGATTGGATCAAGGAAGGCACAACGGACACGGGGCGTCAGTGGCACAACCTAAAGTACTACACTTGGGTCGAGCAGCAAGGCAAGACAGTTGAAGAACTGAACGCGCAACTCGATCCAGCGTGGTGGATCAAGCACCAGCAGATGGTCGGCGAGATCGACGCGAAGCTAAGGGCCGCACGCGGGTAGAATCTTCAACCACAGGGAACGCAGAAGAAAACAAGAACCCAATGTGCTACTTGTTGTCACTTCGAGCGAAGCGAGAAGTCTCGTTGTCCCAATAACGAGATTTCTCGCGGCGAAAAACGCCGCTCGAAATGACAAGTTGCACATTGAGTAACAAGATTCTTCGCGCCCTTTGCGCTCTTTGCGGTTCAATGCCACTGCGAGGTAGACATGCTCATCACCAATGGCACACTCATCACGCTCGGCGCGGACGCTCCGCGCCGCGTCATCGAAAACGGCGCGGTGTACATTCGCGGGGACAAGATCGCGGACATCGGTACGACGCGCGCGCTGGAGAAGAGATATTCACGGGAGGACGCGGAGCGGCTGGACGCGCGCGGCAAGCTCGTGATGCCCGGCAGCATCGTCTCGCATACGCATTTTTACGGCGCGTTCGCGCGCGGCATGGCGCTGCCGCCCGGCCCACCTCCCAAGAACTTTCCCGAAATCCTGCAACAACTCTGGTGGAAGATCGACCGCGCGCTCATGCTCGAAGATTGCAAACTGTCCGCGCTCGTCTGCCTCGTCGACGCGATCCGCAACGGGACGACGACGCTGATCGATCACCACGCCAGTCCGAACGCGATCGACGGCTCGCTCGATACTGTCGCGGATGCCGTGCTCGAATCGGGCTTGCGCGCGAGTCTGTGCTACGAAGTGACGGATCGGAATGGCGCGGCCGGGGCGAGGGCGGGGATTCGCGAAAATGTCCGCTTTATCAAAAAGGTGACGAGTGACGAGTGGCGAGTGGCGAGAAACCGCGTCGCCGCATCGTTTGGCGTCCACGCGTCGTTCACCGTCTCGGACAAGACGCTGGAGCAGTGTCTGGATGCCATCGATGGACTCGGCGTGGGATTTCACATTCACGTCGCGGAGGACATCGCGGACGAGGATGACGCACTGCAGAAATTCAAACAGCGCGTCGGCGAGCGGTTGGAAACGCGCGGCGTGTTCGGGCCGAAGACGATCGCTGCGCACTGTGTGCAGGTCGATGTTGGCGAGATTGAGCTTCTCCACCGCACAAAGACGAACGTCGCACACAACGCACGCTCGAATATGAACAACGCGGTCGGCGTGGCGGACGTGCTGGGGATGCTGCGGCGCGGCATCAATGTCGGCTTGGGCAACGATGGATTCACGAATAATCAATTCGCGGAGATGAAGACGGCGTACCTGCTGCACAAGTCCGCGCGGCGCGATCCGCGCGTGATGGGCGCAGACCAGGTCGTGGAAATCGCGTACGCGAACAACGCGAAGATTGCCCGAGTGTTTTGGCGGCCACGCGTCGGCGAGCTGTCGGTCGGCGCGTTTGCAGACATCATCCTCCTCGACTACATCCCGTACACGCCGCTCACCGCCGGCAACTTTCCCTGGCATTTGATCTTCGGGATGGATGGGACACACGTCACGCACACGATCTGCGCGGGCAAGCTGCTGATGAAGGATCGTCAACTGCTGACGCTGGACGAGGAAGCGATTGCCGCGCGCGCGAAAGAGGCAGCCAAGCAGGTGTGGAAGCGGGTAATGGAAACCAGGTGATTAGGTGATTCGGTGATTGAGTAATTCTCAATGAGGGGATGAGACAATGCCGGTTCAACCGTTGGAAGAGATCGAGGTTTACAACTTGGCAGAAGAGATTGCTGACAAGTGGTGGGAGATTGTGAGCGCATGGAAACCGTTTGCTCAAGATACAGTTGGCAAACAGCTGATTCGCGCAGCAGATTCCATTGGCGCGAACATCGCGGAAAGTTATGGGCGTTACCATTTTGGGGAGAAGATCAATCATTTGTATTATTCGCGGGGCTCGTTGTACGAATCCAAGTTCTTTGCGCGCCGCGCGAGAAAACGAAAGTTAGTGACGGAAGCACAATTCATAGAGATGTTAAAAGACCTGCAGACACTTGCTCCAAAACTGAACGCCTACATCAAAAGCAAGAAAGTACAAAAAGCCAATGCTTAATCACCCAATCACCCAATCACCCAATCATCCTGTCACCCAATCGCCTAGTGCAGCCATCATCGGTGGGACTGGCAAGCAGGGCAACGCGCTGGCTTTCCGATTCGCGCGGGCAGGCGTACACGTCCTCATCGGCTCGCGTTCGCTGGACAAGGCACAGGCGGCAGCCGATGCGATGAACGCGCGCATCGGTGGATCGAATGTCGAAGGCCTTTTGAATCGTGACGCGGCGGCGAGGGCGGAGATTGCTCTGCTTTCGGTGCCATACGACGGCATGAAGCCGATTCTCGAAGACCTGCGCGACGCGGTCCAAAACAAAATCGTCATCAACATCGCATCGTCGCTCGACCCCGAACGCAAGAGCCGCGCGAAAATCCCGGCGGCCGGCTCGGTGACTGCGGAAGTGCAACAGTTCTTCGGCGATACGGTCAGGGTTGTCGCGGCGTTCCAGAATGTCTCGCCGGAGAAGCTGGACTCTGTTGAAGAGAGAATCGACACCGATGTGCTCGTCTGCGGCGGCGACAAAGATGGACGCGCAGTGGTCGTCGATCTGATCCGCCGGATCGGTGTTGACGCGTTTGATGGCGGCGGACTGGCGAACGCCGTAGCCGTAGAGGCACTGACCGCCATCTTGATTGCGGTGAATATCAAGTACAAGGTGAAAGGTGCAGGGATCAGATTGACTGGCGTGCCGCGCGGTTGACCCTCGGCCACAGAAACACACGGGATTGCACAGAAAAAACGAAAGCGTTCCCTGGGGTTTTCTGTGATTCTGCGGCAAGACAAACGACATGACCCAACTCGTACTCACGGCTCTCCCAAACATCCCTCTGGTCCAGCGCGGCGACGATCTCGCTGCCATCATACTCCGTGGGCTGCGTGAGGCCAACCTCGCGCTCGAAGATGGCGATCTGCTCGTGCTCGCGCACAAAATCGTCAGCAAATCCGAAGGGAGGATGGTGCGCCTACAGGACGTGACCCCATCGCCGCGCGCGGTGGAACTGGCCAGGCCAAGCGGCAAGGACGCACGTTTTTGCGAGGTCGTCCTGTGGGACACGCGCGAGGTGATCCGCGTGCGGGAAGGGTTGATCGTGGTTGAGACCACGCAGGGTTGGGTGTGCGCGAATGCCGGAATCGATCGGTCAAACGTCGCGCCGCATGGCGCCGATGAGTGGGTGCTGCGCCTACCCGAAGACGCGGATCGTTCTGCGCGCGAGCTGCGTGAGCGCCTGGGCGCGGCGACTTGGCGTGACGTAGGCATCGTTATCAACGATACGCACGGCCGCGCGTGGCGCAATGGCGCGATCGGCGTGGCCATCGGGGTCGCGGGATTGCCGGCGGTTGAGGATTTGCGCGGGCGCGCCGACCTTTTCGGCTACCATTTGCAAGTGACGACCATTGGATTGGCCGACCAAATTGCGTCGGCGGCATCTCTGCTGCAAGGGCAGGCCGACGAAGGTCGTCCCATCATTCACGTGCGCGGCGTGCCCATGTCGCGCGGGGAGGGTTCCGCGCGGGAGATCGTCCGTGAAAAGGATTTGGATTTGTTCCGCTAATAGGATTCGTTTCCCATTGTTCCATCTCATCGACTGAAGTAGAATAGGTCTAATTGCCCGGCTTGACATCCGGGCGGAAACGATCACAATTCCCAAGAAATGAATGGATTGACAAAACTCTGGAAAACTGTGACAGCCGAGGCGGAGCAACAACGCAGTGAGCTCAAACGGCGAAACGATGAACTCGAAGGCCTGAGTGAAATCTCCAAAACGTTTGAGAATCTGGACGATGTCGCTGCCGCGTTCCGACTATTAACCGAACGGATCGCACGGCTGCTCGAAGCCCAAATCTGCATGTTGGCGCGCTATGATCCCAAGGCGGAACGCCTATACGGTATGCCCCCGGGGTTTGGCTTGACCGACCAACAGATCGAGCAATTTCAATATCAGATCGACAGCAGCATCGACGCCTTTTGGGGTCCCGGTCAAGGTGACTATTTGATCATAGAGGATCCTGCCCAACTGCCTCCGCCATTGGCCGCCTATGCCTGCTCGCTCGATGTGCATCAGGTCCTCGCCGTGCGCATGACCTGGCGCGGCGACCGAATCGGAACGATTTTCCTTGCCAATCGGATCGACGGCCGCCCATTCAGGGTGGAAGATGCGCGCTTGCTGAACATCCTGGCGAGTCAGGCCGCCGTCATCGTGGAGAACGCGCGACTCTATCAAGAAGTCCAAGCCAGCCTGCGCGACGTGACGCGTCTATACGCGGTCAGCGCACAGCTCGCGATTCGTTCCAGTTGCGCCGAGATATCCCAGCGCGCGGTACAAACCATCGCCGAAGCGCTGAATGCGCCATCGGCGATCATCGCGCGGTTGAACGAATCCACCGGATTGCTCGAGTACGCCGCAACACTTGGGGTGCCGGCCGAAGCGCTCAAGGCTCCTTTCGGCGCGAATGGAGTCGGAATGACCGTGCTACGCGCCGGTGAGCCGTGTTTCATCGAAGACGTTCAGACCGCTGGCGATATCAGTTCGGTGACGCGAGGATGGGGGTACCGCGCGCTGGCCTGCCTGTCGCTCCGACACGGCAGCAAAGGGGTAGGCGTCCTGTTCGTCAACTATGCCGAGCCGCATACCTTCACACCTACCGAAAGGAACATGCTGGCGATCTTCGCGGACCAAACCGCGATCGCGCTGGAGAACGCCCAGCACTTGAGCGCGGAACAACGCCGCTCGATGGAACTCGATGTGCTGGCGAACCTGAGCCGCTCGCTGGCCGAGACGATGGACCTTGAGGAGATATTCCGCGTGTTCGAACAGCAAATCCGTCCGAAAATGCCGGCCGCGGACGCCGGCGCGTTGCTCATCTACGATCCCCAGAGCGGATCGCTGATCCCGCGTGCCTCGTTTGGCTATGACCGCGAGGTCTTGCAGATGATGGCCCTGCGCCCGGGAGAATCGATCGTCGGCCGGGTGTTCCAGACGAATCAGCCGATGCTGGTGAGCGGCCGCGATTCGGTCAGGGAAGGGCGCCGCACCATGCGTCTGGACAATCAGGCGCTATTGGCTGCCGCATCCATGTGGAGCATTGTGCCCCAGAGCATCATCTGTGCGCCCATGCGCGCCAGCGGCGAGACACTTGGCGTCATGGTGCTCGACAATTCCAAATCGCCTGAGGCGTTTACGCAAGACGATTTGGAGTTCTTGGCCGCCATGGCCGATCGGATCGCGCTGGCGATCCGCAACGCGCACCTGTTCGCCCGCGAACAGCGGCGGGCGTCCCAACTGGCTATGGTCAACGACCTGGGACACCGCGTTACAGCAATTCTGGATATGGATGAGCTTGGGCAGACACTGACCCACCTGATCCGCGACAAGTTCGGCTACCGTTACGTCCACCTGTTCATCAGCGATCCCGTCAAGAGGGAAGCGGTTCTCCGTGCTGGTGCAGGGTCGGCCGTGGGGGTGCTCATCGCGGATCAATTGACCTTAAAGTTCGATCAGGGCATTATCGGTTGGACGGCGGCGCACGGTCAGACGGTTATCGCCAACGATGTCTCTAGGGAGCCGCGTTTTGTGTTCCATCCCGCGCTTGCCGAGACGCACGCCGAGATCGCCGTGCCGCTCGCCGTGGGCGGACGCATCATCGGCGTGCTCGATATCCAGAGCGAGCAGATCAATGCGTTTGATCCGAGCGACGTCACTACACTGGAGACGCTGGCTGGGCAGGTCGCCATCGCGATCGACAACGCGCGGCTCTACGGCGAGATGCAGGAACAGGCGCGCCGCGACAGTCTGACCCAAGTCTACAACCACGGCTACTTTTTGGAACGGCTGAGCGAGGAGATCGAGCGGGCGCGGTCAGAATCCAGACCCCTGTCACTGATCATGCTTGACGTCGACTATTTCAAGGAGTACAACGACGCCTACGGGCATGTCCGCGGCGACGCGGTGTTGTCGAGGATTGTGCAAGCCATCCACGCCCATGTCCATCAGACGGACTTGGTTGGCCGTTGGGGCGGCGAGGAGTTTGGCATCGCGCTGCTGGGCACTGATACAGCCGATACGCTATACGTCGCACAGCGAATCCGCCAGACATTGGAGGAGATGCGGATCGAGAAGAAGGACGGCTCCCTTATTCCGCCGCCGACGATTAGCCAGGGCCTCGCCAGCTTTCCAGCTCACGCGCCGGACGCGGCGACGCTCATCGATCTGGCCGACGCGGCGCTCTATCGCGCCAAGGCGCGCGGGCGAGATCAGGTCTGTGTGGCCGGCCAAAACGAGTGATGGAAGCGCGGCTCAGCGTGTTGCGAACAATCGTTTGTGCTCGACCATCATGCACTTGTCCATCGCTACGCCTAGCCCCGCGGCTTGAGCGGCTCGCGCGGCATCTTGATTCGCCGCGCCGATTTGCATCCAGACGTACCGGGCGCCGATCTTGATCGCTTGCTCGACGATCGCCGGCACGTCTTCCGGTCGGCGAAAGATCTGCACGACATCCACTTTTTCGGGCACCGCGAGCAAATCCGGGTACGCTTTTTGCCCCAGCGCCTCTTCGAGAGTCGGATTGATCGGGATGATCCGATACCCTTTGAGCATCAGATATTCCGGCACATAGTACCCCGGACGCTCTGGCTTGTTCGAGAATCCCACCGTCGCGATGGTGTGCACGGTCTGGTACATTTCTCTCATCTGCGTATCGTTCATCCTTGTCCTCGTCTCAATTGGATAGGTAAACTCACCTGAAAGATCGTCTCGTCCGGCCTGGAATCGATCTTGATCTGTCCCTGGTGCTTCTCGATGATATTGTAGCTGATGTGCAGCCCCAGCCCGGTACCGATGCCTGGCGGCTTGGTGGTGAAGAACGGTTCAAAAACGCGCGGTTGGATTTCCGCCGGAATGCCCGGCCCATTGTCGGCAACCTCGACGACCACGCATTCGTCTTTTCGATACGTGCGCAGTCTCAACTCGCCCTTGCCCTGCATCGCATCAATCGCGTTGTCGATGATGTTCGTCCACACTTGGTTCAGCTCACTGCCGTACGCTTCCAGGCGCGGCAGGTTCGGCGCAAAATCGCGCGTGACGCGGATGCCCTCCTTGAGCTTGTGCCGCAAGATGACGAGCGTGTTCTCCAGCCCCTCATGCACATCCACCTGCTGGATCGGCGCTTGATCGAGGTAGGCGTACGATTTCACGGCCTTGACGATCTCGGAGATACGCTCCGTGCTCTGGCTCACCTCGTCGAGGAGTGCGTACACCGAATAGCCGACGCCCAGCCATCGAATGACGACCGGCAAGTGTACGCCGAACACGCCGTCGAGTTCTTCCATCCTCTTCGCATCCCAGCCGAAGGTGACGAGGGACGGCGCAATCTGCCACGCCTCGTCCACCCCGCGCCGTTCGAGCCATTCCTGGAAAGTATCCTCGCGATCGCTGCGCGTCAGCGGATCCAGCTTGACCGGCGCGTTGGCGCGCGTTGCCATCTCGCCGCGTAACGTGTTGAGTGATTCTTTTTGGCGCGCGTCGAGCGTCAGGGCCACGAGTTCTGCCGCCGCGCGCTGCCACTCGACCAGTGCATCGCGCAACTGCGCCGCGCTCCGCTTGGCGGCCGCGGCGGGATTGTTCAATTCGTGTGCGAGGCCAGCCGAGAGCGTTCCCAATGCCGCCATCTTTTCGTTCTGGCGCAGCATCGCTTCCGTATGCCGCAAGTGCTCGGTCACCGTTCGCAGAATCACCAGCGTTGCCTGCGGGCGGGTCGCCAGGAGATCGCGAAATACCGCGCCGCTGATTTTGAAAAGGTGACTATCTTTCAGCGCACGCACCGACGCTGAGTGTGGCGTGCCGTCGAGCAGCGACATCTCGCCGAAAATCTCGCCCGCTCCGCGCACGGCAATCGGCACATCCTGATTGCCGGAGCGCTTGACGACCTCGAACTCGCCCTCGGATGCAATGTAAAGCCCATCGCCCGGGCCGCCCTCTCGCATCAAGTACTCGCCGGCCGAGATCGAAACCGGTTGCGACATCAATTCCAACCAGATCAGGTCCTCTTCGGACAAGCCGGCGAAGAGGAGTTGCTTCCGTAAAAAGTCGACGGCGGTGCTCATAGCGTTTTCAGATACTGCTTGATCAGCATGGTCGCGACGCCGGCTTCGCCTACCGCCGACGCGACGCGGTGATTCGTGCCAAAGCGCACGTCGCCCGCCGCGAAGACGCCGGGCACGCTCGTCTCCATCAGCATCGGATCGCGCGGCAGCGGCCAATTCGGCGGCCGTTTGCCGTCGCGGATCAAATCCGGCCCGGTGTAGATGTATCCCTTTCCGTCGCACAGCACCTGACCATCCATCAACTTGCTCTGTGGACTGACGCCGATGAAGACGAACATCGCCGCGGCAGGCAGCGTGCACGTCTCGCCGGTCACGCGATTCTTGACGACGAGCGCTTCGAATTTGCCGGTGCCCTTGATTTCGATCAACTCCGTGTTCAAAAGCAATTCGATTTTTTCGTTTTGCCTCAGCGCGTCGGCGAGATAGTGCGATGCCTCCGGCGCGTCCGCGCGGATGATGACCGTCACCTTGCGCGCGTAGCGGCTGAGGAAGAGCGCGCCCTGCGCCGCAGAATTCGCGCCGCCGGCGACCAACACGTCCAGGTCTTGATAAAAGAACGCCTCCGTGTGCGCCGCGCCGTAAAAGAGTCCTTTGCCGCCCAATTCGGCCGCGCCGGGTATTTTCAGCGTGTGGAACGCCGCGCCGGTCGTGAGCAGCAGCGCGTGGCATGACACCTCTTTTCCGTCTGCCAGCGTGACCACCCGATATTGGTCCTGCACGCGCACGCGCGTGACATCTTGCGCGGTGAGAATCTCTGCCCCCAACCGCCGCGCCTGCGTGATCGCGCGGTGCGTCAGATCGCTGCCGGCGATGCCCATCGGAAAGCCCAAATAATTTTCGATCTTGGGACTGCTCCCCGCTTGACCGCCGGGCGCGGCGCGATCGATCAGCAGACACTTGATCCCATCGCTGCTCGCGTAGACCGCCGCCGAGATGCCCGCCGGCCCCGCGCCGACGATGACGAGGTCGTAGAACGGAAGGGTCGCGCGCGTCGCCAGACCGATCTTGTCCGCCAGCTCGCGCAGGGTCGGATCGATCAGCGCCGTCCCGTCCGGGAAGAATATCGTCGGCAGCTTGAGCGCGCCGCCGTTTCGCTCCTCCACCAGCGCGCGCGCTTTGGCGTCGGTTTCGACGTCGAGCCACTGATACGGGATCTGATGCCGCGTCAAAAACTCCTTGGCCTGGTGCGACGCCGGCGACCAGAGTGTCCCGGCGACGCGAATTCCATCGTACGGAATCTGCGCGTGCGTCTTCCATTCATCGAGCAGCTCATCCAGCACCGGATAGAGATGTTCCTGCGGCGGATCCCACGGCTTCATCAAATAGTAATCCAGCCCGACGCGGTTGATGGACGATATCGCCGCTTCTGTGTCGGCGTACGCGGTCAGCAGAACCTTTTTCGCGTCCGGAAACAGCTTGCGCGCCTCATCCAGAAACTGCACGCCGGTCATCTGCGGCATCCGCTGGTCCACGAGAAAGAGCGCCGCCGTCTCGTTGCGCGCCTGCAACTGCTTGAGCGCATCCAGCGCGGCCGCGCCCGAGTCCGCTTTCAGAATGCGATAGGTATGTCCGTACTTCTGCCTCAGGTCGCGCTCGACCGCGTTGAGCACGGTGGGTTCGTCGTCAATCGCGAAGATCACTGCTTTTGCCAATTGGCCTGACCTCTCTTGTGTGTTGTGTTATTACATAAGAACCGAAGCAGCCCAACCAATCGATGGGCATCAGCGGGTGATTGTGCACACCTCTGTGGCGCAGCCGGCTCGCCTGCGGGCTGGCAGGCCGCGTTACAGCACTCTGCAATCACGACGCATCAGCCACTAGCGAAGATCGAATGGGGCATCTTCAGCAGTTCGGCAGGCGGCTGCTTTGCATGCCGATAGTTCTGTCACTCGCGCCGAAAGCTGCTCGAGCAATTTCGGATCGGCCTTGGACGCCAGATTCTGCAGTTCGTACGGATCGGCCTGCACATCGTAATATTCCTTTTCACCGGTCGCGTACTCGACGTAGCTCAGCGTTTGAGAGCGCACGCCGCGGAAGGCGGGAATGGCGAGCGCCTTTTGCCTGGCGGAGTCCAGATTCGCCTGATCCGTCTCATCCTGATCGGCTGGCTCGCGCAGACCCGGCTCCGCATCGGCTGCCGACGACGCGCTGATGCTGGTCACGTCCGATCCAACCAGCCCATTCTCCAGCGAAAACGCCTGGCGCCATTGGCTCAACGCCGGCGGACTCTTGCCCAGCAGTGGAACGAGCGAGCGACCGTCGACGAAATCCGGCGGCTTGACGCCGGCGAGGTCTGCCCACGTCGGCGCGAGGTCGATGTTGACCGCCAGATTGGGGACTGTCTTGCCGGCGGGGACGCCGGGACCGCGCACGATCATCGTCACGCGCAGTTCCTCTTCATACGGTGCGACCTTGCCGGCCAGTTGCCGGTGATTGCCCAGGTGATAGCCGTTGTCGGAGGTGAAGAAGATGTAGGTATTGTCAAGTTGCCCCACAGATTTCAGCATATTGACGATCGACTCAATTCCCTCGTCGACCGCCTGGAGCGTCTGCAATCGCATGCGGTAGTCCTTATCGAGCGTGTCCATCGCTTTGGGGTTCAGCGGCGGGCGATCGCGGATGTAAGCCGGCTTGTCGCTCACATCGGCTTCATTGTAGTTGGGCGTGCGCGGCGCCTTTACATCCGGGAGAAGGTCCGCGTGGCGCGGCGCGGGCGTATACGGCGAGTGCGGCGCGTACGGCGCGAGATACACGAAGAACGGTTTGCCGTCCTTGGCGCTGCGTTGGACGAAATCGACCGTCTTGCCCACGTACACGTCTGTGCCGTAATCCTTTGGCTGGTTCCCGTACGCGACCAGCTTGCCGTTCTCGTTCAAGGCGTAATTGTACTCGCTGTACGGATTACCTCTCACGGAGACATACCACTCGTTCCAGCCGGGTGGAATGTACATCCGATTGTTTTGTTCGGGATAGCCGTTCAAGTATTTTCCCGTGAGCATCGTTCGATAGCCGGCGTCCTGCAGCCAGGTGGCTGCGGTGGATTTTTCCTCGCCGAGCTGGAAGAATTTCTGGAAACCACCGGACGGTAGATCGTTGCCGAGGACTTGAGTATTGTGCGGATACTGCCCACGCAGCGTGGTCGCGCGCGAAGGACAGCAGAGCGACTGGGCGACGAAATAATCGGTAAGCGTGATGCCCTGGTCGGTAATGAGCGATTTCAGCTTGGGCATGTATTGAATCTCTGCCGCGTCCAGGTCGTCGGTGAGGATAAGAACAATATTCGGCCTTGGCTTCGCCGGCGGCGACGCCGGCGCGGACGTTGATGACGGGAGTGGTATAGCCGTTAGCGGCGGCGGCACGGCACGGGCTGCCGTTGGCGCGCTCGTCGGCGCAGCCGCTGGGGCCTGAGTGGGCGGAGGCGGTGGGACGGGGGTGCGCGTCGGCGCGGGCGTCGCACACGCGGCGAGCAGAACGAGCGCGATGAGCAGGCCAACCGTCGCAGCCTCAAGTCGCGGGGAGCTTGAAAGTCTGAATGAATGCGCAAAGCGAATCGAGGTGCTCACAGAGACCTCCTTTTCGTTCGTCATGCTGGTAGATAAAACCGAGACCACCTTTAACGGGCTTACCGTTACTTGACCTGCAAGCTTGATTTCATCAGCACAACGACGTACGGGTTCCACGTCGAGAGCACGTAATAGATGTCCAACACGCCCTTGTCGACCCTAGTCCAGCGCTCGACGACGTACGGCGCATAAGTCGCGCCCATCGTGCCATTCGGGTTGGCCTTCGCTTGCCCGATCACTGGACCCACCAGTCCATCATCTGTCTTAGCACGGGCATCGTGAATGAACGTGCCAAATCCGCCATCGCGCATGCCATTGAAGATCGTCTGCGGCTCGCTCCACGGTCCCCAGGGCGTGCGCGAATAGGAGAACTGGATCGTGGTCGGATGGGTCAGGCGGGAGTCGTAGGTCATCAGCCACAGATTGAGATCCTTGCTCCACGTCACCGAGAGATCGCCGAGCGTGCCGTTCTTGACAATGGGGGCTGAGTCCGATTCTTTCTCGCTCCATCTGGGCGCGCCCGCGGCGTCGAGGCCCGCGTAGTAGCGCGTCCCCTGGCCACTCTCAAGGTTTGCGGCCGGGACAATCGACAGATACGCGTCGCTCATGCGGTACGCGCCGGTGCCCCAGACCAGGATGTACGGCCCTCCCGACGGCAGTCCCGGGATCGTCGTCGGTTCCAGGTGCATCGACATCTTGGTGAATCGCCCTGCCGGCAGTTGGGAGATCGTGCGGAGCGGTTGAAACGTCGAGGGCAAGGTGAACTTGGTCAGCACGGAGCGATCGGTGCCATAGTCGTCCGAGTGGTCGGTGGTGACGACGACGTACATCTGACCGTTGACGCTGATGCCGGCCACGGGCACCTCGAATGCGCCCATCTTGATGCCCGGCGGCTGGACGGTCAAATAGCCGCTGCCGTTCATCAGCATATCAAAATGCAAACCCTGCTCCGGATCGGTCGAGTCGGTGTACCCGATCGAGTCGAGCGCTCTGGCCAATTTGCCTACCGTGTCGCCGAACAAAAAGTAGGTGCCCCCCTGGTGATCGAACGAATAGCCGAGGTCGGCGCCCTCCATGCCGTACCGCGTGAAGGTCTGGCTGATGGTCGGCTTGTGGAGCTCTTTGTCCTCTTCTCCGATCAGCTGTGCGACCTTGACGCTGGAGCCAGCGATGAAACGCGGCGCGGGCAGACTCGCGGTCGGTTGCACGGTCTGCGTGGGCGTCGGCGCAGGTGGGCGCGCGGTCTCGGTTGGCGCGGCGGGCTGGAGTGTACGCGTAGCCGTCGCCGCGGGCGCGTTGTTTGCCGTGGGCGGAGGCAGCGACACGGCTGTAGGTGTGGGCGGAGGCGGTGGCGCTGCGCACGCAGTCAGGAAACCGAACGCGACGAGTGATGGAACGATTCGAAGCCGAGTCACCATGCACGCCCCCTATCAAGCACTGAGAGAACCATCTCGCTCCTTATGATTCAGCATTTCGCGCGCACCTTCTTCGAAACTCTTTCGCAAGGTGCCATCGGCAATCTCGTCTGCTAGTTCCTGCACAACCGCGCGCGCGGCTGCCAACGCGGCATCGGCTTGTTCGCTGCGCCCCTGCGAGCGGTACAGTTGCGCGAGCGCCGCGTGAATCTGCCACAGCACCGGCAGTGCGCCCTGCGTCGCCGCGATCTCACGCGCGGCCAGCAGCGCGACTTGCGCCTGATCGAAATTGCCGAGCGCGGTGAGCGCCCGACCGCGCAGAATCGAGACGCCGAGGATGTTGCTGCCATCCGGCTTGGCGTGTGCCCCCGACGCGATCAACTGATCGACGATTTCGAGCGCGCGATGCGGATCACCGCGCGCGAGCGGAAGTTCGACACGCGAACAATAGACCAGTCGCTGCCCGAGGGTCTGAGGTGGATCATCCGCCGCCGGCGCGGCGTCGAGGGCGGCTTGTGCCGCAGCCAGATCGTTTTGGGCAACGCACACTGAGGCAAGGAAGCCGACAACGGTGCGGATCCAGTGCCACGACCCACTTTCATTCGCCAGGACGAGCGCTTGTTCAAGACTCTGCCGCGCGGCAGAAAGGGCGAAGAGGTCCTGACGGATTTCGCCCAGCATGCTGTACGCGTAGGTCATCCATTGTCGATGCCTGATCTCCATTGCGATTTCCAGACCCCGGTTAACCGATTCCAATGCGTTTGTGAAATGCCCGCGTGAGCCCTGGCAGGTCGCCAAGACGATCAAAGCAAACGCTTCGGCAGAACGCCAACCACTCTCACGCGCGATTTGGAGCGCTTGCTCGGCATCGCGCTGTGCTTCGGGTATATTCTTCGCCGACAAGACCGCGGTCGACGCCTGATGTTCTGCGGCGCCGAGAGCGACGGTGGTCAGACTGGACGCCATATCCACTCGCTCGTCCAACTCGCGAAAAAGTGTGATGGCTTGCCGATAATACACCGCGCCCTGAACCAAATCGCCACCGAGCATATTGGTCATCCCCAGCAGATCAAACGTCTGAGCGATGCCGCGGCGATCCTGAAGTTGCTGAAAAATCGTCAATGCCTCGTGATGATGGCGGCGCGCCTCCTGTGGTCGTTCGACGTTGATGTACCAATTGCCCAACCGATTTAGACTATGCGCGAGCGTGGCGGGATCGCCGAGCGTGCGCGCCAGATCAAACGCCTGTTGGAAGTACTCGCCGGTCTTGCCATAGTCGCGTTCCGCCCACAGCTTGCCCAGGTCGATGAGCGCTTGCCATTCCGCGCGTTGATCTTGCGCCGCGCGTGCATAGTCTAAAGCCGCTTCTTGATCGGCGCGGGCGCGTTCGTAATCGCCGCGCCCCTCGTATGCCAGCCCGCGCGCGCGGTACAGTTTTGCCAGCGGCGCGCGGCATCGCCGCGCGATGGCGATGGCAGAAGTGGAATGGGCTACCGCTTCCGGCAGCGCGAATCGACGCATCGCTTGTTCGCCGGCGAGGACGAAATAGGTGAGCGCGCGATCATCATCCGCTGCCTCCTCAAAATGGCGCGCCAGCAAAGGCGAAAGCTCTTCCAACTGCTCGGGGTACGACCGCTCCAATGCCTGCCCGACCGCCAGATGCAGGCGCTTGCGGTCCTGTTTCAGCAGCGAATCATACGCGGCTTCCTGAAGCAGCGCATGCTGGAAGATGTACTCCTTCTCCGGAGCCGTTCCGGCGTCGCGGATCAGCCCGGCGTTGCGGAGCATGTTCAATCGATCATCCAGCGTCATCGCTCACCCACCACCGCACGCACCGATGGCAAATTCAAGAACGCGTCGCACAGATTGGATGGCGCGTGCTCCACGATGTAGGCGATCACGTGACGCGCCTCGGCGCGCGCGTCCTCCGAATCTCCGAGGTAGGCGCAGTCAGGCATGAGATCATGCAGCGTGTGCGCCACAACCTCCACCCCGCGCGCCGCGGTGCTCAGAGCACGCGCATAGTGTGCGACCGCTTCATCATTCGCATGCACGCGCGATGCCACATCGCCCGCGCGAATCGAGTATTCTAACGTTTTTGCGTCGTCGCCAGCTTCGGCGTAATGCCGCGCGAGCATCGCCGCGAATTCGTCGAGACGATCTGGATGGAGGTGCTCGTACGTCTCGTCGACCCGCCGGTGGATCTCGCGCCGCTGTTTCAGCAGCAGAGATTCGTACGCCGCCTCTTGCGTCAAAGGGTGCTTGAAGGCATAGGTGCGCTCGCCTTCCGTCTCGGCATGGACCAATTGCGCAGATTCGAGCTGCGCGAGCTGGGCGTCCAGGTTTTGGCGCAGCGATTTCTTCGGCGCGCGGCGTATCTTGGTTTTCATGAGGGCCCCATAACCGCGCGCACGTCGGGCAAGGCGAGGAACGACGCGCACAGTTCCGGATTGCCGATATGGTCCACGATGTAGTTGACCGTGTCGCGCGCCTGAGCGCGCAAGGTTTTCGCCTGAGCCGGTTCGCCGCGCGCATCGGCGACGCGGCTCTGCTCCAGCCGGACTTGCCAGAGCGCCTGACGCGCAGATGTCCGATCCGCCACCGTATGTGCTTCCCTGAGCGCTTCATCCGCGCGGTCCAGGTCTCCCTGAGCCAGCCACGCGCGCGCTTGGACGAGCCATGCCTCGACGACGCGATAGCCGATGCCTGTCTCGTGGAAGCGCGCAATCACCGGCGCAACGGCAGAAACTGCATTCGGATAATCTTTCTGGGCGAGCGCGAGGTCCCCTTCCGCGAGCGCGAGGGGAACGGTCAGATAAACGATGTAACCAGACGACTGAAACCTGTCACGTGCCTGGCGCGCCGTCTGTGCCGCAACCCTTAGATCACCCTTGTGTGTATAGATGCGTGAGAGAATCGCCAATGCCCACGGCAGAAAAGGCAGGAACCGCTGACCATGTTCGACTGTTTGCTTACACAATTCGATGGCATGATCGAACGCGCCGAGAGAGCTGTACATCAGACCGAGATCGCTCTGCCCTCCGAGTAGGGCGGCCGCGAAGCCCGCCTGCTCTGCCCGGCGGCGCGATTCATCCATCGTTGCAATAGCGCGTCCTACATCTCCTTGCTCGAAATGCACGATTCCTTCCGTCCAACGTGCGTACGCCTGGACCCAATCATTGCCGATCGACTGGGCGAGTTGAATTGCCTGCTTGGAGTAATCGAGCGCGTCACCCAGCGCGCCCGCGTACGCGCACGTTTCGCTTGCGGTGGCCAGATTGTCCGCGAGCATCGGGACGTTGCCCAATTCGTACCAAAGTTTCTTGGCATCTTGAATCGCGCGCATCGCCTGGACATGTTCGCCCATCGCGAGATAGGTGCGGCTGATGTCGTTGAGGACGTACGCGGTCTGTTCGCGCAGGTTGAACTGCCGCGCCACCACCAACGCCTGCTCGCCATACACGATTCCCGCGGCCGCGTCGTTGGAGAAGCTCGCGAGGTTTTGCAGGTTCCACAGGATCTTCGCTTCAGAGGCGCGATCGCCGATCTCGCGCGCGGTCAAAAGCGCGTCGTCCGACAATCGTTTTGCCTCCTCCACGTCGTGCGCGATGGTCGGCGTGGCGTAAAGGGTTGCGAGCGCAATGAGTCCCCCCAGTTCCAACGCGCGGTCGCTTCGTTCCCGCGCGAGCGATCGCATCTCGCGATAATTCGCCAGCGCGTCGTCGATCCGTCCCAGCAATTCGAGCACGCGCCCGCGTTTCAAATACAGATCTCGCAGGGGCGACGCACTTGCCTGGGCAAGACCCTGGGGATATTCAGGTTGACTCACTGCCTCTGTAGATCGTGGAGAATCATGATGAGGCAAATGCGTCGCCCCGACCACGCGCCGTGCGGTGTCAATTGCACGCGAATAGTACTCGAGCGCTTCCGCGTTCGCATAGATCCGCGCCGCGGCATCCCCAGCGCGTGCAGCATACTCTAGCGTCTTGGCATCCTCGCCGGCTTCACCATAGTGCTGCGCGAGCAGCGCCGCGATTTCGTCGAGACGGTCCGCGTAGGCCTCTTCGTACGCGCGCGCGACGTGCGCGTGAATCTCGCGGCGCTTGGCGCGCAAGAGCGATTGGTAGACTGTCTCCTGCGTCAACGTGTGTTTGAACTGGTAACCGGGTTCGGCGTCCGTAGCGCGCCGGACGAGATCCGCAGTTTCGAGTTGTGCGAGTGATGCCGTGAGCGTCATCGCGATTTCATGACCGCACGCACGTCATGCCGATTTAGAAACGAGGCGCGCAAATTCGGCGGTGTGTGTTCTACAATATGGCCAATCGTCGCACGAGCATGGGTGCGGTAGTTCTCGGCATGAGCCATGTTCCCGCGTTCGGATTCCATCTCGCTCAAGGTCGTATAAATCTGCCACAACAGACGTCGAGACGGAATCCTTTCGGCTTCGGTACGGGCCTCATTCAAGAGTTCGAACGCGTGGTCGGTCTCGCCCAGCGCGCGCATCGCCTTGGCTTGTATGAATAGCGCATCGTGCAGCGATTGACGGAATCCGAGTTGGCGCAACATCGTCACCCGATTCGCCATCAACTGAACCGCGCGCTCGTACTCATGCCGTGCCAAGAGACATTCGCCCTGCGCGATCACGCCAAACAGACTGGCAGGATCTACGTGTCCAGCATGATTTTCCATTTGGCTGGCGGAGAGCGCGGTGAGTGCGGCGCTCACATTACCAACGACAAGATAATAACGCGCCAGTAGGACCCAAGCCCACGCGCGGAAAAATTCAGGCAGGGGCTGACTCACGATTTCCCGCACGCGCTGGGCCATTTCTTCGCCGCGTTCAAACGCGCCGACGAATCCAAAAGTCAAAGCGGCAAAGGCGTACGCCATGGGTGGGTTGAAATTCAGCCTCACTTCCATTGACACGCGAACGATGTCATTGGCAAGCTGGAGCGCGTGATCGAGTTCGCCACGGTCGAGATAAGGGAAAAGCAGAGTGCCTTGATTCGACAACAGACTCACCTTGCTGTCGATGGTTTTGCTGATTTCAGTGCCTTCCTCCGCCAGAGCGATGGTGGCATCGTAGTCCCCATGCAACATGGCCAGCGTGGCGGACTGCATCAGATTGTCGGCCAACATCGGTTTGTTATCGAGTTCGCGCCAAATCGCACGCGCTTGAGCTTGGAGCGGAACCATCTTTGAGACTTGACCGGATTGGAGATACGCGCGCGCGAGGTCAGTCAAGATATAACCCTGCAGCTCGCGGGCATCGAGTTCGCACGCGAGCACCCAGGCTTGCTCGCCGCATCGAATGGCGTCCGGCAGCTCACTGTTGTAGAGATACACCAAGAGTTGATTCCATAGCGACTGGGCTTGTGCCTTGCGGTCACCCAATTCACGCGCGAGAACGTTTGCTTCATCCGCAAGCGCAAGCGCCTTGGCGCGATCAAACGCGACGGACAGCACCGAACGAAGTTTGCCTTGCAGGAGCAGCGATTGGAGTTCAAGCGCGCGGTCGTCGCGGGCGCGTGAGAATTCGGTCATCTCTTCGTACGTCGACAGCGCTTCCGGATCACGTCCCGTCACTTCAAATACGCGCCCGCGTTTGGTGTAGAGATGAACGAATTGGGCCGTTGTCGCATTGCCGCGTTTGGCTGCCTCCAGCGCCTGCGAGTAGAAGGCGATGGCTTCGGCGTTCGCGTATAACCGCGCGGCGACATCGCCAGCGCGCATTGCGTAGACGAGGGTCTGTCCATCATCACCCGCCGCGGCATAATGCTGCGCGAGGATCGCCGCATAGTCATCGAGGCAACGGTTCCCATACAATGCTTCGTACGCCTGCGCGACATGGTGATGCATAGCTCGCCGGTCGGTGTGAAGCAACGATTCGTACGCTGCCTCCTGTGTCAGCGCATGCCTGAACGCGTAGGTTGGTTCCCCATCGTCGACGCGGCGCACGAGCTGCGCGGTTTCAAGTTCTGCGAGCTGTGAGATGATTTTCATTGCTGCAATGCTCGTTTCGGAAATGACGCGCGCTTGTTCCTTTTTGAGTGGGCCTTCGTAGCGCGCGCCTACGAAAGCCGTTGATTCAACAGCGCACGCGCCAAAAAACGTTCGCCTAATTCGGGCGAATAGCTTTTCGCTCGTCCGGCCATGTCCGCTCCGATTACCTGCGCAGCGTGGAGGAGCTCATCGGCGCGCCGCGCGTCTTGTGCCACCTTGCTCCAACTCATCAAGATGCACCACTCGTTATAGCGTTCACCGAATCGCCGCGTCATTGTGAGTGCGTGCGCAAAACTTTCTGCCGCCAGCTCAGTTTGTTGATGGCGCGCTTGCGCGACGCTTTTCAGGCGAAGAACTTCAGCCACAAACGGTCGAATGTGCATCGTCTGCAACTCGTCCACAAGCCCATCGCTCGCCTTGATGGCCAGTTCATAATCCCCACGTGCCGAAGCGACTTCGATGGTGGCAAGCGCGACCCAAATTGGATTCAAAGGAATCCACGCCTCGCGCTGTAATTGTCGCTTTGCGCGGTTGACGGTCTCCTGGCCCCGCTCCAAGTCGCCGCCGAGTACTTGCAAACGCGCCAACACGGCGAGGGTCCATGCGCGCAGTGAAGGCAGATACGCATCGGCCAGCTCGCGTGCCTGTTCCGCCAAAGCATAGCCGCGTTCAAGGTCGCCTAACGCGCCATAGACCCAAGCTAATTCTCCGCGAACGATGATGGTTCCAACTGGATGTCCAACTTGCTCTCCCACTTGAACCGTTTCTTTCATCACTCGCAACGCATCGTCGAGTTCGCCGCGCAGGAACCGAACATATCCATCGAGGTAATGACTGTGGGTCTGTCCCCACAGATTTCCACTTGAGCGACTCACTTCATCGCCCTCGTCGGCAAACTTGATTGCCTCCGCATACTCCCCGCGCAGGAACGCGGTGATGGAGGCACTGCAATCGTTCTGTGACAACATGGGCAAGTTGCTGAACTCTTGCCACAGTCGGCGCGACTCGGCTAAGGCAACCTGACTTTTGTCAAATTCACCCGTGCCCCAACAGGAACAACCCAAATCGGTGAGGATGTACGCCAACTGCTCGCGCAGATTGAGACTGCGCGCGATTGCAATCGCTTGCTCACCATAAGCGACGGCGTCATGGGAATCGCTTGGCGAGTAATTCGCGGTAATTTGGAGGTTCCATAGGACTTGGCACTCGGAGGCGCGGTCACCGATGTCCCGCGCGATTTCCAGGGCGCGTTCGGAGAGAAGTTTGCCCCGAGCGGGGTCATGTTCCGAATTGATCGTGCCGTAGATTTTCGCGCGCTCCAACAACGCGGCAAGTTCCATCGCGCGGTCGTAACGTTTGCGCCCCAAGGCTTCAAGCTCTTGATAAGACTGCGCGGCTTGTTCATAGCGACTCACCAACTCGAGCGCGCGTCCGTAGCTTTTGTAGAGACGCGTAATCTCATCGCCGGGCAAGGACCGGGATTCTTGTTCCGCGCGGCGGACCGTGTTGAGCGCAACTTCGTAATGCGCCAACGCTTCGGGATTGGCGTAAACGCGGATGGCGGCGTCCCCTGCCCGTGTAGCAAAATGCAGCGTCTTGGCGTCGTCGCCCGCCTCCGCGTAGTGATGCGCGAGCAGCGGAGCGAATTCGTCAAGTTGCTCTGAATAAAGTTCTTCGTACGCCAGCGCGGTGCGGCGATGCAGTCCGGCGCGCTGTGACTTTGAGCAGCGATGCGTACGCGCTGTCCTGCGTCAGCGCGTGCTTGAACAGGTAGGTTGGTTCCCCATCGTCGACGCGGCGCACGAACTGCGCGGTTTCGAGTTGGGCAAGTTGAGTTTCGAGATTCATCGCTGCAAGTTTTGCAAGCAGGCGCTCGTCCGAGTGGCGTCGGGAACGGCGTGCATCGCGTCAAATTCGGTCAGGGCACGGGAAAAATAATCGCGGGCGCGCGCGAAATCTCGCCGCGACTGTTCGAGTTCGCCTAGTTCGGCCAGCGTCCGTCCGATTTGGGTTGTTCCTGTTGGGGCACGGGTGAATTTGACAAAAGTCAGGTTGCCTTAGCCGAGTCGCGCCGACTGTGGCAAGAGTTCAGCAACTTGCCCATGTTGTCACAGAAC
>Ga0163210_1000213_pt1 | contig 22656 bp, 20 predicted proteins | sample Kivu_220m_FD_113536 | JGI IMG/M metagenome (GOLD analysis project Ga0163210, IMG submission 113536) | Freshwater microbial communities from Lake Kivu, Western Province, Rwanda to study Microbial Dark Matter (Phase II) - Kivu_220m | ecosystem: Environmental > Aquatic > Freshwater > Lake ...
ATATTCTACTGTGCCACCCATTTTGGCCCAGGGTGAATTCTTAACCTGTCCGTAAGGGCCAAGTATATCGGATGCCAGGTGACCGTATTTTTCCATCAATTCGCTGGCGAAGATTTTAACGGCAGCGGCGTCCATGAGTCCCATTTCACTCCTGTTCTGCTGATCAGCTACACGATAAGCAAGGCATCGTACTGCTTCGAGTGAGCAGGATAAGTCTGCTATCCTGTTGCGGACGATGGGATCCTGGGATAACGGTTTGCCGTTCTTCTTGGTTTCGTTACAGAACTCAACCAATTCCTCAATCCCGCGGACGAGTCCGTAAACCATATCAAGGTTGGACCTTTCAAAACCGGCCAGTACATTCACTACAGCCCAGCCCTCATTTTCCTGGCCGACGATATATTTTGCAGACATTTTTACGTCATCGAGGTAGACTTCGTTGTAAACATGAGTTCCGCTCATGTATGGAATGGATTTAACTGTTACTCCGGGGCTCTTCATATCGCAGAGCAGGAAGGTCAGATTATGATGTTTTTTCCCGTTGGGATCTGATTTATATACACCAAACGCCCAGTCTGCAAAATGGGCGCCCGTGTTCCAGGTTTTCTGGCCATTGACGATAAACTCGTCACCCTTGCGTATGGCCGTGGCAGTCAATCCGGCAAGGTCTGATCCGGCATTTGGTTCGCTCCAGAGCTCACAGAACATCAACTCGGCATTGGCGATTTTGGGCAGGAATTCTTTTTTCAGCTCTTCGCTTCCCGCCGCGAGTAAAGTGGGAGCCAGCATCGCCACACCGAAGATATCGGATCCGGGCAGGTCATAATAACCGCGCGCTTCCTGGAAAAGCACTTTGTCCATCATGTCACCCTTGCCGCCGTATTCCTGGGGCCATCCCAGAGCAAGCCAGCCCCTCTTGGCAAATTCCTTGGCACAAAGCTTGTGAAACGCCCATCCTTCTTCATCGTCGAACTGACTTTCAAAGCCAACCCAGGATTTGGGTTTTTTCTTACTCAGTTCAGCACAGACTTTGAAAACCTCATCTCTGTGCGCCTTTTGCGCATCTGTAAGGTTAAAATCCATGGTACCTCCTTATATATTTTACTTGCATATTTAATTACTACATTTAATACAGGAGTTGATCGTCTGTTACAACAATCAAGGCGTCACCGTACCACCGCAACCGTATTATTATAATTGAACTCAATTAATTATTAAAGTCTTTCCGTTTTTACACCGGTAAAACGATAATAATAGCTGCTTATCCGCGTGTGATATCGAGAACAGAGTAACTTATCACACCTGACGGCGCATTTACATTTACCGTGTCACCGATTTCCTTGTTGAATAATGCCTGCCCCATTGGTGAGACGATGGAAATTTTTCCCTGCTTAACATTGGCTTCTCTGGCGCCCACCAGCGTGAGTTTGACCTTATCCCCTGTTGATTTATCCTCCATTGTTACCGTATCCCCGATGGATGCTTTCAGGTTGCTTGCGTATTCTACTTCGGCGACCTTGGCTCTTTTTAGTGTGTCTTCAAGCTCTCTGATCTGCCCCTCCAGGTGCCCCAGTTTCTCGCGGGCAGCTTCCAGTGGGGCATTTTCCCTGAAATCCTTATCTGCGGCTGCTTTACGGATTTCTTCTGCTATCCTGGGACGTTCACTCTTAAGCAGCGCAAGCCGGTCTACCAGGTCGGTATATCCGCCCCCGGTGATCAGCACTGGTTCCTCAGCCCTGGCTGACCCGCCTGCCGCAGCTTTAGAGGATAATTTTTTTATCCTGATGTGCGCTGAAAGATTGGATAGGATAAAGCCCTGCTCTTGAGCATAGGCGAGGAATTTCTTGACGAAACTAAGCTTATCTGTTGATGTAGTGGTTGAAATATAGTACTGCTCGGAATAGTTGGCCACTTCCGGGCCTGAAAGTGTATCTATATGGCGTTCTTCTCCATACCAGCGTACGAATTTAAATACTTCACCCTGTGCTTCATTTCTGGATTCTGCGGATATAGTGGCTAGAAACCGGGTGGCTGTTTCACCCAAGCTGATACCTGATGGGGGTGGTTGGGATTTTTGTCTGGAGGGCATATCTCGTTAAACCGATAAATAATAATATAGCAGCATACGTAATGTCAATTTGATTTGCTCCTGATTGAGAGTTGAGGAAGTTCCGGGGGGGGAACTATAACGATCGAAATGCTGCACGTTACTTATTGTAAAAACTGTAGCCGATCAGTTTGTAGGCGAGTTTAGCGGCCGTAAAAGAGCATGACGACGGGCCCTGGTTCGGGCAAAGCTCAACAATATCAAAACCGATTATATTTTTATGCAGAGATATGGATTTCAATAAATTAAGTACCTCGTCCCAGGAAAGACCACCAGGCTCAGGTGTACCTACAGCCGGCATGATCGAAGGATCAAAAACATCCATGTCTATGGAAATGTAAACATTGTCGGAAAGTGATTTATCTATCTCTTTCACGGGTATACTATGTGGAGACGATTCGGACAGCAGAAACGGCTGTAGCCCCCGGGAAGTTATGAATTGTTTTTCTTCCAGGCTCATGCTGCGGATACCTACCTGGACGATCGGGCATATATCGATAACACGGCGCATTACACATGCGTGGCTGAATTTGCTGCCCTGGTATTGATCTCGCAGGTCCGTATGAGCATCCAGTTGTAACACACAGAAATTGTTATATTTTTCGCTATATGCGCGCACCGCACCGGCAGTTATGGAATGTTCCCCACCCAGGGTCACTACGAATTTTGCCTTGTCCAGTAAATCCTTTGTAGCTTTGTAAACACGTTCAATAGTGTCGGAAGCGCAGTTTACTGACGGCTCCAATTCCGGCAATGTATGTATACCGATCTCGCAAATCTCCCGCTCCAGTTCGATATCATACCATTCGAGATATACAGATGCTTCTATGATTGATTTGGGCCCTTCACGTGTACCACTGTGCCATTCGGTCGTGCCGTCGTAGGGCACCGGTAGAATAACTACTTTGGAACTGGGAAAGTCGGACTGTGGAGATGTTAGTCCGGCGAAGCTCCACATCGGCGAAAACATGTCTCTCCTGCCACTCAGATTGTATTTAATTGCAAGATTTCCGCGCCGTCATGTAGTTCGGCAGGAGCCCATTCCCTGCGTACCAGGCAGCTTCTTAATTTCACAAGCTCGAATTTATCTTTGAGGTCTGAGATAATCCTGTCGGCATCGAAATCTTTGCAGGAAAACACATCTATATTGATAAAATTACGTTCTACAAAGGTATGCAAGCTGATATGGCTTTCAGCGATAAAAACCAGACCCGTTACACCCCAGTCCTGAGGTTTAAGACCGGAATATTTGAATACCATCGGATCGGAAATTTTAGTCATGCCGATTTTAGCCGGGTAAGAGTTCAAAAGTTCATAGATAAATTTCTCATCCTTAAGGATGCTTTTATTTTTTCCGAAGCCATCAATTATCAGGTGCATTTTGTCTCCTCTGTAAGTATATTTTTGAGTTCGTAAAGGGCTGATATCGCTGCCCGCTGTTTAACCTGCATACGTGTGCCTGGATACACTTTTTTGAATCCGTGTTTACCTGCATTATTGGCAATGCCGATTGCTATGGTTCCCAGTTTATTATTCATATCGTCCGATTCTGTTACACCTATCAATCCTACTCCGAAAGATGTATTGCATTTGGTTTTAACAGTCGAAGCTATTATACAGGCCACTTCCTCACTGACAATTCCATATTGTTTGATGATGTCATCATTAATGCCGTAATCCCGTTTCAAATCGTCACGGTTAATCACTATACCATATTTAAAAAATTTCGCACTTTCCGGTATATTGGTGATGGTGTTTGCAAGTATGCCTCCGGTTCCTGCCTCCGCCACAGCGAGGTCCATACTATTGATAGTCAGCAGGTTTGCGATGATGCCTTCCAGAGTTTCAGAATCCGATCCCCAGATGTAATTCCCCAGTATCCCGCGGATTTCACCTGCCGCTTTTTCTACCAGTTCACGGGCTTTGCCCGTAGTTTCGGCTTTGGCTGTGATACGCAGGTGAATACCATCCGGCTTGGCATAAATGCCCACCGTGGGATTTGGCGCAAGTAAATATTCCCTGGTCAGCTCGCCGACCTTAGCCTCGCTTAAAATGAATGTTTTCAGAGTTTTGGAATATATAATGGCATGACAGTATTTTTCCTGCAGTTGTGGAGCTACCACATTAGACCACATCTGCTGCATTTCGCCGGGTGGACCCGGCATAGCTATGATTACGTGATTGTCTTTGTCAGCCCACCAGCCTGGGGCCGTACCTCGGGGATTGGCAATTATGCTAACGGAAGGGATGATGGAAGCCTGCTTGATATTGCTTTCAGGCATGTCCATATTAAAGCTTTTAAATAATTCTTTAAACTGGCTTACTAAGGACTGGTCGATGGTGATAGGTTCGTGGAAAAATTCTGCGATGGCCTCACGTGTGATATCGTCTTCAGTCGGGCCCAAACCTCCGGTAGTGATGATGATATCGGACCTTTGCCAGGCGTGATTGAGAGTTTCGATAAGCCTTTGTTTGTTATCGCCGACGGTGGAAATGAAATGCAGATCTATTCCGAGTAACGGTAACTGACTGGCCAGATAAGCGGCGTTAGTATCAGTTATCTCACCAAGAAGGAGCTCAGTGCCTATCGAAATTATTTCCGCTTTCATCTAATGACATAACGTTCCTTTTAACACTTAGTCGCTGTAATGCCCAGGTATTTCTTTACCAAATCCATAGCGCAATAATCTCCACACATGCTGCAGGCACGGCCTTTCACAGCATGCTTGCCATGCATATTATGCGCTTTTTCAGGATCAAGCGATAGAGCAGCCTGTTTTTCCCAGTCAAGATTCTTTCTGGCCACAGACATCTGCTTATCCCAATCCGCTGCTTTCCCACCGCTCCTGACAATATCGGCAGCATGCGCTGCTATGCGCGATGCTATTACTCCATCTTTAACGTCTTTAACATCCGGAAGGGCAAGGTGTTCGGTTGGAGTCACGTAACATAAAAAATCCGCTCCGAAAGCGCCTGCAATAGCTCCGCCTATGGCACTCGTAATATGATCGTAACCGGCTCCAATATCGGTAACCAGCGGCCCCAGTACATAAAACGGGGCTTCTCGGCAAACGCTTTTCTGGAGTTGCATATTGGTGGCGATATGGTTGAGCGGCAGATGCCCGGGACCTTCTACCATAACCTGTACATCCGCTCTCCAGGCACGTTCCACCAACTCACCCAGGGTAAGCAATTCCTGGATTTGGGGCCTGTCGGTAGCGTCAGCAAGGCAACCCGGTCTCATTCCGTCACCTAGGCTCAGCGTGACATCATACTTGTGCGCGATTTCCAGTAAGCGGTCATAATACTCGAAGAGTGGATTTTCTCTTTGGTGATACAACATCCAGCCAATGAGGAATGCGCCACCGCGTGAAACCACATCGGTAATACGTCTTTGATTCTTCAGTGCCTTTATAGCGGCCTGAGTCACTCCACAGTGTACCGTGATGAAATCAACGCCTTCCTGAGCCTGCCGTTCAATAACCGTGAACATGTCATCGATTGTGGTTTCAACCAGCGGGCCGTATTTCTCACCGGCTTCTATCATCGCCTGATAAATGGGAACAGTACCTATAGGTACGGAGCTTTCTTTTAATATGGTTTGCCTTATGGCCTTGATGTCACCGCCCGTGCTCAGATCCATTACGGTATCAGCACCGTATTTAACCGCTGTATGAAGCTTTTCGAGTTCGCTTGATATCGTCCCGAAATCAGAAGACGTTCCAATATTGGCATTGATTTTAATTCTAAGGTCTTTCCCTATGCCGCAAACAGTCTGGATTTCATGATTTACATTACAGGGAATGACAACTTTACCTGTTGCCACATGTTCACAGATGACATCTTCTCCCAGGTTTTCCCGGGCGGCGACAGATTTCATCTGCGAGGTTGTGATCCCTTTACGGGCATTTTCGATCTGTGTCATATCCCTCAAAATAAAAAACCAAGAGTTATCCTATATTAAGCGTAACCCTTGGCCAGTTACCGCTTCCCTACGCTCGAATTACCAAGGGCAGGTTTCAAGGGTTCCCCGCTTTTGCGGAGTCTCAGCCTGAGATATCTGCGCACCCCTAGCGGTCAATATATTATTTTAAGCGACCTAAATATAGCACACGTCTGTATTAAAAAACAAGTAAAATAAATCAGGCGCTGATACCGGGTAAGATATTATGGTACTGGATAAGATTAATAGCGGTTTCTGCTGACTACAGCCATTACTATAAATGCTATGATGGCAATCACCAGAATTAAGATTGTCACAGCGAGCGCTATAACCAGAGGGGAAGTGGTAACGGTTTCAAATTTTGAGGTGTTTGACCATTTTCCTTCGCCCCCTATGCTGTCCACCGCTTTTACTCTCCAGTAATAAATACCGGCATCAGGCAGGCTTGACCTGGCCAGGAGGTAACTGTTGGTGCTGATATTTTCTTTGTGGAAAACAGGCGCAGAAAAATCGTTTGATCTGGAGATCTGCAAACTATAAGCCAATTCGGACGGGTCGCCTGCTGAAGACCATGTCATAGTTGTCAGGTTGGTACTGCTGGCTTTTTCGCCCGGTCCGCCGATTTGCTGGAATGTATTTATAATAATGTCAATCACCGAGTTAAAGCTCTGCAACTTGGCGCCTGCACCCGGCGATAATAACTTGGGAGCTTCAGGTATGCCTCTCGTCGTGGAAAAAACAGCCTGCGCCGATGCCCCTTTGTTTCCTGTAGCTGTAATCGTATGATCTTTCCCCGGACTTACGGGCACCTGGAAAGTCGACATAAAGTTGCCTTTGCTATCCGTTACTGCCGTTATTCCGGTGTCGGTTTGATCATATGTTACAGTTACCGATTCTCCACTATCGAACCCCATTCCATTGATTTTTACCGTTGTGCCCTTATTGCCTTCTGCAGGGATTAATTCAATACTGGGAATAACTTCGAATCCAATATCAGGTATGATGCCTCTGGGAGTGAAGCTGCTTCCATAGATGCCTATCACGTGTGCGCCTTTCACACTCGGCGGCACGATGATTGTACAGGTGAGATTACCATTCGGCTCTGCCACAAAATTCATATCCAGTATCGGCCCATCCCAGGTAATCGTTACGCCGTCTTCTCCCGGCCGGAAACCAACACCCGTAATAGTTACTTTAGTGCCGACAGGGCCGGATAGCGGTTTGGCTTTACAAAACGGCCCTATGGTAAACAGTGATTGTGTCATTTCCGATTGCTGGGTAATTTCGCCGGACGCGGCCAGGACGTATTCTCCCTTGGGCAGGTTAGGCACGTCAAAAACTAAATGCCAGGTTCCGTTTTTATCAGCCGTTACGGGTAATTTTGACAATGTCCTGCCATCAAGTGTCGGCTTGATTTTAATCTCGCCGGCAACAAAGCCGCTGCCGGAAAGTAAAATAGGGATGCCTATCTTCCCCCATGGTGGATCGGTGTTCACGCTGGGAGTGATAACAAAGGTAGCTGAAGCTATTATATCCGCCCAGTTACTATCGTCTGTAACTTTTATTGTATGTTCACCTTTGGCCGCTTGGGGTGCTTCGAATGTATAATTGATTTGTCCTGCTTTGGAAACGGGCACGTTTTGTACCAGTTTTTTATCATCCCAGTAGATGGTAGCCATTTTGCCTATATAACCTTCCCCGGAAATTGAAATTTCAGAACCGGCTGTTCCTGAAGTGGGCGTGACGGAAATGCTGACGGCGTAAGCAGGAGAAGGGGCAAGCAGGTTCACAGCCATGCTGATTATCGATATCAGTGATATAAGCAGAAATACTCTATGGGACGTCAATGTATTCTCCTAGCTAGTTATTGGTTTCCAGGAACCCAGACGATGTAATATAGATTGACAAAGCAAACGTTAGCTTATACCAATCAGGTATAAAAATCAATTATTATGATTGTGTTTGACACTGAGGATTGTATGTTGATAGACTTTTATGGTAATTTCGATCGTAGATCAGTTGTAACGGCAAAGCAAGGCCCCGTGGTGTAGCGGTCAAACATGCCACCCTGTCACGGTGGAGATCGTGGGTTCGAATCCCATCGGGGTCGTATCACCCTCACGTTCTATTTGACAGTAGCCCCATTTTTTCTTTAGACTTGCCGTCAGCGTTGTATTACTCTATCATGGGACTGTGGGGCCGAGAGATGGATATAGCACTATTAATATTGCTATCGGTTTTATCTTTCCTGTTGGGCGCCTGCCCGTTTTCTTTCTGGATAGGTAGACTTGCCCTTAAAACCGACATCCGGCTAATTGGTGACGGTAATCCCGGAGCTTACAATGTATTTCGGGCCGGAGGCAGGTTCTGGGGCATCGTCAGCATGCTCGCCGACATATTGAAGGGTATGCCCTTTGTATTGATCGCCAGGCTGGCCTTAGATTTTCCCCAGGCGGCGCTTTATACAATAGGCCTTTGTGCAGTCCTGGGCCATGCCTTTTCACCTTTGCTGCGTTTCAAAGGGGGCAAAGCACTGGCCGTAGCCGGTGGTACAATGCTGGCTCTCCCACTGCCGGATATGGTTATCTCCTATGCTATTTTCATGTTCATCGGCTTTCTCTTGGTAGACAATGATGCCTGGACGGTCATGTTTGCTGCCGTCGGCTCTCTGGTTTATCTTGCTGTAAATCAAAGCGACAGCCTGGAAATAGTCTATATGTCCTGCCTTCTGGTAATATTCTTTTTGAAACACTTCAAGGATTTGAAGGCTTTACCACACCTGTCAGGCCGGTTTGTGACATGGCTGAGGTCGCGGAAGAGACCGGCATAGACATCAACGGAGTTGCATTAACTGGAGTAATTTAAGTTTGATATATCAATGGCTGGTTTCCGCAGGCTTGGTGGTTTTCTTTATCAATCTATGCCTTAACCTGATATTTCTCAAACGGCCTTCAAAAAACGCCCCGTTACCTGATGGTTTACCACTGGTTTCAGTGCTTATTCCGGCTAGAAATGAAGAAGAAAACATTGAGAAATGCCTGAAATCCATCCTGGCGCAGGATTATCCCAACTACGAGGTGCTGGTGCTGGATGATAATTCCACGGACAAAACATGGGGAATCGTCGATGAAATTCAGTCAAGGGATCACCATGTCCGTTTATTCAAAGGCAAGCCGCTCCCGGATAACTGGGCGGGTAAATGCTTCGCCTGTTATCAACTGGCCCAGCACGCCAGCGGCGCATGGCTGCTCTTTGTAGATGCGGATACTACACACGAGCCTCATATGATTAGGGCCACAGTGGATATCGCTGCTAAGCATAACATCTCAATGATGTCGGGTTTGCCCCGGCAGGATGTCAGGGGATTAACGCAGAAGATAGTTATTCCTATACTTTTTTACTTCATCATAGAAACATGGTTCCCGCTGTGGTGGTTTCACCGCTCTAAAAAACCGGGTCCTACACTGGCCATCGGCCAGTTTATGCTATTCAAAGCGGACGAATACTGGCGAATCGGTGGACATGAACTGGTTAGATCCAGGATTATAGAAGATGTATGGTTCGCCATCGAAATGAGCAGGCATGGCGGGCGAACATTATCTATCGATTTGTCTCGCACAGTTACCACCAGGATGTATACTAATCTTGGGGCCATGACCGAAGGATGTATAAAATGGATGTATTCAGTGGCAGCTCTGTCACCCATGGCATTGGTCGGGTTTGTCCTTGCTGCCTATATATTTTACATTGCACCGTTTTACTGGTTGATAGTTGTACCGTTAAATTCAGCGATGTCCGATGCATCCGTAACGGAGGCGGGCTGGCTGATTATTAGCCAGGTGTTATTAATACTGCTGATGCGGTTGATAACAGATACATATTTTAAGGGATCCCACCTCTCCCTGGTATTTCACCCCCTGGGTATGGTTTTTCTTATACTAACAGTATTATACGGTGCCTCACGGCGTGCACTTGGAGCCGGAGTCGCCTGGAAAGACAGGGTTTACAATAGTTTAACGCAGATAAAATAGCTTGCAGAATATGGCCGGATATACACGGACAAATTCTCTATTTCTATAGTGCTACCTGAACAATTTCAGCCTGGAACGATATTTACTGATTAAGGAGCAGCAATGGATTTTAAGTTCAGTGAAAAAGAAGAGAGGTTGCGTGAAGAGATCCGCCAGTTTGCCAGGGTGGAACTGGCCGGAAGGAATACTATTGCGGGCATGGAGGAAGAAAGCAATGATGAGGACTGGGAATTTGCCATGTCCATGTCCAGGAAGCTCGCTGAGAAAGGTTGGCTTACCATGGCCTGGCCCAAAGACTACGGCGGGCAGGGAGCGTCTTATTTTGAGCAGCATGTTTATGCTGACGAGGCCAGTTACTGGGGGATACCTGGAACAAGCATGGGTGTCAGCGGAATAGGTTGGGTGGGTCTTTCACTCATGCTTTTTGGAAGTGATGAGCACAAAAAAAAGTACATACCGCTAATTGCCAGTGGGGATCCTGATGGAGTCTGGTGTACGGCCTATAGTGAACCCAATGCAGGATCGGATTTTGCCAATATTCAAACCAGGGCGGTTAAAAGCGGAGACGAATACGTCCTCAACGGACAAAAAATCTGGACGAGCTGCGCTCACCGCGCGAGATGGTGCTGGATGGCAGTCAGGACAGATACCGCTGTTAAGAAAAAGCAGCATGGTATCAGTCTTATGATCGTAGATATGAAAAGCCCGGGCATTATGGTCAAACCCATATTGAACTACGCCGGAGTCCATATCTTCAATGAGTTTTTCCTGGATAATGTCAGGGTGCCGGTTACTAACATTGTAGGTACGGAGAACCGCGGCTGGTATCACCTCATGCAATCCCTGGCGTTTGAAAGGCACAGCATGGCGCCCCAGTTTTTCGGCAGCGCCAGGCGTATTCTTGAATATATTGTTAAATACGCCCGGGAAACTACCTATAATGGAAAAATTCTGGCAGGTGACCCCATAATCCGCAACAAGATTGCCGAGCGTGCCATTGAACTTGAGACACTAAAATTGTTCGGCTATGAGATTACATGGAAGATGTCGCGGGGAGTTATTCCCGTGTATGAGGCGGCAAGGAATAAGGCATACTGCGACTTTTTTATGCAGCGATTGGCAACCACAGGCACGGAAATCATTGGCGCTTACTCCCAGATTGACCATGCGTCTACCTGGCCCAGAGTTATGGGATTAATTACTCGCCTCTACATGATGTTTCCCGGCCTTTCCATTGCGGCCGGGACGGATGAAGTCCAGAAGAATATTATAGGGCAATTTAAGCTTGGATTGCCCAGAGCGTATTGATTTATTAGAGGGTAATTATGGATTTCGAATTGAATGAACAGCAGAACATGCTTAAAACTATGGCCAGGGATTTTCTGTCCGTGGAATGCAACAAGGTTAAAGTACGCGACCTGGAGAAGAACGAGATAAATTACGATCCGGAAATGTGGTCGAAAATGGCTGAGTTGGGCTGGCTGGGTCTGATTTTCCCCGAGCAATACGGCGGGACGGGCGCCGATTTGCTGGACCTTGTCATACTGATGGAAGAGATGGGGAGGAACATCACACCCGGGCCGTTTTTTAGCACGGTTGCCCTTTGCGCCATTCCCCTGATGAGATTAGGGAACAAGCGACAGAAAGAGAATTACCTCACATCTATCGCAGAAGGCAAGAGCATCTGGAGCCTGGCAGTAACGGAGCAGCGCAGCGGGTATGAAACCTCTCACATGAATTGTTCGGCGGATTACGACGGTAAGTATTTTGTTATCAATGGCGAAAAGATGTTCGTCCCTTATGCCCGTGTTGCCGACTATTTCCTTGTTGTGTGCAATACAGATAAGGATACAGCCAGGAACAGCGGTTTAGCTGTATTCATAGTAAAGGCTAAGAGCCGCGGCGTTAAAGTTGAAAAATTTTCCACTTTTGCCGGAGACGGACAGTGCAGAGTCAGGTTCAGGAATGTCAGGGTAAGCCGGCAAGACGTACTGGGACGGATTAATGGTGGTCGGAAGGTGGTGGATTTAATCATGCAATGGGGAGCGGTTCTTAAATGTGCCGAAATATGCGGAGCCTGCCAGGCTGTGCTCGATATGACCAACAACTATGCCAAGGAGAGGATTCAATTCGACAAACCCATCGGCTCACTGATGGTGATTCAACACCAGCTGGTTGATATGTTTACCGATGTAGAAGGGCTACAATACCTTGTTTATCATGCGGCTTGGCTTCTTTCACAGGGCGTTAAAGCCGATGTGCAGGTTTCAATGGCCAAAGCCAAAGCCAACCAGGTCTATCAAAAGGCTTGCATAGACAGCGTTAAAATTCACGGCGCCATCGGCTTTACCATGGATCATGACCTGGGATGCTATGTCCGGCGTATTAAATCCGCAGAGTTTATGCTGGGAGATACCAGCTTACATTTGGAAAAAATTGCCGCCGGGCTTGGTCTTTAATTGTTCGGTCAATTAAAATAGAAAATAGCTTGTAAAAAATTTTCACCAAAGGTTGATTAGCTATAATAAAATAGCGTATACGTTATTGTGAGCAGACTGGAATTATAGTAAAATCACACGTTAATAAACAGGTAGCCCCACATTCATGATTATTGGATTAAGGAGGAGAAATGGTCGGTATTAAATCGTACGGAGCCCATATTCCCAGGTTCAGGTTGGATAGAAATGTAATGCAGTTGGCCTTGTTATTCCTTGGCTTTGCTCCTCTGAGGGGTGAAAAAGCGGTGGCAAATTGGGATGAAGACAGTGTAACCATGGCAGTTTCTGCGGCACTGGACTGTCTCAGGGATGAGGACAGCGGAAAAGTTGACGGCTTGTACTTTGCCACAACAACCCCTACCTATTCATTAAGACAGAATGCCGGCATAGTTGCAGCAGCGCTGGATCTCAATACCAGCGTCAGAACTGCGGACTTTACCGATTCGACCAAGTCAGGCACCGCGGCGATGCTGGCAGCCTCGGATGCCATAGCCTCGAACTCGTTGAACAGCTGCCTTGTTTGCGCTGCGGACTGCCGCGTCAGCAAAGTTGGCAGTAACGGAGATTACACCTACGGCGACGGCGCTGCAGCGTTCTTACTCGGCAAGGATGACATCGTTGCCCAAATCGAAGGATCGTATTCAACGTCTCATGATTTTGTTGACCGGCGTCGCCTGGAAGGAGAACGGCTTGAGCACATGTGGGAAGAAAGGTTTATCCGCGATGCCGGCTACATGAAATTTATTCCTGAAGCTGTATCAGGCCTGGTGAAAAAATATAACCTGAGCATTCAGGAGTTCTCCAAGGTAATCTATGCCTGTGCTTTTTCCAGCGCCCACTCCGCATTGGGCAAGACGCTGGGATTGTCCCCTGAGCAAGTCCAGGACCCATTGCTGAATAATGTCGGCGATACTGGTGTGGCACATCCGTTGATGATGCTGGTAGCAGCCCTTGAAGAAGCAAAACCCGGTGATAAAATTATGGTTGTCAGCTTCGGTCAGGGATGCGACTCGTTCTATCTTACGGTAACCGAGAATATTAAGAAGATGAAGGAAAAGCGTGGAGTCAAAGGAAACCTTGCCAGCAAGGCGCCGCTGGGAAGCTACGATAAATACCTGGCATTTAGAAAGCAGATACCGGCAGAGGTGGGAATCCGTGGTGAGGAGATGGGTTTTACATCGTTCTCCATCGTATCCAGAGATAACCGGGAGATAAATGGGATGGTGGGTGCGAAGTGTAAAAAGTGCGGCGCCCCCAGCTACCCGTTGCAGAGGATTTGTCCCAATCCCGACTGCGGGGCTGTCGACCAGATGGAACCTTACAGGTTCGCAGAAAAGAAAGGAATTATATTTACTTATACAAGCGATTTTCTCGCAGCCTGCATTGATCCGCCAGCATCTTATGGCTTCATCGACTATGAAGGCGGCGGCAGGGCCCTGGTTGATTTCACGGACTGTGACCCCAACACCCTGAAAGTCGGTATGCCCGTTGAGATGAGCTTCAGGATCAAATATGCCGATGAGAAGCGTGCGGCTGTGAATTACGGTTGGAAAGCGATACCTATTGTTTCCTGACTTGAAATTAAAGGAATAAGGAGGAAATCAAATGGCAGAAGGAATAAGGGATAAGGTAGCAATAATAGGAATGGGCTGCACCAAATTCGGCGAAAGATTCGATGCAGGACCCCAGGACTTGATAGTAGAATCATTTGTTGAATGCCTGGCTGATGCCGGCATCGATAAGAAGGATATCCAGGCGGCATGGTGGGGAGTCCATATGCCGGATATCAGCGTCGGACGCGGCGCTACCACCCTGGGGCTTACGCTGAAATTGCCTTTTATACCTATAACCAGGGTGGAGAACTTCTGCGCTACCGGGTCGGAGGCTTTGCGTGGTGCGGTTTATGCCGTGGCTTCGGGCGCTTATGATATCTGCCTGGCTCTCGGTATGGAAAAACTGAAGGATACCGGGTATGGAGGATTACCCCTGGGTGGTGGCTTTGGATACAAGATGCCTTTGATTAATTCCAACCTTACCGCTCCCGGCGGATTTGCCATGATGGCTACCAAGTATTTTTCGAAATATAATCTCAATCCGCAGGACGGTAAGATGATGCTGGCCAAAGTATCGGCCAAAAGCCATAAAAATGGTACTCTAAGCCCTAAAGCACACCTGCGTAAGGAAGTGACCGTTGAGCAGATTATCAATGCTCCCATCATAGCGTGGCCTTTGGGACTTTTTGACTGCTGTGGAGTCAGCGACGGGGCGTCGGCAGCTATAGTCTGCAGAGCGGATATGGCTAAGAAATTCAGACCTGATCCGGTATATGTCAAATCATTACAGATAGCTGTATCCTCCGGCGAGGAAATGATGTATACCAAATGGGATGGCGCCCACGTTGAGGCGGCTTACCGCGCCGGTATCGCGGCATATAAGGAGGCTGGAATCAAGAATCCGCGTGAGGAAGTCAGTATGGCCGAGGTGCACGACTGTTTCTCAATCACGGAAGCGGTCACAATGGAGGATCTGCAGTTCAGTCCCAGGGGCAAGGTTAAAGAAGATATCGAGGCAGGCCGTTTTAACCTCGATGGCGCTCAACCCATCCAGCCCGACGGCGGATTGAAATGTTTCGGCCATCCCATCGGCGCCAGCGGGCTGAGGATGATGTACGAGATGTATAAACAGTTGCAGGGCAAGGCTGATAAAAGGCAGTTAAAGGACCCTAAAATCGGCCTCACCCACAATATGGGGGGATTCCCTTCCATGAACATTGTCAGCGTATGTATCGTTGGCAAATAGGAGAACCGCAGAGGAGGTTGCGCTATGGCAGCGTTTGTAGTTACCGATAGATTAAAGCAATTAATCGGTCACAAAGAGGGTCCTATTGTCTTCAAGGTTGAGGAAGGTGCAATTCAACGCTATGCCCAGGCGGTAGGAGATTCAAATCCGTTACATAGTGATGTAGAGTATGCTGCCGGCAGCGAATGGGGGCGTCTGATGGCCCCGCCGGGATTCACGGGCTGGCCTGTGGCTAAAGGATTCGATATGTTCAAGGTCGTGGAAAAGCTGATACAGGCGGGAGCGCCTGCCGGCCTGCTTGACGGGGGCGTCGAGTACGATTTCATGGCTCCCATCGGCGCGGGTGATACCCTGGTGGCAGTTGTTAACCTGGCCAGCATAGAGGGGCGTGAAACCAAGATGGGGCCCACCATGGTGACCACAATCGAGACTACCTATACCAATCAGCGGGGAATTGTCGTACTGATAGCGCGTAATACCTTTTTAAATTTTTAATCTCTGCGGGATAACTCATAGGGGGAAGCAATGGTTAAACAAATTTGTTATGAAGATGTAGAAATAGGCAGCGAAGTCACCCCGCTTGAAAAAATAGCTACGACCAGGATGCTCGTACAGTATGCGGGAGCATCGGGGGACTTCAACCCGCTGCACTATGAGGACGATTTCGCCAGGAACCTCGGTGTGGGGCGTCCTATTGTCCACGGCTTGCTGAAGCGAGCCTGGTTGGTTAATTTGATGACGGATTGGATTGGATCTAAGGGAAAGCTGAGAAAACTGTCGTGCCGTTATCGTGGTGTCGACTATCCGCGCAAGATGAAAACCCTGGATGAACCGCTCGACGGTGATACCTGGTGGTGCAGGGGCAGAGTCACCCGGAAATTCGTGGAAGGGGAAGAATACCTGGTGGAATGCGAAATCTGGGTGGAGAACGGCAATAAAGAGAAAACAACTACCGGCAGCGCTGTGGCGGCATTACCTTTAAAGTTATAACAAGTATAGGTTTCCCGATATTGAGCCGTGTATGCTCTGTGTATTTACGCCGGCGATCGTTTATTGTATACTGCTACGGGGAAATTATCATGACTAACATTGTGCTTGCCTTTATTATATCTATTATCGTAAGTTACTTCATCGGATGCACACCATCAGCCTATCTTGTCGGCCGTGCTTTTAAGGGAGTGGATATCAGGCAGGTCGGCAGCCACAACATGGGTGCTATGAATGTTTTTTACACCATTGGCTTCTGGCCGGGGATGCTTGTTCTGGCATCGGACATTATTAAAGGCATGCTGGCTTTATACCTTTCATATCTTATTGCGACGTTATTATTTCAGGTGCCATCTGCTTATGTGATACCGGTTGAAATGGCTGCCGGCGTAGCTGTAATTGCGGGCCACAATTTCCCGGTATTCCTTAAATTCAAAGGAGGGAAAGGCGGAGCCACGGCAATAGGTGTGCTGGCATTTCTGCTAGCCTGGGTGATGTGGATTGATGTCGGCGGTGTCAAGATACCTATTCCCTGGGGTTGCGTGATTTACCTTGCATCGTTCCTGCTGCTGATGCTGATAACCCGCTGGCCCACTTTCAGCTACGGTATATCTTTTATCGCCTTCCCGCTATTAGCATGGTTTGCCTATCATGATCCCGGTCTGACCATATATTCGGTCTGCATTGCACTGGTACCCATCCTGATGTATATACCGCGCATTAAGCAGATACTGGGCAAATCGGGCGGCAGCTTTAAACGCGCTATATTCAGAAAGAATTTAAAAGACAGGATGTAATTTACCGGCGGTTCAGATCACCGAGAAGGGATGCCCCTCCCGTCTGAAATCAGGCAAGTAGTTTTCCGCTGCGTCCAGTTGCTGTAGCCATCCGTTTTCCAGCCCTATCTCCTCCACACAGGTAACCACCGAATTGTACTCCTCTGAAGTAATCTTTCTGGCTAACAGCGGCTCTAGAAACGCATTGTGGCCGGGATAATATTGAGACATAATGCTCACAGTTACGTCCCTGGAAATATTGTCCGCGAGCCATCTAAGCGATTGGAAACTGCCTGCCACATTATTGGGAAGAATCAAATGGCGTACGATCAACCCTCTTTGCGCTATCCCCGATTCATCCGTTACTAGGTTGCCGACCTGCCTGTACATCTCCGTAATGGCTGATCTGCTTGCTGTTACGTACCCTTTGCTGTGTGAAAAACGCCTGGCCAATTTATCAGATGAGTACTTGATATCGGGAAGGTAAATATCGATCACCCCATCCAGCATTCTTAGAGTGTGCACTGAATCGTAGGCGTTGGTGTTATATACAAGAGGGATGCGGAGTCCGTCTTGTGCTGCTTGATGAACCGCTTCTACGATCTGAGGGATAAAATGACTGGGTGAAACGAGGTTGATATTGTGACATCCCAGGTCGTTCTGGAGATGCAGCATAATCCCGGATAGTCGGCGGCTGTCCATTTCTCTGGCAGAACAGTCTTTGCCCTGGCTTATCTGGTGATTCTGGCAATAAATACATCTCAAGTTGCAGCGGCTGAAGAATATTGTACCCGACCCCCTCGTACCGGATAGCGCTGGTTCCTCCCCGTGATGATCGCAATAGCTCGAAACTGAGGCCAAGCGGCCTGAGCGGCAGAATCCCTGGTTGCTTTCAAACCGGTTGATACCGCAGGTGCGTGGGCATATATCGCAGTTAAGCAAACGTGAATTAAGCTGATCAATACGCCTCTTCAGTTCTCCTGACCGGTATAATGCCAAATATGTAGGTGTGAACACCATGGTCAATATAAATATATATTATATAAACAGATTGGAACAGGTGAACAGCGGCGAATTCAGTCGAACGTATATAAGCTTATTGAATTAGGGCTATTGAATGATGGCACTGTGTTGTGTATGATTATGCTCGGCATCAGGCAGCCATATTAGCTCAATAATTTTATTCCGGGGGTGTGGATTTATGCCTAAGTATATTCTGGCTCACGATGTTGGAACTAGCAACAACAAAGCGGCTCTGGTTGATCTTGAAGGGAATGTTCACGGTAAAAGTATCAGCCCTTATGACATAAAGTATCCCAGGCCCGGCTGGGCTGAGCAGTCCCCGGAGGATTGGTGGCAGGCGGTTACTTCGACAACCAGGCAGCTATTGGCGGATACGAAAGTGGACCCCTCTGATATTCTTTGCGTTGCATATTCCACGCAGATGCTGGGCATCGTTCCTATGGGCGAAAAGGAGGGTGCATTAGGCCCGGGTATTATCTGGCTGGATAGCCGCGCTCCTGAAGAAGCCATCTGGGTAATGAACAAATTCCTCGGCCCCAATGTTTTTGCGGCCATTGCCGGAGCTACCATCGGCGGAAAAGACGGCATACCTAAACTTATCTGGCTGAAAAAGAACCAGCAGGAAATCTATACGAAAATGAAGTGCTTCCTGGATGTGAACGGCTATCTGAACTATCGCAGTACCGGGAATATGGTCATGAACTGGAGCAATGCCTCGGCATTTGGGCTGGACCTGAAGAAAAAGACCTGGCTGGAGGCTATCTTTAAATACGTTGGAATCGATACAAAAAAACTGGCGCCCCTTGTACGATCCATTGACAAAATCGGCGGGCTAACAGGAGAAGCAGCTAAGGAAATGGGGCTTCTTGAGGGCACACCTGTTATGGGAGGTGCCGGGGATGTGCCTTCGGCCGCCGTCGGTTCAGGCGCCGTTGGCGAAGGGGAAGGACATATAAGCATCGGCACATCGGCCTGGGTGGGCGTTGTCACCAGGCGCACGCCCACAGGAAAAAACGGTATTGCAGCCATACATTCGGCCGATCCTGAAAAAGCCCTGCTGCTATCACAGATGGAACTGGCCGGGGGTTGTCTTAAATGGCTGGGAGATGAGGTATGCCGGTCGGAGAAAGCAGACCCGGCAATATCAAACATTTTTGGTTATATGGATGACAGCATTACAAAGGTGCCTGCCGGCTCTGACTATCTGTTGTTCATGCCATGGATGTACGGGGAAAGGACGCCCATATCGGACACTTATATACGCTCCGGTTTTCTTAACCTGGCTCCCGAGCATACGCGAGAGCACCTGCTGCGCGCTGTATATGAGGGCGTGGCCTATAATATTCGCTGGATAATTGAAAGAGTGGAAAAGGAGTACAAATTTCCCCTGCCGTCCCTTAGAGTGATAGGTGGTGGGGCACTGGGACATCCATGGATGCAGATACTGGCTGATATTACGGGGAAAAGGGTGGAGACAGTGCATAATCCACAGGAAGCCGGGGCAGTGGGCGTGGCGATGACCGCAGCAATCGGGCTGGGAATATATAAAGATTTTGATTCATTGAAGAAGGTTGTGACGGTGGATAAAGCTTTTGAACCCCGGGCTGAAAATCGGCAGGTCTATGATTTTTTATATGGATCGTTTCATGAATTGTACAAAGATCTCAAGGGATTCTATACCAGAATCAATAAAGAAAGGTGCGATAAAGTCTAAGAAGCTGAAAAGAACCAAAATCAAGCTGATTGAAGATACAGGCCGCACATTTGCTATGCGGCATATACTTATATTAATAAGGATGGTAAGCTATCCGCATTTAAATTACTTTTTATCATGAAATCACGCAGTATAATGTTATCGAGAGCTAAGGACTGATATATAAAAAGGAGGGCCAATTGGATCTAACCGAGAAAAAATCAGGGGATGTAACTGCTATCAGTTTTTCCGGCAGGCTTGATGCCTATAGCGCTAATGAAGCGGAAAAAAAGCTGGATGCACTGATCGAAGGAGGTCAAATCAAACTCGTCATTAATTTTGAAAAGTTGGAATATATCAGCAGTTCCGGATTACGCGTGTTTCTTGCAGAACTGAAAAAAGTCCGCAAATTGCAGGGCGATATCAAATTATCCTGCATGAAACCGCAGATTAAGGAAGTATTTGATATTGCGGGTTTCACGCAGCTTTTCAATATTTATGATACGGATAATGCTGCCGTAAGTGGCTTCAGCTCCTGAAGAAATAAGCATACATTGCTTTGATACAGCCTGGTGATGGCCGACTGAAAGAAGGTTATTAGTAGATGTATCAGGATATCAGCAATTGCCTGTAACCAGATTTCATTTCCATAATTAATCGAAAACGGGAGGGAGCAGTCTTTTTGAGCATATATACGCCGCTTTATAAGAAAAAACTGACTTCACCTGATCAGTCAGTAAAAAAAACCAAGAACGGTTCTACCATAGTGCATGGACTGGCTGCCGCAGAGCCACCGGCACTGCTCAAGGCACTGGCGGACCGTTGCCGTTCGGATGGACTCAAGGATATTAAGGTCCATTCACTGCTGGCAACTGACATTGTATCGAGTACACTTTTAGCGCCCGATCTGAGCGACTGTGTGGAGGCTTACTCGTGGTTTGTAAGTAAGTCATCAAGGTCGGCAGTAAAAGTTGGACTGGATTATTTCGTGCCCAATCATTTCCATCAGGTTCCACGGCTGATGAAGGATTACCTGGATATAGATCTGGTGGTTACAACGGTATCCCCGATGGATAAAGCAGGCTTTTTCAGCTTTGGAACTGCGAATGATTACACATCCACCGTTGCCAGGTGCTGTAAAAAATTAATTGTGGAAGTCAATAGAAATATGCCCCGTGTGTTTGGTGATTCTCTACTGCATGTATCCGAGGTAGATGCTATAGTGGAGAATGACGCTCCGTTAGTTGAATACAAATGGCCTGCTGCCAGACCGGAAGATGATTTAATAGGTAAACAAATAGCCGAAATGGTTCCTGACGGCGCTACTATTCAGCTTGGTTTCGGTGGCCTGCCTAACGTAATTGCCAGTCATCTCATGCATCACAAAGATCTCGGAATACATACCGAGGTTTTTGGTCCTGCGATGGTTGATTTGATAAAAAAAGGAGCTGCTACAGGACGCAGAAAAAATCTGCATCTGGGGAAACACGTCTTTACGGTAGCCGAGGGCACAAAAGAGATGTATCAGTTCATGGATGATAATCCGAGCATGGAAAGTTATCCTGTTTCCTATACTAATGATCCTAATGTGGTAGCACGCAATGACAATATGATTTCTATAAACTCGATTATCCAGGTTGACCTGCTGGGGCAATGCAACGCAGAATTCCTGGCTGGTTCCCAGTTCAGCGGGACCGGAGGCCAACTGGATTATGTACGCGGGGCCTTTAATTCCAAAGGCGGTAAGTCGATTCTGGCTTTTTACTCTACGGCCAAAGACGGCAAGATATCACGGGTGGTGCCAAAGCTGGATCCCGGCGCTGTAATAACCACACCGAGAATGGATGTCCATTACCTGGTAACCGAATACGGTGTGATTAACCTGAAAGGAAAATCCACCAAAGACAGGGCACTGGATATTATCAGTATTGCCCATCCTAATTTTCGGGACAAGCTCCTCAAAGAAGCAGAAAATATGTATCTGCTCTGAGTTGTAACTTGGCTTTAAGCAATACCGGAGCCGGTATCCTTCCCCCTGAATGTTTCCTTCAGCATGTATGCAAAAATAGCTATACCTATTGTGTCTGCCAGGATCATGGGTATGGCGATTATATTGACTAGAGTCAGCGCTTTATCGAAGGGTTGCGCCATCACAAGCAACATTGCCATATCCAGCGATTCCATAAGGAAAGCAAAAAGGGCAGGCTTCCAGATACCTATTTTACCTTTTGACAGAACTAGAATAATGCCTGCTATCAGGCCGCTAAGAATGGTGCCGAGTGCGCAAGGGATAGCGGTAAAGCCGCCCATAAAATAGCGGTGTACTCCGCCTATCAGGCCGGCTCCCAGGCCGACCCATGGGCCGCCCACAAATCCAGCCATCATAGGCCCCAGGTTTCTGATATTGGCTATAGCGCCCGATGTCTGCACACCGCTGTACGTTCCGTAGACGGCAAAAAGACCGAACACAATTGCCAGAACAATCTGGTTAACTGCATTAATCTTGACGCTCAACATTTTTCTGAAATACTTGATGTGAAACAGCAAATAGAAGATCACAATGACAAAGCACGCTTTTTCTATAAGGCCGAAGAGTATTCCGATAATAGACTGATCCATCGTTATCTCCTCAAGTTAAGTATTTGATTTAAACCGGATAGATCCTGAAACAACCCGGCATGTCGATATATTTTACACCCTCGATCCATGAAAAACAGCTTTTATTCTATATAAAAGGCAGCAAATCGACTGCCGATAACATCTAATAGTCATGTTCGTAAATACATTACAGTGTTGTGG
>Ga0163210_1000216_pt1 | contig 22630 bp, 20 predicted proteins | sample Kivu_220m_FD_113536 | JGI IMG/M metagenome (GOLD analysis project Ga0163210, IMG submission 113536) | Freshwater microbial communities from Lake Kivu, Western Province, Rwanda to study Microbial Dark Matter (Phase II) - Kivu_220m | ecosystem: Environmental > Aquatic > Freshwater > Lake ...
AGTAAACTAGCCCGCCCGTGGAAGGGCGAAGCAACCTTTTAACTATTGTAATGATAAATCAAAAAGAAAATAAAAGCAAGAAAAATAAGGGGAGTAAAAATTTTAAATAAGCGTTTGGATTAAGTCAAGCAAGGGCATTTACTTTAACCGTGGTAGTTCGCTCACAAAGTGGAGAGTGCCGCCGGCCAAAAAGATGAAAGTTTAATTGTGGAGCGAGGGACGGGATTTGAACCCGCGACCTTCTCCTTGGGAAGGAGACATTCTACCACTGAACTACCCTCGCAAATTTACGGGGTAAAGTCCGGTAGCGTACTACCACTTACTAATCCCGCGTCTTTTCCAAATGTATCAGATTTTAAATGAAACTTTTCAGTGTTCTTTACTCTTTTTACCTCGGAATGGTAAAGACATTACCGGCGTGAATGAGATTTGGATTAGCTAAATTATTGGCTTGAGCAATTTTTGTCCAAGCAAATCCATCTCCATAAGCTCTAATGGCAATGTTCCAGAGACTATCGCCTTTAACCACGGTGTATGTTTCTCCGCTAATCGCTTGTTCTGGCAGTCTTTTTTCCGCCTTAGGAATGGTTAATTCCTGATCGATTTCAATATAATTTGGATTAGAAAGATTATTAGCAGTAGCAATGTCAACCCAATTATAACCACTGCCAAAATATTTTTCCGCGATTAACCAAAGAGTTTCTCCTTTAACCACTTTGTGAGTAATCATTGATGGTGTTTCCTCTCCAGCAGTAGTTTCCTCGCCGGTAGTCACTTCTCCTTCAGTTGGTCTTTCTTTTTTAGTGCTTGCCTTAAAGGCATTAAAAGCCAAAACACCAATAACAATCACCACTAAAGCTCCTAAAGCTAAAGAGAGATAAGATTCACCAGTAAATCTCATTTTCTGATTTTCTTTTTTAGCCATGAATTTTTCTTTTTCCTCCTTTCCAGGCAGAATTTTGGTAAGGCGGTCGCGACCGGATTTGAACCGGCGATTTCTGCCTTGACAGGGCAGCGTGTTGAACCAAACTACACCACGCGACCAATAATCTAAAGTCAATACTATCAAATTCTTGTCTTTTAGTCAATGGTTTGATAACATATTTTTAATGAATAATCAAGAATTAGCTTTGCTTTTAAGAAAAATAGCGGCTGCTTATGAAATTAAAAAAGAAAACAGATTTAAAATTATTGCTTATCAAAAAGCGGCTGATTCAATTGAGCATTTAACCTCTGAAGCTAAAGATCTTTGGGATGACAATAAGTTAAACGAAATTCCCGGTATTGGTCCAGCGATCGCCGGTCATTTAGATGAATTATTTCGGACTGGCAAGGTCAAGCATTTTGAAAAAATAATTAGTGATTTGCCAAAAGCAATGTTTCCTCTTCTCTCCATTCCGGGTTTTGGGGCAAAAAGAGCTTATAAATTAGTGACTCTTTTAAAATTAAAGAACCCAGAAACGGTTATCAGCGATCTTAAGCAAGCCGCCAAAAAGGGAATCATTGCTCCGATTGAGGGATTTGGCGAGAAGTCTCAACAGGCAATTATTGAGACGATCGAGAGTTTTGAAAAAGGTCAAACAAAAGAAAATCGGATGACTCTTCCTTACGCCGACGCGATTGCTCAAGAAATCGTTGACTATTTGAAAAAAAAGAAAGAGGTAATCAGAGTTGATCGATTAGGTTCATTGCGAAGAATGGTGGCGACGATTGGCGATATTGATATTGCTGTGGCCACTAAGCAATTTCAAGAGGTGATTGATTGGTTTCTAAACTTTCCCAAAATTAAAAAAATTATTGAGAGAGGTGAAGCTGGAGCTTCAGTCATTTTAAAAAATGGGAGGCAAATTGATCTTCGAGTGCAAAAACCTCAAGCCTATGGGGCAATGTTGCAGTATTTTACCGGCTCTAAACACCATAATATCAAGTTAAGGGAAGTTGCCTTAAAAAAGGGCCTATCTCTTTCCGAGTATGGGATAAAAAAATTAAAAATTAAAAATGAAAAATTAAAAATTGAAGAATTTAACACAGAAGAAGCATTTTATCGTGCTATTGGCTTATCCTGGATTCCGCCGGAATTAAGAGAAGATCAGGGAGAAATTGAGGCCGCTCAAGAAGGTCGGCTACCGAAATTAGTTAGATTAAAAGACATTAAAGGTGATTTTCACAGTCATTCTAATTTTGATCTTGAACCTTCACATGATTTAGGCGTTAATAGTTTTACAGAGATGCTTGAAAAAGCCTATCAACTTGGTTATCAATATTTTACTTTTAGCGACCATAATCCGAGCGTAAGTAACCACACTAATAAACAAATTATTCAAATAATGAAGCGCCGAAAGGCAGAAATTGAACAAATTTTATTGAGTAAAAAAAATACTCAAACACGAAAAATACTCAAAAAGGCATTTATAGCCCTTGAGATTGATATTCTTCCTGATGGAAAGTTAGCTCTGCCGGAGCCAGCGTTTGAGTTTATTGATTTTGCGGTGGTGGCTATTCACTCGAGTTTTAGACAGTCGCGACAAAAGATGACTGAACGAGTCTTAAAAGGGTTTTCTCATCCTAAGGTAAAAATATTGGCTCATCCCACCGGAAGATTGCTTAATGAAAGAGAAGGTTATGAACTTGATTGGGATAAAATTTTTGATTTTTGTAAAAAACACAACAAAGTCCTTGAGATTAATTGTCATCCAGCTCGGTTAGACCTACCCGATGTTTTGGTGCGAGAAGCAATTAAAAGAGGAGTAAAAATTGCTTTAGGGACAGATTCCCATTCGGCCGAAGCAATGGAAAACATTCGTTATGGGCTGGCAATGGCGCGGAGAGGTTGGTGTGAAAAAGATGACATTTTAAACACAATGGATTATAATAGAGTAATTAAATGGATAAAGCTCAGCGAGAGGAGGTGAGAAAAAAATGAACCCAGTAATGATTATTTTAGGTTTAATCGCCTTGGTGATTATTTATCTTTGGTCTTTGTATAACGGCTTAATCACTAATCGTCTGCGAGTCAAAGAAGCTTGGAGTGGCATTGATGTTCAACTTAAAAGACGAGTTGATCTTATTCCTAATTTAGTGGAAACAGTTAAAGGTTATGCTAAACATGAGAAAGGCATTTTTGAAAATGTTACCAAAGCAAGATCAGCTCTTTTAACAGCCCAGAATCCCCAAGCGATGGGAAAAGCGAACAAAGACCTCACCAGCGCTTTAAAAACTCTTTTTGCGGTTGCAGAAAACTATCCTGACCTTAAAGCCAGCGAAAATTTTAAAGATTTACAAAGACAACTTGAGGATACTGAAGATAAAATTGCTTATGCCAGGCAGTTTTATAATACTAATGTGCTTGGATACAATACCAAGATCAAAATTTTCCCTAATGTTTTGATCGCTCAAAATTTTGGCTTTAAAGAAGAGGAATTTTTCGAAGCCGAAGAAGAAGAGAAAAAGAAAGTTGAGGTGAAGTTTTAAGTGAATATTTATCAGCAGATTAACGCCAATAGACAAAAAACATGGCTAATTATGGCTTTTTTTATTGCCTTTATTAGTTTAGTGGCTTATGTTTTTGGTCAAGCTCAAGAAAGTGGTTTCTCTTATTTAGGAATTGCCCTTATTATTTCTGGTCTTTTAACCCTTGGTAGTTACTATTTTGGTGACCAAGTGATTTTAAAAATCTCAAATGCTCGATCAGCGAAGAGAAAGAAAGACTTTAATTTTTTTACTGTTACTGAAAATTTATGCATTGGTGTGGGTTTACCAATGCCAAAACTTTATGTCATTGATGACTCTGCTCCTAATGCCTTTGCTACTGGTCGAGACCCTGATCATGCTGTTGTTTGCGCGACGAGCGGACTTTTAAATAAACTCGATCGGGCCGAACTTGAAGGAGTAATTGCTCATGAACTTTCTCATATTAAAAATTATGATATTAGATTAATGGCGATTGTGGCTGTTTTGGTGGGGATGATAGCTTATTTAGCTGATATTTTTAATCGGTCTTTATGGTGGCGAGGGAGAGAAAGAAAAGAAAAAGAAGGGCAAGGTTTTTTAATTTTTATTGGTGTAGTTTTGGCGATTCTTTCGCCTCTGATTGCTCAATTGATTCAATTGGCTATTTCAAGGAAAAGAGAGTTTTTGGCTGATGCTTCAGCTGCTCTCTTAACTCGCAATCCCTATGCTTTAGCTGATGCCTTAGAAAAAATTTCAAAGGATAAGGAGGTTTTAGAAGCGGCTAATAACGCCACTGCCCATCTCTATATTATTAATCCTTTCAAAGGTAAAGAGTTTGGCGCTTGGTTCGCTCATTTATTTAATACCCATCCGCCAGTAGAAGAGAGAATTAAAATTTTAAGGAGTCTGTGAAGATTGAAAAAGTGAGAATTTTTTTAATCATCTGGGTTGGAAAAATAATAGCGACTTTGAGTCGCTTTTTTAATCTCGGCGCTGGTGAGACTTGGCCAGGAGAAATTGGGATGAGGTTAGATAAGAATTTAATTAAGAAACTAATTTCAGGCATTAAAAAAGGAGTGATTTTGGTAGCCGGAACAAATGGGAAAACAACGACGGTTAAAATGATTAAAACCATTCTATACGCAACACGCAACACGCAACACGCAACACGCATTGTTTGTAATCAATCAGGAGCAAATCTTTTAAATGGAATTGCTTCTACTTTAATTAGTGCGGCTAATATTTTAGGAAAAGTTAGGGCTGATTGGGCAATTTTTGAAGTTGATGAAGCCACTTTACCACTGACCCTAAAAGAGTTTACTCCTAAAATTGTGGTTATTCTTAATCTTTTTCGTGATCAACTTGATCGCTATGGCGAAATTGATTTAATTGCGAAAAAATGGCACCAGGCGCTTAAAAAATTACCCAATAAAACAACGGTTATTTTAAATGCCGATGATCCTCAAATAGCCGCCCTTGGCAAGGATTTTAAAGCAAAGGTTTTATATTTTGGACTGAATGAACAAAGTCTTTTTTTAGAAAAAGTTCCCCATTCAGCTGATTCAACTTATTGCCTTTTTTGCGGAGAAAAACTGAAGTTTAAAGGTGTCTATTTTTCTCACTTAGGTATATGGCATTGTCAAAAATGTGGCTGGAAAAGGCCGAAAGTTTCACTTTCCTCTTGGCAGTGGCCACTGATCGGAGTTTATAATCAGTACAATACCTTGGCCGCTGTTCTTGTGGGAAGATCATTAGGAGTAAATGAGAGAGCGATAAGAACTGCCCTAAAAAATTTTAAGCCCGCTTTTGGAAGAGGCGAAGAATTTGAGATTAGAGACAAGCGAGTGAAGATTCTTTTATCTAAAAATCCAACTGGTTTTAACGCCACAATAAGAAGATTGATTGAAAGTAGACAAAGATTTGCCCTTTTGGCCTTAAACGATCGAATTCCCGATGGCAGAGATGTTTCTTGGATTTGGGATGTGGATTTTGAGGAATTAGTCAGCAGAGTAGATCAGCTGATCATTACCGGCGATCGAGCTTATGACTTAGGTTTAAGGCTTAAATATGCGACGAAAGCGCAAAACTCAAAACTCAAAGCGCAAAACTACAACTTAAAACTTAAAATTACGGAAGACTTGAAGGAAAGTCTTAGGATTGGTTTAGAGAAAATAAAACAGGGTGAGACTTTATATATTTTGCCAACTTATTCAGCAATGTTGGAGATAAGAAAATATCTTGCAGGCCGCAGTATACTATAAGGTTATTAACTTTCTTACTACGATCGTAGCATATAAGTTAATGGTGGAATTTTGCTTTTAAAAAGCGCTGAAGAAAGACAATAAAGAGAAAAAAAGTCAATAAGCTATTATGGAACTTACTATCGGCTGGTTGTATCCTGATTTAATGAGTATTTATGGCGATAGAGGCAATATCATTTGCCTTTTAAAACGTTGTCAATGGCGGGAAATAAAAGTTAAACTGGAAAACATTTCTCTCACTTCTCACTTCTCACTTCTCACTTCCTGCGATCTTTTATTTATGGGTGGAGCTCAAGATAGACAACAGAAAATTGCGGCTAAAGATCTTCAAGAAACAAAAGGGCCAATTATTAAAGAGATGATAGAGAATTTTGTTCCTGGTCTTTTTGTTTGCGGCGCCTATCAATTTATGGGTCACTTTTACCGACCGGCTAATGGAAAGGAAATTGAGGGACTGCACATCTTTGATTTACATACCATCCATCCGGGAAAAAATAAGCCAAGGTGTATCGGCGATATTATAGTAAAAACTCAAAGCGCAAAACTCAAAGCGCAAAACGACAGCGAAAAAGTTAAAACTAAAATTAGCAATTTGGAAATTAGAGAATTTGACAATTTCCTTGTTGGCTTTGAAAATCATGGTGGACGGACTTATCTTGGAAACAGGGTTAAACCCTTAGGCAAGGTAATTGTTGGGTTTGGGAATAATGGTGAGGATAAAACCGAAGGCTGTCTCTATAAAAATGCCGTTGGGACTTATTTACACGGCCCGGTTTTACCGAAAAATCCTCACGTAGCAGATTATTTAATCAAATTAGCTCTTGAGAAAAAATATGGTGATGAGGTAAAATTAAAGCCATTAGATGACAGTTTAGAATGGCAAGCCCATATGGCGATTCTCGCCAAATTAAAAATCAAAAATTAAATATCAAAAACACAAATCAAAAATTAAAAAGGAAAAGAGCGATGCTTTCATTAAGTGAGGTTAAACATGTTGCGAGATTAGCTAATTTAAAGCTTTCGGAAGATGAGTTTGAAAAATTCCAAAAACAGCTTTCTGATGTTGTTGCCTATATTGAGAAATTGAAACAATTAAAGACAAAAGGAGTTGAGCCAACAAGTCAGGTAACCGGACTGGAAAATGTTTTTCGAGAAGATAAAGTTAAGTCGTCAATGACTCAAGTAGAAGCTCTTTCTAATACTCGAGAAACCTATAAGGGATTTTTTAAAGTTAAGGCGATATTTTAAGATGGAACTTTGTCAATTAACCATTAAACAAGCCCAAGAAGGATTGGCGAAAAAGAAATTTTCTTCGTTAGAATTAACTCAGTCCTGTCTTAATCAAATTAAAAAACTGGACAGCAAAATTAAAGCTTTTATTACTGTCTGCGAAGAAAAAGCGATTAAACAAGCAAAAAAGGCCGACCAACTCTTGGCTCAAGAGAAAGGGATTTTAAAAGAAAAACCGTTGTTGGGAATTCCATTTTCCATGAAGGATGTTTTTTTGACCAAGGGATTAAAGACAACAGTGGCTTCAAGGGTTTTAGAGAATTTTATTCCCCAATATGACGCCACCGTGGTTAAAAGATTAAAAAATGCTGGTGGTATTATTTTAGGAAAGACTAATTTAGACTCTTTTTGTCACGGTTCTTCAACTGAAACTTCTGATTTTTTTACTACTAGAAACCCTTGGAATTTAGAAAGACTTCCTGGAGGATCTTCTGGTGGTTCAGCTGCCAGCATCGTCGCGGATATGACAATTGGAAGCGTAGGAACAGAAACTGCTGGTTCTATTCGTCAGCCGGCTGCTTGGTGTGGCTGTGTTGGTTTAAAACCAACTTATGGTAGGGTTTCCCGTTCCGGAGTGATTGCGATGGCTTCTTCTTTAGATTCACCCGGCCCAATTGTTAAGACTGTTGAGGATGCTGCTATTGTTCTTCAAGTTTTGGCAGGAAAAGATGAGTTGGATGCCACTAGTTCTCCAACGCAAGTTTCTCATTACTTCAAGGACCTCAAAAAGAGCATGAAAGGAATTAGAATAGGCGTTCCCAAAGAGTATTTTTTAAAAGAAACCCAGAGGGGCATCAACAGGAATGTTAAAATGGCTTTGAAGGTTTTAGAGAGATTAAGAGGAAAAATAAGAGAAATTTCGCTTCTTGATCCTCATTTTGCCATTGCCGTTTACACCATTCTTCAGCGATCTGAAGTTTCTTCAAATTTAGCTCGCTATGATGGGATTAGATATGGCAATAGCCGATGGGCTTTTAACGAGGAAAATAAAAAAAGAATAATGTTAGGCGCTTATGCTCTTTCAGCCGGATATTACGAGGCATATTATCTACAGGCGCAAAAAATAAGAACTTTAATCGTCAAGGGATTTGAAAAAGTATTTAAGGAAATAGATGTTATTGTGGTGCCAACTTCACCTTCAATCGCCCTTCCAGTAGGGTCAAGTCAAAAAGACCCGATGTTTGGTGAGGTTCAAGATATTCTGGTTGAACCTTCATCAATCGCTGGCCTTCCAGGTTTAAATGTTCTTTGTGGTTTTGTTAACGGATTGCCAGTAGGTATGCAAATCATTGGCCCGCAATTTAGTGAAGAATTGATTCTGAGAGTTGGCTATGCCTATGAGCAAGTGACGGAATGGCATAAGCGCAAGCCGGAGATTCTGAGACAAATTGACAATGACAAACTGGGAGATAAATGACAACTGTCATCCTGAACTTGATTCAGGATCCATACAAATTATCTTATAGATTCCGCATCAAGTGCGGAATGACAAAGGAAATGAAATAATAATTGGGTTAACACCTATGAAATATATACCGATCATCGGACTAGAGATTCATGTGGAGCTTAAGACAAAATCAAAGATGTTTTGTGGATGCTCGGCCGATTATTTTGGTCATCAACCCAATACTCATTGTTGTCCAGTCTGTTTAGGTTTGCCAGGGAGTTTACCTGTGCCTAATAAAAAAGCGATTGAGTGGACAGTGATGACTGGTTTGGCTTTAAATTGTCAAATTCCCCTTTTTTCTAAATTTGACCGGAAAAATTATTTTTATCCTGATCTGCCTAAAGGATACCAGATAAGTCAATACGATAAACCGTTTGCCATAAACGGTAAACTTAAGCTCAAAGTGCAAAGCTCAAAGTGCAAAGCTACAGCGAAAAACTTAAAACTGATAAGAATAAGAAGAGTACATTTGGAGGAAGATACGGCTAAGTTAATTCATGCGACCGTTGATGGGGAAAAATGTACCTTGATTGATTTTAATCGGAGTGGGGTGCCGTTAATGGAAATTGTGACAGAGCCTAATGTCAGCAGTGGAGAAGAAGCAAAAGTTTTTCTTCAAAAACTCCAACAAATTCTTAGATATCTTAAGGTTTCAGAGTGTGAGATGGAAAAAGGGAGTATGAGGTGCGAACCCAACATTTCACTTTGTGAAGTTCAAGGTTCGAAGTTCAAGGTTCGAAGTGAAGAACAAAAACTTCCTAACTATAAGGTTGAAATCAAAAACCTCAATTCTTTTAAGTTTGTTAAAAAGGCGATTGATTATGAAATTAATCGGCAAATAAAAATTTTCAAAAAAGGCGGTAAAGTTAGTCAGGAGACAAGAGGTTGGGATGAAAGGAAAGAAATTACTTTTCCCCAGAGAAGCAAAGAAGAAGCGGCTGATTATCGTTATTTCCCAGAGCCAGATATTCCGCCGATCAGATGGAGAAAAGAAGAAATTGAGAAATTAAGAAATTTGTTACCGGAATTGCCTGATGCGAAAGAAAAACGTTTTCTAAAAGAATATGAATTGTCAGAATATAATGTAAGGATATTAACAGCAGAACGAAAAACCGCTGATTACCTCGAGAAAGCAGTAAGAGTATATAAAAAATTAAAAATAAAAAATATTGAAAGAATTATTGGTCAGTGGATAATTAATAAAAGAATAGATATCAATGAGGTCTTGCCTGTGGAATTAATTGAGAAAATTCTTAAGAAACTTGCGCTATCAACGATTGGAAAAGAAGAATTAGAAAAAATCGTTAACCAGGTTCTTCTTGACAATCAAAAGGCAGTAAGCGATTATAAAAAAGGGAGAAAGGAGGCGTTGATGTTTTTGATAGGACAAGTGATGAATAAAACCAAAGGAAAGATAAACGCGCAATTGGTAAAAGAAGCCTTGAAGAACCATTTAGAGAAAGATATTAACTTATGAATTCTGTAATTGGGTTACAAATCACTCTGTCATTCCAGCGAAAGCTGGAATCTATACAAATAAGAACCTGCTTCGCAGAACTTTGATTTCTCGCTTTGCTCGAAAATAAATTTATTGTATAGATCCCAAATCAAGTTTGGGATGACAATAATGAAATATGTCCGATTTTATTCATCTTCATACTCATTCTGAATATTCGCTTTTGGATGGATTGGCAAAAATTCCTGATTTAGTCGCTAAGGCTAAGGATTACAAAATGGAAGCTTTGGCCCTGACTGACCACGGGGCAATGTATGGAGCGATTAAATTTTATTTAACTTGTCAAGAAGCAGGGATCAAACCAATCATTGGTTTAGAGGCTTATCAAGCAGCTAAATCAAGGTTTGATAAACAGCCGCAGATTGACCGAGATCAATATCACCTTGTTCTTTTGGCTAAAAACAAAACTGGCTATCAAAATTTGATGAAATTAACTACTTTGGCCCATCTTGAAGGGTTTTATTATAAACCGCGGATAGATTATCAGTTATTAAGAAAATATGCTGATGGATTAATTTGCTTATCAGGTTGTATTGAAGGAGAAATTCCTCAACTGCTTAAAATCGGCGAAGATCAAAAAGCTGAGGAAAAGGCTAAAGAGCTGATGGAAATTTTTCCCGACAATCATTTTTATTTAGAACTCCAACATCATCCTAAAATTGAGGGGCAAAAAATGGTCAATGAGAAGTTAATTACTCTTTCTGCCAAATTAGGTATTCCCCTTGTTGCCACCAATGACATTCATTATTTAGATAAAGAGGACGCTGAAGCCCAAGAAATTCTTCTTTGTGTCCAGACTCAACAGACGATTTTACAAAAAAATCGCTCTCTTTCAATGATTGATTCGCCTGATTTTTACTTTCGTTCCCCTGAAGAAATGAAGGGCCTTTTTATTCGTTATCCAGAAGCGATTGAGAATACAGTCAAAATTGCCAAAAGGTGTAATTTAGAAATAAAAATGGGTGATTGGATTTTACCCCAATTTGAGGTTCCTAAAGAAGAAACACCAGCCTCTTACTTAAAAAAATTGGTTTACGAAAGATTGCCCCAACGTTATTCTCATGCGTCAAAGGAAATTCTAAAAAGAGTTGAATATGAATTAGAAATCATTTGTAACAAAGGATTTGCCACTTATTTTTTGATTGTTCAGGACTTTGTTAACTGGGCAAAGACAAAGGGGATTAGAGTTGGTCCAGGCAGAGGGTCCGTGGCTGGTTCTTTGGTTTCCCATATTCTTCGGATTACTTCTTTAGATCCAATTTGGCACAATCTTCCTTTTGAGAGGTTTTTAAATCCTCGCCGACCATCGCCGCCAGATATTGATTTGGATTTTGCTGATGACCGCCGAGATGAAGTAATTGCCTATGTGACCGAAAAATATGGTCAAGATCGAGTCGCTCAAATCATCACTTTTGGAACAATGGAGGCTCGTCAGGCGATCAGAGATGGTGGCCGAGCCTTAGGAATGCCTTATTCAGCTGTCGATAGAATTGCGAAAATGGTTCCACCGGGAACTCAAGGGTTTGCGATGACCATTGATAAAGCTCTTAGAAGCTCCTTTGAATTAGCCAATGTTTATCAGTCAGAGGAAGAAGCTAAACGTCTCTTGGATATTGCTAGGAAATTAGAAGGAGTTGCTCGGCATGCTTCCACTCATGCGGCCGGAGTGGTCATTGCTGATAAAGAGTTGATTGAATACACGCCTCTTCAAAAGGAGGTTAAAGGCGAAAGAATTATCACTCAATATGATATGTACTGTTTAGATCTTAATGCTGCTCCTGAAGGCAAAGCAATTGGTTTATTGAAAATGGATTTTTTGGGACTGCGGAATTTAACCATTCTTGAGAAAACCATTGAGTTTGTTAAAAAAGAAAAGGGAGAAGAAATTGACCTTTCTGCTTTACCCTTAGATGATAAAGAAGTTTTTCAAATGATTAGCAAAGGAGAGACAACTGGGATTTTTCAGTTAGAATCAGCGGGAATGAGACGGTTAGCCCAAGATCTGCGGCCTTCCAAGTTTTCTGATATTGCCGCCATGGTGGCTCTTTTTCGTCCTGGACCAATGAGTTGGATCACTGACTTTATTGAAAGCAAACGCAATCCTCAAAAAATTCACTATCCTCATCCCGACTTAAAACCAATTCTAAAAGAGACTTATGGTATTGCTGTTTATCAAGAACAGTGTATGGAAATTGCTTCTCGAATGGCTGGCTATAGTTTGGTTGAAGCTGATCGGTTGAGAATGGCAATTGGTAAGAAGAAAAGGGTTTTGATGAAAAAGGAGAAAAAGAAATTTATGACTGGTTGTTTGAAACAAGGTTATAGCCAAAAAGTGGCAGAAATGGTTTGGTCCTTGATTGAAAAGTTTGTTGGTTATGGATTTAACAAAGCCCATTCTGCTTCTTACGCGATGATTGCTTACCAAACCGCCTATATGAAAGTTCATTACCCAGTTGAATATATGACCGCTGTTTTAACCGCAGAAACCAAAGGTGCTTCTGGTCCGGTTCGAGAAGAAAAATTAACTTTAGCGGTGGAAGAATGCCGCCGGATGGGAATTAAACTTTTACCACCAGATATTAATCAATCTGACATTGAGTTTACGATTGAAGATAAGGCGATTCGCTTTGGCCTTTCAGCGATTAAAAATGTTGGTCGAGTGGCGATTGAAGCCATTCTTTCGGCTCGCCAGCAAGGAGGAAAGTTTATTTCTTTAACTGATTTTTGTCAGCGAGTTAACTTAACTAAGGTTAACAGGAAAACCTTAGAAAGCCTGCTTAAAGCCGGCGCTTTTGATAAATTTGGTAAAAGAGCAGCGATGTTGATTTCTCTGCCTAAAATTGTTGAGCGCGCTCAAGCAGAAAAGAAAAGACGAGAGTCAGGTCAGATAGGCCTTTTTGACAATCCTCATAAAAGAACAGTGGGAAGAATAGACTTACCAGAGATTGAAGAATTAACCACTCAAGAGCGGCTTTCTTTTGAAAAACAACTTTTTGGGTTTTATCTAACAGATCATCCTTTGAGGCCATTTTTAAAATTAATTTCTTCTAAAACCACTCATCAGATAAAGGACTTGCCGTTGGTTAAACCAAAAGGAAGAGTGACCATTGGAGGGATAATTAAAAGAGTGAAAAAAATTATGACCAAGCGGAGCAATAATGAAATGGCTTTTGTGAGAATTGGCGATTTAACCGGTTCAGTGGAATTGGTTGTTTTTCCTCGAGTTTATAGTCAAACTAAAAGCGCTTGGATTAATGATGGCATTGTTTTAGTAAAAGGAAAGATTGAAGAAAAAGATAAGGGGATAACTTTGATTGTTGATGATGCTGTTTCCGTTCAAAAAAAGAATTTTTAGTCCTTGACTTGAATTTTTTTGTCTGTTAGAATATGAGCAAGCGTAAGGTTTTGAAATTAGATAAGAACAAGAAATTTATTGTTGTTAAAGAGAAACTAAAAAAGAGACCAAGAGATAAAGGTAGAGGTTGGTCGAGATTTTTATCTTTTGCTGGTTTGACGGTTGAGCTTGGGTTTGTGATTGCTTTGCCAATTGCGGGAGGGGCAATTTTGGGCAGATGGTTAGATCAAAAATTTGGTTTAAGCCCAAAAATGACCCTTTCTTTCATTTTTTTGGGAGTTTTTTTGGCGATTAGTAATCTTTATCAAATTATAAAAATTAGTTTTCAAAAATAGATTTTTAAAATAATTAAAATGCCACATATTTCTTTAGCCGCAGAGGAAATTTTTAAAATTGGCGCCTTTTCGGTGACCAATTCTTTATTAACAACCTGGTTGATGATGGCCATATTGACTTTTGTTTCCTTGATGGCCACCTCAAAAATTTCTTTAATTCCTCGCCCAATTCAAAGTTTTGTTGAAATGATCTTAGAAGGTTTTTTTTCACTTTTTAAGAGTATTAATGGCGAAAAAACAAAAATGTTTTTTCCTTTGTTAGCCACCTTATTTATTTATATTATTTCTGCTAATTGGATTGGTTTGCTGCCGGGAATAGGCTCAATTGGAATCTATAAAGGAGAAGAAGCCCATCGTCATTTTATTCCTCTTCTTCGGGGAACAACGGCTGATTTAAATACCACTTTAGCCTTAGCCATTACCGCGGTTTTAGCCATTCAATATTATGGAATTAAAACTTTAGGTGCGAAGATTTATCTTAAAAAGTTTTTTGATTTTAACAATCCAATTTCCTTTTTTCTTGGTCCCTTAGAAATTGTTTCTGAATTTGCTAAAATCCTTTCTTTTGCTTTTCGACTTTTTGGCAATATTTTTGCCGGCGAGGTGCTTTTGACCGTCGTTGCCTTTTTAATGCCCTTTTTTGCTCCTCTCCCATTTATTGGACTTGAGTTTTTTGTGGGAATGATTCAAGCGTTAGTTTTTTCGATGCTGACGGCTGTATTTTTAAATACAGCCACTCGTCAAGCAGAACATTAGATTTCAAAAGAAGGAGGTGAGAGTGAAGATATGGCAATTGACACAACAACCTTAATGGCTGGTTTAACCGTTGCCTTAGGGAGTATGGTACCGGCTTTGGCAATTGGTTTAATGGCGAAAGCTGGTTTGGAGGCGACTGGCCGAAATCCTGAAGCGGCTTCTGAAATACGAACCAGTATGATTTTGGGAATTGCTTTTGCTGAAGCAATTGCAATTTACTGTCTGGTTACAGCTTTAATTATTAAATTTGTTCAATAAAAAAAGGAGGAAAGATGATGGAATCTTTGGGGATTAACCCTTTAACTTTAATTACCCAAATCATTAATTTTCTTATTATGCTTTTTTTGTTAAAAAAGTTTTTATATCAGCCAATTTTAAAAAGCTTGGAAGAACGAAAAAAGAAAATTGAAGAAGGCTTAGCATATTCTGAGAGGAAAAAAGAAGAGGAAAGAAAATGGGAGGAAGAAAAAAAGAGGAAGACTGCTCAAGCTAACGAGGAGGTAAGGGAGCTTCTTTTGGCAGAAAAAAAGATCGCCGAAGAAACAAAAGAGAAAATAATTAAGAAAGCAAAAGAAGAAGCAAAAGCAATTATCGAGAGCGGGGAAAAGAATTTAGAGGAAAAAAAGTTTGAACTTGAAAAACAGTTAGCTAAAAAGGCAGTTGAAATGGCCACTAAAATGGCAGAAAAGGTGACCGCTTCGGTTCTTGGCGAAAAAGAACAGCGATTAATTATCAAAAAAAAGATGGTTGAGCTTAGTCGATTAAAAACTCATGATTGATGACCAGATTCCTAAAACAGCGATTAATGAAGAACTTCTTTCTCGGTTGAAAGAGGAAGTTGTTCTTGAGTTGGCCGACAAAATACAGAAAGAAAAAAAGGCTCTGGTCACTTCCGCAGTTCCTCTAACAAATGAAGAAAAAGAAAGCCTAAAAAACATTTTAAGTCGTCAGGTTGAACGAGTGATAGAGATTGAGAATTTGGTTGATAAAAAACTTTTGGGTGGTTTTAAAATTGTTCTTGGTGATTGGAAATATGACGCTAGTTTAGCTTACCTCTTTCAATCACTTAAAGAAAATTTATGATAAATTTAGACAGCTTGGCTGTATTTTCAGATATTACCAAAAGGATTGAGCAATTTAAGCTTGAAAATAAAGGTTATCTTATTGGTTATCTTGAGAAAGTTCAGGACGGAGTGGCAGAAATTACCGGTCTTTCTAAGGTCTCCAATCAAGAATTAGTTGAATTTCCTCAAAAAATCTTTGGTCTTGTTTTTAATTTAGAGAAGGATAAGGTTGGGGCAATAGTTTTGGGAGACTGGAAAAAACTTAGGCAAGGCGACGAGGTTTTATCAACCAGTGAGTTACTCTCAATTCCGGTTGGCGAAGAGTTGATTGAACGCGTAATTAATCCTTTGGGTCAGCCATTGGATGGGAGGGGAAGGATAAAGACAAAAAAATTTTATCCGATTGAGAAAATCGCCCCGGGAGTGACTCTAAGAGAGCCGGTGAATAACCCAGTTCAAACCGGTATTAAAGCCATTGATTCAATGATTCCCATTGGTCGAGGCCAGCGGGAGTTAATCATTGGTGATCGAGGCACAGGTAAAACCGCTCTTTGTCTTGATACGATTATCAACCAAAAGGGAAAGGACCTTATTTGTATTTATGTGGCCATTGGTCAAAAATCATCTCGTATTGCTAGGGTAGTTGACAGCTTGAAGAAATATCAGGCTTTATCTCATACTGTTGTGGTCGCTGCCAATGCTTCTGACCCGGCTTCTTGGCAATATTTGGCTCCTTATGCGGGCTGTGCAATTGGAGAGTATTTTTTAGATCAAGGAAAAGATGCTTTAGTTATCTATGACGATTTGACTAAGCACGCTTGGGCTTATCGGGAAATTTCTCTTGTTCTTCGCCGGCCCTCGGGCAGAGAAGCCTATCCGGGCGACATTTTTTATCTTCATTCCCGTCTGCTTGAGCGCGCCTGCAAGCTTTCTAAAAAATATGGTGGTGGTTCACTAACGGCTTTGCCAATCATTGAAACTCAAGCAGGTGATCTTTCCGCTTATATCCCCACTAATGTTATCTCCATTACCGATGGTCAAATTTATCTTGAAAGTGATCTTTTTTATGCTGGGATTCGTCCGGCGGTTAATGTTGGTTTGTCAGTTTCTCGGGTTGGTGGTGCTGCCCAAATTCGAGCGATGAAACAGGTGACTGGGAAGTTAAGACTTGACTTGGCTCAATACCGAGAGTTGGCTGCTTTTACTCAATTTACAGCTGAACTTGATCCTAAAACAAAAGCTTTAATCGAACGAGGAGCAAGAATGGTTGAGTTACTGAAGCAAGGTCAATTTGAGCCGCTGGAGGTTGAAAAGCAAGTCGCCTTGATTTTTGCCGGCACTGAAGGCTTGCTTGATGATGTTAATGTTAATAAAATGGAGGAGTTTGAAACAAAGTATCTTGAGTTTTTGGATAAATTTTACCCATCACTTCTTCGGCAAATAAGTAAAGAAAAAAAACTAAAGACAGAAGTGTCAGAAGCATTAAAAAGGGCAGTTTTGGAATTTAAAGAAAAATATGGCTACACTACGGTTGATCAAAAGGCGGATGAAATCAGTGGTTAACATTTCCAAGATAACCCGGGGGATGCAGATGGTAGCCGCTTCGAAAATGAGGAAGGCTCAGCAAGAAGCAATGGCAGGAAAAGTCTATGCCCAAAAAATTCTTAAGGCGGTTGGTGAACTTTGCGCCAAGACCGATCCTAAACTTCATCCTCTTTTAAGACAGGGTGACAAGAGGGGTAAGATATTAGTAATTTTAATTAGTACTAATAAAGGTCTTTGCGGAGGTCTAAATACTAATCTTTTCAAAGCAGTCCATCATTGGTTTTTTCAAAAAGAAGAAAATAGTTCTTCATCAATAGTCTTTATTACCATGGGAAGAAAAGGGAGAGAATTTGTGATCAAAACAGGCAGACAGTTAATTGCTGATTTTTCCCGAAATTATCCCTTTATTCAAGATGTTCCCGCGCTAACCTCTTTAATCGTCGATGGCTTTCTTAAAGGTGAATATCGTCAGGTTTTTTTGGTCTTTAATGAATTTATTTCTGTTTTCAAACAAAGACCGCTAAAAAAACCTCTTTTGCCCTTGACGACTTTAGAGTTTTTACTGACAGCAGAAGAGAAGTTGCCAATTTGGGGAGATTTCCTTATTGAACCTTCACCAGTGGCGGTGTTAAACTCTCTTTTGCCTCATTATTTAGAAATTGAGATGAGGTCAGCCATCTTAGAAGCAGAAGCTGGTGAACATTCAGCCCGAATGATGGCAATGAAGAACGCCACTGATAACGCCGTTAGTTTATCGGCGGAGTTAAGTTTAGAATACAATAAAGCAAGGCAAGAAACAATTACTAACGAAATTGCTGACATTACCAGAGCTCGTGAGGTGATGAAATAATGATGAGTAAAGGAAAAAACAAACAAGGGAAAATTATTCAAGTTGTGGCGGCGGTGGTTGATGTTGAGTTTAAAAGTAGCCCACCGCCGATCCATCAAGCTCTTGAGGTTAGAAATAAATTTGGTCAAAAAGGGGAATTAATTTTAGAAGTCGCCGGACATTTAGGTAGAGGAGTGGTAAGAACAATCGCCATGGGTTCAACTGATGGTTTAAGACGAGGAATGATAGTTTTAGACAGCGGTGGGCCAATCACCGTTCCCGTCGGTAAAGAGACCTTGGGTCGAGTCTTGAATGTTATTGGTGAAGCGATTGATGGTCATTCTTCGCCTAAAACTAAACTTCACTATCCCATTCATCGTTTTGCCCCCAGTCTTCAAGTTCAAGAAGTCAAGCAGGAGATTTTAGAAACCGGCCTTAAGGTGATTGATTTAATTGCTCCCTTTATCAAAGGAGGTAAAGTAGCCGTTTTTGGTGGTGCCGGGGTGGGGAAAACAGTTTTAATTCAAGAAATGATCAGAAATGTGGCCACTGTTCATGGCGGTGTTTCTGTCTTTGCCGGTGTCGGAGAACGTTCACGAGAAGGTAATGATTTATGGCTGGAGATGAAAGAAACTGGCGTTTTAGAGAAAACGGCCTTGGTTTTTGGTCAAATGAATGAACCGCCTGGGGCGCGCTTAAGAGTAGCTTTGACAGGAGTGACTTTAGCTGAATATTTTCGTGATCAAGAAAATCAGGATGTTTTACTTTTTATCGATAATATTTTTCGCTTTGCTCAAGCCGGAGCTGAAGTTTCGGCTCTCTTGGGAAGAATTCCTTCAGCCGTTGGTTATCAACCAACTTTAGCTTCAGAAATGGCCGCCTTGCAAGAACGGATTACCTCGACCAAAAAGGGGTCAATTACCTCGGTCCAGGCAGTTTATGTGCCCGCTGATGATTATACTGATCCGGCGCCAGTGGCGACTTTCTCCCATCTTGATTCTTTTCTTTCTTTAGACCGTTCAATTGCCGAACAAGCGATTTATCCTGCCGTTGATCCCCTTGCTTCTAGTTCAAGAATTTTATCGCCAGAGATTATTGGCCAAGAACACTATCAAGTCGCTCGAAATGTCCAAAAAGTTCTCCAAAGATATAAGGACCTTCAAGATATCATTGCTATTTTGGGAATGGAAGAGTTGTCAGATGAAGATAAATTAACCGTTTCCAGAGCAAGAAAGATGCAAAAATTTCTTTCTCAGCCAATGTTTGTCGCCGAGCCTTTTACCGCCAAAAAGGGCAAATATGTTCCCCTAGAAGAGACAATCCGTGGCTTTAAAGAAATTTTGGAAGGAAAACATGATGATAAAAGTGAACAAACTTTTTATATGGTCGGTGGTATTGACGAGGTGAAATGAAATGGGAACATTTAAATTAGAGATCGTTACCCCTGAACGAGTAGCTTATGCTGAGGAAGTGGAGATGGTGGTGGCGCCTTCAAAATTGGGAACAATTGGCGTTCTTCCTCACCACACTCCTTTATTTGCTGAACTGATCGAGGGTGAGTTGAAAATTAAAAAGGGTAAAGAGGATTTTTTTTTCAGCATCGGCGGCGGCTTTATTGAGGTTACTCCCCAAAAGACAATTATTTTGGTGACCCGTGCCCTTCATGCCGATGAACTTAATGAGCAGGAAATCTTGGAAGCTAAAAAAAGAGCAGAACAAGCTTTGAAAGAAAAGCCAAAAGGAGCCGCCTTAGAGGCAACTCGTTCTCTTTTAAGAAGTTCCTTGGTTAATCTTAAGGTTCTTCGCCGGAGAAGACATCGACCCCGACCAACCCCTGTCCCCCAGTAAATTTTTACGATTTTTTTACTAATTGTTTAAATAAATTTCCTCTTTCCTGATAGTCACGAAAGCGGCCAAAACTGGCCGAGGCCGGTGAAAGAAGACAGATCTTTCCTGGTGAGGTGATTTCAAAAGCGATTTTCACTGCCTCTTCCATTGAAGTAACATCATATTTTTGCGGTCTTAGCTCTTTTTTAGCAGTCGCTTTGATTAAGGCCTGCCAAATTCTCTTTCCGGTTGGCGGAAAAAGAATCAAAGCTTTTAACCCCCTTTTTCCTAAAAATATCCCTAATGCTGTAAAATCAAGATTGCGTTCATAGCCTCCGGCAATTAATGTTTCTACATCTTCACCAAGAGCTTTAAGAGCATGAATCGTTGCCTCGGGAATAGTCGCTAAGGAATCATTGTAAAACTTAATCCCCTGATATTCTCCCACAAATTCCAAACGATGCTTTAGAGGTTTAAATTCAGCGATGGCTTGACGAATTTTCTCAAGAGGAACTTTAAGAATGAGACCCACACAAATGGCCGCTAAAGCATTTTCGATGTTTCCTTCACCCAATAAAGGGATTTGCTGACGAGGTAAAACAAACCAGGGATGACTATCTTTCTTTTGAACAAAAACATTTTCTTTATCAAGATAGCAGTCTGTCTTCTTATCGGTCAAGGAAAAATGATATTTCCTTGCCGGGCTATTAAGAGTCAGTTTGTTAACAATCTGATGAGAAGGATTAAAAACAAGAATATCTTTAGCCGTTTGTTGACAAAAAATTCGTCTCTTCGCCTCAAGATATTGGGAAAAGTTTTGATAGCGATCAAGGTGTTCAGGGACAATATTAAGGAGAACAACTAGATGAGGGCTAAAGTCTATATCTTCTAATTGAAAGCTTGAGAGTTCAGCGACAAAAACTGTTTTTCTATTCGAACCAGGCAGATAATCCAAAGCTGGTCGACCAATATTACCGACTAAACGGACATCTGAATATTTTTCTTTAAGAATGTGAGCTATTAAAGAAGCCGTCGTGCTTTTCCCTTTGGTGCCAGTAATACCAATAACCATTCCCTGACATTCAGAAAAGAAGATATTGGTGGCTGAAGTCAGTTTTTTTCCTGACTGAAGACACTTTTGCAATTCGGGTAGTTGGAGGGAAACTCCGGGTGAACGAATGATGACATCGTAACGACAAAGACTTTGAAGACATTTTCTGCCGCTATAAATTTCTGTTGGAGAATCTATTATGGGCTTTATTTCTTGGCGATCGGCGATGGCGATTTTTTTCCCTGGATAATGCTTAACTAAATAGCGGTGGGTGCTTTTTCCCTCTCTACCATAGCCTAAAATCAAAAAAGATTGACCTAAAGATTTTTTGAGTAATTTTGAATATTTTGGAGGCAGAAAATGTTTATCATTCCATCCCTTTTGAATTTCATCTTCAAGAAGGCAAACTAAGTTAAGATCGCCCAATTTTAACTTTTTCTCTAAAGAAAGAAGTAAAGGAGGAATTTGTCTGCCGGCGGTCCGATACTGGCGAAGAGCTAAAGCAACCGCTAAAATCGACTCCTTTTTGGTGCCGACACACTCAAAAGGTTTTCTTTTTCCTAAGCCAACCAGATCATAGACGAATGGCTTTATTTCTGCTTTACGATAATAATCTTCACCAAAAATTGCCATCATTTTTTCAAAGGGAAGAAAAGGAAAAAGCGAAAGGTAAACAAAAGCACATTTTGGGCAATGACCACACCAAGAATTTTCTTTTTGACCAAGATTACAACTGCGAAAAGAAAGATGATATTGGGGATAAGAAGCAAAGAGCTGGCTGATTTGGATTTCATACAAAGGTCGGAGAAAACTAAAATATTGAACTTTGGCAGTTAGATATCTCTGGCAGTAGTCTTGAAACAACCTTTCAAAACGAAAACCTTTGGAATATTGATGGTTGACTTTAAGATGGCGAAAGATAACATTTTCTTCATCGGCACTACGATCATTAGCAACAACAATATTTTTATATCGATGGAGAACACCAACAAAAACTCCTAAAAAGGCAAGATAGGCAGAAAATGGAGTGTGGCCATTCAGATAGCCTAATTGGTTTAGTTTAATCAACTTCGGGTCGATCTTCCGCTTGACTACTAAAGGTGCTGGGTAATGAGCGATTTGGATATTTTCCAGCGAAGCCCTGGTGGGATTGAGGACAAGACAGCCTTTACGGCTTGGCAAATTTTTAAGCAGTTCTAAGGCCACTGGCGAATCTTTACCGCCTCCTACTAAAATTAAATCACCAGCAGAACTTGAGGAATTTTTGAGGGGAAAGTTAAATTCTTTGTTTTGGTTTGAGCTTATCTGAAGAAAGTGGGGAGAAGTAAAATCAATTTTATTGTCGTAAAAAAACTCACCTAATCCGTGAATAAAAAGATCATGCCACCAACTAATTTGTTGATTTGTTAATCTTCCCGCTGAAATTAGTATTTCTGGTGAACAAGCCGCCTTCCAATAGCTTATCGTTTCCACCAAGCCTAAATGAAAAGCAAAATTCTCAATTCCTTTTTGGTTTAATGATTGTTTTAGAGGAAGACTTATTTCAGGAGAAAAATTAATATCAGGTTCGAGAAGAAAATGAAAGCGGATGGAAAGTTGATTACTTTCTTCTTTTGTTTCAAACGATTGATAGATAAATTTAGGGTGTTTTCTTCTTAATTCCGCCAGCAACATTAAAAGTATTATATCATGAAAAGCGAAGACCGATTTTGACCCCCCAAAATTGCCTTTTTAAAGGCATTTTTTTTCTACTTGACAAATTTTTAAAAATCCTTTAAATTGACTTTTACAATGAGAGTGAAGCAGTTGATGAGTAAAAGAGTCGTCAGTGTTTCTCCCAAGGCTTCTTTTACTGAACTCTGGAAAATAATTTTTAAAAAAGGCATTCATGGTCTGCCAGTGAT
>Ga0163210_1000218_pt1 | contig 22593 bp, 16 predicted proteins | sample Kivu_220m_FD_113536 | JGI IMG/M metagenome (GOLD analysis project Ga0163210, IMG submission 113536) | Freshwater microbial communities from Lake Kivu, Western Province, Rwanda to study Microbial Dark Matter (Phase II) - Kivu_220m | ecosystem: Environmental > Aquatic > Freshwater > Lake ...
GGCGAAGTCGCGGGCCTTGCGGGCCGCGATCCGCTCCTGGACCAGCGCTTCGATCTCGGCATCGCCGTCGCCCGCGGCGTCACCCTGGAGCAGTCCCAGCACGGCGTCCGCCTGGCGCATCGCCTCGGCGGTCCGGCGGGCCGTCTCCCCGGTGGGTTCGAGGCGGTTCACCTCGCGCATGAAGTCGAAGACGCGGGCCAGGGCCTCGGACATGTTGAGATCGTCGTCGATCGCGTCGGTGAAGCCCTGGCGGAAGGTCGTGATCGCGGCCTCCGCGGCCTCCACCGGCGCCGCCGGGGCCGCCGCCGCCTCCTCCATCCGGCGCACGAACTGGCGAATGCGCACGACGCTCTCCCACGCGGCGCCCAGCCCTTCCTTGGTGAAGTTCGCCGGCGCGTGGTAGTGCGTCGAGATCAGCAGGTAGCGGATGGCCGCCGCGTCGAAGCCCTCGGCGACCAGACCCCGCACCGTGTAGTAGTTGCCCAGCGACTTCGACATCTTCTGGCCTTCGACCATCAGGTGCCGGGTGTGGATCCAGTAGTGCACGAAGGGCTTGCCCGTCACCGGCTCGATCTGGGCCCGCTCGCTCTCGTGGTGCGGGAATATGTTGTCTTCCCCACCACTGTGGATGTCGAGCGTGTCGCCCAGGTACTTGCGCGCCATCACTGAGCACTCGAGGTGCCAGCCCGGATAGCCGCGCCCCCAGGGCGAGTCCCACTGGAGCAGGTGCTGCGGATCGATCTTCCAGAGGCGGAAGTCACCGGGATTGCGCTTGCCCGCGATCACATCCTCGCTTAGCCGGCCCCCGGCGCCGGCCTGGAGGTCCTCGAGCCGCTTGTGGGAGAGCTCGCCGTAGCTCGGGAAGCGCGCGATGTCGTAGAGGAGCGCATCCCCGGAGACGTAGGCGTAGCCCTTCTCCTCCAGCGCGCGGGCGAGCCCGATCATCTCCTCGATGTGTTCGCTGGCGCGCGGATAGTGGTGGGCGCGACGGATCCCGAGCGCGTCCAGATCCTCGAAGAAGGCCTGCTCGTAGAAGCGGGCGATCTCGAGCGGCGAGCGCTGCTCACTCCGCGCCGCCTTCTCCATCTTGTCTTCGCCGGCGTCGTCGGTGTCGATCGTCATGTGACCGACGTCGGTGATGTTCATCACCTGGCGCACCTCCTGACCGTGGAACTCGAAGAGCCGGCGCAGCAGGTCGGCCAGCAGGAAGGCGCGGAAGTTGCCTATGTGCGCGAAGGTGTAGACCGTCGGGCCGCAGTGGTACATGCGGACCCGTCCCGCTTCCAGCGGGACAAACTCCTCCAAACGGCCGGACAGCGTGTTACGGAAACGAATCGCCACCGCTGGCACCTCCTCGTCGCATGTTCCGGGGCGCCCCGCCGCCGGTTGATCGGCAGCGCGGAGCGGCCATTCTAGCACGCCGGCGTGGCCGTATCCGCCCTTGACGCATTCGCTCGGGATGGGGTTTGATTCTCGTTTGTTGGCTATACTTCGAGCGTTTCGGGTCGTCCGGAAAGGAGAGGCGGAGATGAGGATGCGCGGGTTCCCTCGGTGGCTGGTGACCGCAACGGCATGGCTCGCCGTGCCGGTCGCGCTGCTCCTGGCGCCGGGGTGCTCCGAGGATGAGGCCCCGGTCGTCGAGCCGGCGGACACGACCGCTCCGGCCGGCACCAACCTCAGGGTCGTCACCACGACCCCGACCTCGGTGACCGTTGCCTGGCAGGCCCCGGGGGACGACGACATGGAGTCGGAAGCGTCGCGCTACGACCTCCGCTACTCGACCTCCGATCTGACCGCGGAGAACTTCGTCGAGCAGGGGCTCGCGGCTCCGGGGCTCTTCCACCCCGACCCGCCGCGCTCCCTCCAGCAGCTGACGATCGAGGGCCTGACGCCCGGCCTGACCTACTACTTCGCCCTGCGTACCGCGGACGAAGTGCCCAACTGGTCGCCGCTCTCGGCGACCCTCGTCCTGACGCTGCCCGAGAACGAGGGCGACCCGACGATCTGGGGCGGAAGCCGCGTGCCCGGATCCGGGACCACGTCGACCGCCTTCGTCTACCAGGTCCGCCTGCGCGCGCCGCTCGAGACGCCGGTGGTCGGGGTCATGGAGGTGATGGTCGCCGACACCACCTATCCGATGACCCTGGTGCGAACGGAGGGCGCCAATCGCTACTACGAGTTCTCCACCCGGCTGCCCGAGGGAACCTACGACTACCGCTTCCGCTTCACGCGGGATACGGGCGAGATCGCGTATCTGCCCAATCCGGGCGTCTGGAGCGGGCCTACGGTCACGACGACCGTCCCCTCCGTGCAGGAGTTCGTCACGGTCCCCGTCGACACCTTCCGCATGGGGAATCCGCAGCCGGATTGCGCGATAGAGGAGCGCCCGGCCCACCAGGTGATCCTCACGCACCGCTTCGCGATGGACCGCTTCGAGGTGACGAACGCTCAGCTCTGCGACGCTTACAACCGTGCGCTCCGCGACGGCCTGATCTCCATCGTCGGGGACACGCTGGTCCTGTCCGGGCTGACCCTCAGGCCGCTGCTGGTCACCGCGCCCGTGGTGGAAGACACCCCGTACGGGATCCGCTACACGCCGCAGACCGGTTTCACCCCGCTGCCGCAGCGCGAGAACTGGCCGGCCACGAACGTGACCTGGTACGGCGCCGCCGTCTACTGCAACCTGCGCAACCTGGAGGAAGGGCTGCCGCGTGCCTACTACGAGCGGCCCGGCGGCTGGGAGTGCGATTCGACGAACCGCGTCTACGGAACTCTTGGCTGGAGACTGCCGACCGAGACCGAATGGGAGTACGTCGCGCGCTACGATGATGATCGGATCTACCCGACCGGGAACGAGCCGCCGGTCCCCGGCGTGGATGCGAACTACGGGAGCAGCTCCACCGGGCCGTCGCCCATCGGCAGCTATCCGGCCGGCGAGAGTATCCTCGGGATCCTCGACCTCTCGGGGAACGTCTGGGAGTGGTGCAACGACTGGCTCGACTACTATGTCCTGAGAACGGATGACGCCGGCCAGGAGATCCCGCAGGTCGATCCGACCGGGCCTCGAGGCCAAACGAACATGGTCTATCGCGTCGCCCGGGGTGGGTCCTGGGGAACGCCGCTGGCCGACCTGCGCTGTGTCCGGCGGTTCGGCTTCCGTCCCGAATCGAGCCTTGATGGCGTTGGGTTCCGCTGCGTCAGGCTCCTCCCGGAGTGACCTGCCGGGGGTAGTGGCCTGACGAAAGGGGATCGGAGCGCGCGAGGCGGGGCCCAACTGCAAGGGGCTAATGCAGTTGGGCCGGCATTTCCCCGGCTCCGGACCCGGCCTGAGCAGACTCGATCCGAATCCATGCTATCTGTAGTGATTCATTCGGTTACGGGCTTGCTGCCACCCTTCTCCGCCTCACCGCCCATGGGTTTTTCTTGACTGGTCTTGGGCCCGCTCCAAGAATGCTGCGTTCCTTGCCAGGAGAGGGTGTCGGGCCTGCCGACGCGCCCGGTTCCATGCCGGGTGGCACCCGGACGCCGCAAGGGTAGGCGGCGGTCAGGGTTCGCGTCTGGCTCCCGGCCTTGGCTCTAGATGGTGCCGAGGAGGCGCCCGATCGGTCCGCACTCGCGAGACAGAAGGACTCCCGGAGGCGGGGGGCCGGATCGCGGGGACCCTCGGGGGCATGGTCAAAAACCTAAGGAGAGGTGAGCGATGAAGAGACTCCTGGTGATCGTCCTGGGACTGGCGTTTCTGCTGTCCGGCACCGTGTTCGCGGCCGAGCCCTGCGCAGGCTGCAAGACCTCGGTGACCGGCTATCTCGCGCCCAACTTCCGCATGATCGACAAGAGCGGCAACGACGACATGGAATACGCCACCGACACCGGCTTCGGCCTGGCGTTCAACCGCGTCACGTTCAGCGGCGAGATGGAAGCCGGCAAGATCGTGAAGAACGTCGCCTGGTCGATCGAGGTTGACGTCGCCGAGCCGAGCGCTTGCAAGCTGCAGTGGGCCTACGTCCAGCCGAAGTTCAGCGACGCCTTCTCGCTCAAGTTCGGCCACGTGAAGAAGGCCTTCAGCCGCGAAGTCCTGCACGCGACCGGCAAGCTGATGACGGTCGATCGCACCCCCTCGGCCGGGCAGCTCAAGGCCCTCGGGTACGTCGATTTCAACTACGGTCTCGAAGCACACGTCGTCCAGCCGATGTTCAAGGTCCAGGCCGGCGCCTATTCGGGCACCCCGCCGGTGAACAACGTCGCCAATCAGGATCCGGGTCTCGACTTCGGCGCGCGGGTCGTCGTGATGCCGACCTCGGATCTCGAGATCGGCGCCAACGCGATGATGATCAAGCTCTACGAGAACGGGAACAACGAAGCCATCTACCCCGACGACGTCGAGTCCAACTCGGGCATGGCCTTCGGGTTCGACGCCGACTACAAGAAGGACCTCGGCACCATGGGCCTCTGGGCCCAGGCCGAGTTCGGCATGGGTGATAACTGGGACCAGGGCGCGAAGGAGCCCGACGCGGGTGACACCTACGAGGACTACTCCTGGTACAAGTTCCAGTACTACTACCTGAAGGCGCTCTTCATGGTGACCAAGGAGTTCGGGATCCACTTCGGCTACGGCGCGTGGGATCCGAACACCGACAGCGACGCCGGCGAGAACAACACCATCTCCGTCATCACGCCGGGCGTCACGTACTACTGGGCCAAGAATCTGCGCACGCAGGTCGAGGTTCAGATGGTGACCGAGCAGCAGGGCGTGGACACGGGCACCGGGAACAACCTGGACGATCTGACCTACACGCACTTCGTCCTGCAGACGGTTCTGCTCTGGTAGCCTGAGCCGCCCAGACGCAGCCAAAGCGAGGCCCCTCTCGAACGGGAGGGGCCTCGTTCTTCAAGCGTGCTAGGCCTTCGGATCCTGGAAGAGCCCCATCTGGGGCGGCGTCGGCACCGTTCCGATCGCCTCCCCGACCCTCTCGATCCACCGGCCCCGCTCCTCGGGCCGCAGCCGGTGCACTGGGATCTGGAAGCGCGCGAGCAGGCCCTCGACCTCCCGGTCGATCGATTCCTGGAAGGTGCGGCTCGTGTCGCGCACGCCATCGAAGGAAGGCGTGTCGACGATCGGCACCTTGAAGAGGTGCGTGTAGGTCTTCATCCAGCGCCCCACCATCTCGTCCAGCGTCGGGACCGGCCCGAGGCGATGGACGAGATAAGCGTAGTTGTCGAGCACGCTGCGGTCGCAGATGACCACGTCCTGCTGGCTGGCGAGCGCGATCTCTTCCGCGATCTGGGTGTGAAGGATCCAGGACTGGGCGTCCAGCGTCGTGTCGCGGTTGATCGGGAGCGGGCAGCGGCGCGCGACCTCGCGGACCATGTCGACGCGCGCCTCGCGCCGCTTCATCCAGGCAGCGAGCTCGTAGCAGAGCGTCGTCTTGCCGACCCCGTGCGTCCCGACGAAGGCGATCTTCAGAACGGCCACCGCGCCCTCCCGCCGCGCGTGCAAAGGTAGACGAGGAAGGGAGCGCCCACAATCGCGGTGATCGCACCCAGGGGCAGCTCGGTCGGCGCGGCGAGCGTACGCGCCAGCACATCCGCCCAGAGCAGCAGCAACCCGCCCAACAGGCCCGCCGCCGGGATCAGGCGGCGGTGCCCGGTCCCGACCCAGCCGCGCGCCAGGTGCGGCACCATCAGCCCGACGAAGCCGAGCACGCCGGCGACCGCCACCGCGGAGGCCGCCATCAGCGTCGCCGCGACCAGCAGCAGCGTGCGGCTGCGCTCGACGTGCACGCCGAGGGCCGCGCTGGTCACATCGCCCCATAGCAGGATATCCAGATCGCGAGCGAGCACGATCGTCATCATGATACCGATCGCCGCGTAGGGCGCGACAACCGCCAGGTGCTCCCAGCGCGCCGCCGCGAGGCTCCCGAGCAGCCAGAAGAGGACCTGCTGGATCGACCGCTCGGAGGTGATCATGAGCAACGCCACGATCGCGGAGATCGCCGAGGCGACCGCGATCCCGCTCAGCAGCAGCCCGCCCGTCTGCAGCCCCGCGCGGCGGCGGTTGATCGCATAGACCAGGGCCGTCACGCCGATCGCGCCGACGAACGCGCAGAGCGGCACGGTCGAGAAGAGACCGACGCGGAACTCCCAGCCCAGCAGGATCGCCAGCACCGCGCCCAGCGCCGCGCCCGAGCTGACGCCGACCAGGTACGGCTCAGCCATCGGGTTGCGAAAGAAGCCCTGCATCACGGCGCCGGAGATCCCCAGCAGCCCGCCGATCAGGATCGCGAGCAGCGTGCGGGGCAGGCGGATCTGCGTGACGACGCTCGCCACCTCCGCCGGCGTCCCGGACCGATCGCCGAGGGCACGCAGCGCCTCGCGCAGCCCGATCCCGGTGCTGCCGAAGCCGAGCGACAGCACCGCCGAGACCGCCAGGAGCAGCGCCAGGCCGGGGATCCAGAGTCGGCTGCGCTCGTCGTCGCGCATGACGCTCCCCTAGGGCTCCCGCCACCCGAGGTCGGGGTGGAGGAAGCGCGCGAAGGCCTCGAGCACCGCGATCATGCGCGGGCCGGGACGCATCAGGCGGTCCTCCTGCACCAGAAAGACGCGCGGGTGCCGGCCGAGTTGGGTGCCGGCCCAGCCTTCGCGCGTGCGGAGCAGGCGCACCACGCGCGCCTCCGCCTCACGCCCGCGCTCCGGCGTGTCGGCGCCGGGAAAAGTCCCGAGGTAGACCTGGGGATCGCGCATCACGATCGCCTCCAGCGCGAGCGCACTCCAGGCCGCGGCCGCGATCGAGGCGACGTTGCGCCCACCGGCGGCCGCGATCAGATCGTCGATGTACGTTCCCGGCCCGGCCGTCCAGAGGGCGCCCTCCAGCTCGCCGAAGTAGACGCGCGGACGCGCACCGGCCGCGAGGCCGGCGGTCCGCTGCCGCACGGCCTCGACCCGCGCCTCCAGGGAGCGCGCCAGGGAGTCCCCCGGCGTCCAGCGTCCCGTGACCGCGCCGATCTCGCGCACCAGGCGGAACACCTGCGAGAGCCCGCCGCGGTCTTCCAGCGCGTAGACCGGGATCTTCAACCGCCGCAGCGATTCCATGAACTCGAGCGGGTTGCCGCGCGTCGCCAGCACCAGGTCGGGGCGCAGCGCGACGATCGCCTCCAGGCTCGGGTCGACGATGCCTCCGACGCGCGCGATCCGCACCGCGGCGGGCGGATAGTCGCAGAAGCGCGTGTCGCCCACCACGCAGCTCGAGTCGCAGCCGATCGCGAAGAGGACCTCGGTCAGATTGGGCGAGAGGGAGACGATGCGCTGCGGGGGCGTCACCCACGACACCGTCTGCCCCAGGGCGTCGACAAAGGTGGGTGGCGTTGCGCCCGGCGTGACGGCGGCCGCGGCTCCCACGCCGATCGCGAGCGCGGCCAGCGTCGCCAGCCCTATCGCGCCGCGCGCGCTCAGAACTCCCACAGGCACTGCGGCCTCCCCCGCGCGTCGTGCGTCACGCGCATGCGTGCCCCGAAGACCGTGCGGATCATCTCCTCGGTCACGATCGTGCGCGGCGGCCCCTGGGCCGCGACCCGGCCCTGGCTGAGCACGATCACCGCGTCGCAGGTCGCCGCGACCAGATTGAGATGATGGTCGGCCACCAGCACCGCCGCGCCCCGCTCCCGCGCCAGCGCCCGCAGCCGCTCGAAGGTCTCCTGCTGATAGCGCAGGTCGAGGCTCGCCGCCGGCTCGTCGAGCAGCAGCACCGGCGCCGCCTGCACCAGCGCGCGGGCCAGGAAGACCCGCTGGCGCTCGCCGCCGCTCAGCGTCTGGAGCGCGCGCCGGCGCAGCGCGAGCAGGTCCAGCGCCGCCAACGCCTCCTCGACCGCCGCGCGGTCCTCCGCGGTCGGCGGCGCGAGCATGCCGAGCCAGGGATAGCGCCCCAGCGCCACCGCCTCCTCGACCGTCACGCCGAAGTCGATCTGGGAGAACTGGGGGACGAGGCCGACCCGGCGCGCGACCTGGCGTCGATCCAGGCGGCGCAGTGGCTGCCCCAGCAGGCGGACCTCCCCCGTCGCCTCGGTGTGGATGCCGCAGAGCGTGTGGAGCAGCGTCGTCTTGCCGCACCCGTTGGGGCCGACGAGCGCGGTCAGCGTGCCGCGCGCCAGAGTGAAGGTGACGCCGGCGAATACGCCCCGCCCCTCGTAGGCCGCCGCCAGATCGACCGCGACCAGCGGCTCCGTCTCACGCTCGACGTCCGGTGTCATCGCCCGCGACCCCGCTACCGTCGCACCAGACGATCGAGCAGGTCGGTGTAGACCTGCTGGTGGCGATCCCACGACCAGTGCGCGAAGAAATCCCCCTGCATCTGGGTCGTGAGCTGCTGCACCTCGGCGTAGTTCTCCCGCGCCCACGCGATCTTCGCCGCGAGCGGCCCGGGAGAGGCGTCCTCGAGATAGAGAGGATGCGCCGCGCCGAAGTAGTAGCGCACGCTGCGGGTCGGCGTGACCAGGGACGGGACGCCCAGGCTCAGATACTCGAGCAGCTTGGTCGGGAGCATGACGTCGGTGCTCGGCTCGATCCGGGTCGGGATGACCGCCAGGTGCGCCTCGCGCAGGACGGGCAGGATCTCCTCGATCGGCCGCAGTCCCTCCGCGAGACGGACGCGACCGTCCAGGTGCAGCGCCGCCACCCGGGCGCGCAGCTCGGGCAGCTGGTCCCCCTCCCCGATCACCTCCAGCCGCATGCCGGGCCACCGCCCCGCGAGCTGCGCCAACGCCTCCACCGCCCGATCCAGCCCGTGCCGGCGCGCGATCGTCCCGTGGTAGATCAGGCGGAAGTCGGTCGCGGTGTCCGCCAGCCCGGCCGCGCGTTCCGGTTGCGGCGGGTCCGGCCGTTGCGGGAAGACCGCCACGTCGGGCAGATTGAGGAGCACCGTGATCTTCCCGCGCGGGATGCCGTGCGCCGCGAGCAGCTCCGCCTGCGGATGCACGGCCGCCATGACCGCGTGCGCCACGCGCGCCGAGCAGACCTCGATCCCACGAATGAGCCGGATCTTCCAGTGCGTCGCCGGCAGCCGGAACTTCTCCATGTAGAGCGCCGGCATGTCGTCGTGCATGTCGAGGATCACGCGCGCGCCGAGCAGGCGCGGACCGAGGGCCGCAAAGACCATGAAGTCGGGCATGGTGTTGACGTGCACGACGTCAAAGCGATGTCTCAGGTGCCCCCCGAGCAGCGCACCCGCGGCGAGCCAGAGAAAGCGCAGGTAGCCGAGCAGGTACGCCGCGCTCCGGCCGCCACGGTAGCGATCGAGCGGCAGCTCGTGCAGCTGGATCCCCTCGAGCGAGACGTCGTGCCGGCGCCCGTCACGGGAGAGGGCGAAGAAGTGCGTCTCCCACCCGTGGCGCTGGGCCAGCGTCGCTTCGCGCCGGCAGCGAGGATCGGTCCGGTAGTGGGTGTAGCCGACCATGGCCACGCGGGGCTGTCGCGTGCGCGCGCCCACCGGAATCCGTTTGCCCTCCCCGAGATCGGCTCCTAGAGTCTCATCGCCCGCCGGTGCGGCGGGGCGCGCTGCAGCATAGCACAGGCCACCGACACGGGGGCGTGACAACCGGAGGCCGATGATCCGCACCGTTCTCGGCATCGACCGCGTCATGCGCGATGGACTGCCGCTGCCCGGCCGCGGCCGGGCGGGCGTGCTCTGCAACGCGACGACCGTCACCGCCGGCTGGGTCCCGACGGCGGAGGCGCTGGCGCGCGTGACGGGGCTGCGCCTGGAGCGGATCTTCTCCCCGCAGCACGGGTTCGCCGCCGAGAAGCAGGACAACATGATCGCGTCCGTCGACGGCGTCCATCCGCGCCTCGGCGTCCCGATCGTGAGCCTCTACGGCGCGCGCCGCGTGCCGGAGCCGGCCGCGCTCGACGGGCTGGACGCGCTGATCGTCGATCTGCCGGACGTCGGGACGCGCGTCTACACGTTCCTCGTCACTGCACTCCTCGTCCTCCGCGCCTGCGCCGCGCGCGGGCTGCCGGTGATCGTGCTGGATCGGCCCAACCCGATCGGAGGCGCCGTTGAGGGCCCGGTGCTCGAGGATCCGTTCCACTCCTTCGTCGGGATCATCGACGTGCCGCTGCGCCACGGGCTGACTGCCGCCGAGTTCCTGGCGTACGGCGCCGCACGTCTCGGGCTGCCGGTGGGAGACGCCGGGCTGCGCGTGATCGCGATGGAAGACTGGCGGCGCGGCTGCTACCACGACGCCACCGGGCTTCCATGGACGGCGCCCTCCCCGAACATGCCGGCGCTCGAGACCGCGATCGTCTACCCGGGCCAGGTGATGCTCGAGGGGACCAACCTCTCCGAGGGGCGCGGCACGACGCGGCCCTTCGAGATCTTCGGCGCGCCCTTCCTCGACCCCTCACGCGTGGAGGCGGCGCTCCGCGACGACCCGGATCTCCTCGCCGGCGCGCACCTGCGCGAGGTCGCGTTCGAGCCGACGTTCCAGAAGCACGCCGGGCGCCTCGCGCGCGGCTTCCAGATCCACGTCACCAACCGCGCGCGCTTCCGCCCCGTCGCCACGACCGTCGCGCTCCTGTGCGCGCTGCGCCGCGTGCACCGCGACGCGTTCGCCTGGTGCGAGCCGCCCTACGAGTACGAGACCGAGCGCCTGCCGATCGACCTCATCTGCGGCACGGACCGGATACGGCGCGCGATCGATGCGGGGCGGCCGGCGCGCGAGATCACCGGCGCGTGGGATGGCGAGCTGGCGGCGTTCCGCGAGCGGGCGCGCGGCGGGCTGCTCTACGAGGACGGCGATCCGTCGACCGCCTAGCCCGCGTCACTCCCACTCGCGCCACGCCAGGTACGCGCGCCGGCCGGGGCGGATCTCGACCGAGTCGACCCGCGCGACCGCCACCTCGTACCCGTCCCCGTCCAGAAACCGCAGGTTGACCGTCTGCTCCCCCGCCGGCAGGACCAGGCGCGCCATCTGGATGTGATCGGGCAGGCTGATCCAGCCGCGCGTGTCGGCGCGCTCCGAGGCGGCGGTGAGCAGGTTAGCCAGGAGGCCGCCGATCTCCCCGGTCTCCTTCTCGACCCAGCGCGATCCGAGGTACTTCGTGAGACCGCGCAAGACCGTCTTGAGGAGGATCCGCGGCATCGTCTCGGCCAGCGCGGCGGCGGAGAGCGCGGCCACATCCTCCACCACCACCGTGCGCCCCACCACGCCGCCCGCCTCGACCTCGGCCGAGCGGACGAGCGGCGGCCGGCGGCGCAGCTCCGGGATCGCCACGCGCAGGAGGTAGTCCAGCTCCGCCGGCTCGTAGGTGTGGCCGACGGCGCGGCCCGCCAGGACGCGCGCGAACGCATCCGCCTCGCGGTAGCGATCGCGCTCGCCCTTGAGGATCGGGAGCGTGAGATCGATCTCCTCCTTGACCGGCGCCAGACCATTCTCGAAGAGCACGATCAGCTCGCCGTGCCCGGGCGGCAGCGCCTCGCCGGCATCGGGATAGCGCGCGCGGTAGATCTCGTGGTCATCGCGGTAGCCGAGCTCGCGAGCGAGGCGCCGCAGATCGCCGCCGAGCGTCAGGGGCGGCGGCACGCCGAAGACCTCCGCGTAGCGCGCGTAGGCGGTCTCGGCCCGGCGCAGCGACACCCACGCGTCGTTCCATTCGCCCGCGTCCTCATAGAGCAGCGCCGTCAGGTACTGGAGGAAGGCGTCGTCCTGGTAAGCCGTCGCCTCCCCCTCGACCTTCGTCGCCAGCGTCGCCAGGAACAGGTTCGCCTTGCGGCACTCGACGAGCGCGTCCTCCAGGTTCCCCTGCAGCAGGTAGTTCAGCAGGCGGTAGTAGGGGATCAGCGCGCGCTCGAACGGCGCGCCGTCGTAGGGTATCGCGACGTCCGAGGTGACGAGTGCGACCGCTTGCTTCGAGAGGCTCTTCGTGTACAGGTCCTGGATGCGGATCTCGGCGGCCTCGAAGGCCTCGTTGCTCTCGTCATAGCGCTCCAGGTAGTGCAGCAGCAGTCCGCGGTCGAGAAGGTAGAGGACGTCCTGCGGGTCCGCGCCCTGCCGGTCCAGCGCGGCGAGCGCCGCGGCGTAGTCCCGCCCCACCAGCGCCTGCTGCATCGCGGCGCGCTGCTGGCCATGCGTGGCGCAGCCCGCCAACAGCCCCACGCCGGCCGCGAGCACGGCCAGCGCCGGGACGACGCCGCGCGCGAGGCGGGAGCGGGCCCGCATCGTCGCCCGCTCAGGGCTCGTAGCGGCCCTGGCCGACGAACTTCTTGATCTTCTTCTGCCCCAGCCAGACCTTGGCGTTCGTCTCGATGTTGATCAGCGTGAGATCGACCTGGTAGAAGAGGACCTTCTTGCCCTCCTCCGCGTCGGTGATCGAGTTCATCTCGCCGGAGAGCATGTAGTCCGCCCCGTGCTCGAGACCGAACGCCTTCGCCGTCTCCTCCGAGGCGAAGCGCTCCTGATCGTCGCGCTCGTCCCGCACGTCCCCGCGCTCGATCGCGCTCGCCACCACCTCGACCGAGCCCGCGTTGACCATGGCGCGCTCGATGTCCTTGATGAAGGTGCCGACCGGGATGTGCTCGGTGGTCCGGTTGCGCACGACCCCGACGATGACCGCCGGCTTCTTGCCGGCGGCGGTGAGGTGCTGGGTCAGCCACGGATGCGTGAGACAATCGCGGATCATCTCCTCGGAGACGAGCCGGCTGTCGGTGTCGTTCCACCGGCCGGAGAGATCGATCGTGGTGTCCGTCTCCACGCGGGTGACGGTCCGCTTGGCGCAGCCGGTGGTCCCCACCAGCGCGACGGCCACCAGGATCAGGACGGCGAACCGTAACGGATTCATCCCTACCTCCTCTCTTCACGCGCCACGGGTGCCCGCGGTCATCCGACGGAACGCTACCCCCGCGCCCGCCAAGATTCAAACGCCGGGGTGGGCGCCGGTTCCCGCGCCGGCCGGGCCCGCGGGTGGCTCTCGCGCGGGGCCTCCGCCACCTGCTAGGCTCAGGGGCGGCGCCTGCCCAAGGTGGACTGAGCGGGCCCCATCGCGGAGGAGGTGCGTCGTGGTCTCCAAGACTCCCTGGCTCGAGCGCCACTTCGACTTCGGTCTGCCGCTCTCGGCCTTTCCCCTGCTGCTCGAGCGCCTGCGCGGCACGCCGGCGCGCCTGGAGGACCGGGTGCGGAGGCTCGAACCCTCCGTTCTGACCAAGCGGCTGGGCGAGACCTGGTCGATCCAGGAGATCGTCGGGCACCTGATCCAGGTGGAGGATCTCTGGGAAGCCCGCCTGGACGACTACCTGGCGGGCGCGACCCAGCTCCGCGCCGCGACGTTCGAGCCCGGCAAGGTCGAGCGCGCGGGCTTCAACCAGCGGCCCCTGCGCGGCCTCCTCTACGACTTCCGGCTCCGGCGCTCGCAACTCGTACGCCGCCTCGAAGGCCTGGACGCCGCCGTGATCGAACGCGTCGCCACGCATCCACGCCTGCAACGACCGATGCGACTGCTCGACATGATGATCTTCACCGTCGAGCACGACGACCATCACCTGGCCCGCATCAGCGAGCTCCTGTTGATCGCCCCCGCCGCCGCGCGCGGCGCGGGCCATGCTGCCGCCGGGAAGATCCTCGCGCGTGGCACGAACGTGCTCCTCCGCGATCGCCATCCCCACGACGCCGACAGCTACGTGCGCTGGCACACGACCGGCAGCTGGCGCGAGTACGACGCGCCGTGGGAACAGGGGCCCCCGCTCGAGACCGAGGAGCAGAAGGAGGGGCTGCGCCGGCGGTTCCTGCACACCTGCCAGGAGCCGGTCCCGAAGGCCCGCCTGACCGCGATCATCGCGCTGCCCGACGGCCGTCCGCTGGGCTGGGTCAGCCGCTATGGGACCGGGTCCCCGCCCATCGCATGCAAGGTGGGGATCGACATCTGCGAGGATGAGTTCCTCGACCGCGGATTGGGCACCGAGGCACTCACGCTCTGGATCGACTACCAGTTCAGCGATCCCGCGCTCCACCGGATCGCGCTCGACACCTGGTCGATGAACCCGCGCATGGTTCGCGTGGCGCATAAGCTCGGCTTCACGCCGGAAGGGATCGAGCGCGAGCAGCGTCAGTGGCAGGACGCGTGGCTGGACCTGATTCACTTCGGGCTGCTGAGGCGGGAGTGGGAGGCACGCCGGCGCAACGGCTAACTCCGTCCTTCGCAGGAAGCTCCGGCATTTGGTATAATCTGGGCATCCAAGGCTCTCAGGTCAAAACATCAGCGAGGATCCAGCCATGTCGTCTCGCATTGTCCGTATCCCGGTTCTCGCCTGCGTCTGCGTTGCTCTGTTCACGCTCGTCGCGATTGCCGCGCCGCCCGACGTCCGGGTCTCACGCGACCCCCTCGCGCCGGACACGCGTCCGGTCATCTGTCCCGTCGGGACCACGATCGATGATCTGATCGCGCAGGGGGTGATCGCGGACCCGCGCGAAGGCGACGGCACGCGCGACCTGACCCGCACCGACGTCGATCCCGGCACGCCCGCCGAGGGGGACTACCTCGGTTGGGCGGCTTACACGCGCGACGGGGCGCGGCTGCTCATGACCAATCGCGGCACCGACAACATCACGGTGTTCGACACCGCCACGCGGCAGGTCATCACGAACATCCCGGTCGGCGACTACCCGTCGGGCATCGCCGTGACCGACGACTACGCCGTCGTCACCTGCCCATTCGTGAGCCGGGTGCAGATCATCGACCTCGACACCTACGAGATCACGGGCGAGGTGCCTACCGGCACGCAGCCTTGGGTGATCCGGATCGGCCCCGACCAGGCGCGCGCCTACGTCGCCTGCGACATCTCCAACACGCTGGAGGTGATCGACATCGCGAGCGCGACGCTGCTGCGGACCATCCACGGCTTCCCGATCTGGCTGAGCTCCTGGAGTTCGAACAGCGAGAACGGCCGCAACGGGGTCCAGTTCTCCGACTTCGAGCTCACGCCCGACGAGCAGTACGCCGTCGCGTCGAACGGGGTGGACAGCGTGCTCTACTACAATCTGACCACCGGCGCGGTTGACTTCACCGTTCCGAACATCCCGCTCGGGCTGGCGGTGGCGCTCTCGGGCGACCGGACGCAGCTCGTCGTGCTGTCGGCGACGGACCCGGTCTCGTTCCGCCGGATCGATCTGGCGTCGCACACGGTGACCGGGACCGTCACCGTGACGGGTTACCAGTTCGGCTACCTCTGCCTCGGGGTGGACCAGACTGGCGCCAAGGCGTACACCGGGCTCACCAACAACGTGAGCGCCTTCATCCGCTTCGCGACGTCCGACTGGCACATCATGCCGGGCGGCTACACCGCCATGTGGGTCGGCACCTCCCCCGATCACGCCTGGGCGGTGCACGGACACCTGCGATTCACGATCCTCGACTTCGCGACCGAGACGGTGCTGGGGCAGCATCAGGGGAATGCGCAGTACTCCGGTGTCGTTGCGCCCGTCGGCACGATGGCCGTGGCGTACGATCCGCACCGGCACGAAGGGGTCTACTTCTACGAGTTCCCGGGCGGCGTGCCGACCTACCTCGGCACGACCAATGTCGGCGAGGAGCCGGAAGGCGACTGCCCACGCCGGGTGGCGATCGCGCCCGACGGTTCCAAGGCCGTGATCACCAATGTGCTCTCCGACAACGCGGCGATCCTCAACCTGGAGACCTTGGCGGTCGAGGCGACCCTTCCCACCGGCGATCGCCCGCAGGACATCGCGATCACGCCTGACTCGCGCTGGGCGGTTATCTGCGGGTACTGGGGCAGCTCGGTCAAGATCCTCGACCTCACCACGAACACGATCGTCGCCGACGTGACCACCGGCCTGTCCCCCGCCGTCGTCTCGATCTCGCCCGACGGGTCGAAGGCGTTCGTCGGGAACATCTCCTCCAACACGGTTTCGATTCTGGCGCTCGCCGGCGCCGGCACCTACAAGATCGGTGACGTGCCGGCCGGCGAGATCGGCGTCGTCTGGGCGGCGTTCGGGGTCTGCAGCGGGGTCAAGGCGAGCCCGGACAATCGCTACGCGCTGGTCGCGGCCTCCTTCGATGACGTGGTCAAGGTGATCGACTCGCAGACCGTCTCGGTGGTGGCGACGATCCCGGTGGGCGACTTCCCGCTCAGTTTCGCGTTCGACGCGGACGGCAGCCACGCGATCGTGACGAACTACATGGGCAATTGCTACTCCGTGCTGCGGATCAACGGCGCGGCCTCCTACCGGATCGGCACCTTTGGGCACGGCGCGAAGCCGATGCGCCTCGACTATGACCCGGTCCTGAACCGGACGCTGATCGGCAACCTCGAGGCGAAGACGGTCTCCCTCGTGAATCCGGAGACCGGGGATCTGATCGGCACCGAGAACTACAGCACCTACGGCAGCGTCATCGATGTCGTGGCGGACTATGCCGGGGCGTCGATGGTGCTGACCGTGCCCAGCACCTCGCCGCCGGGCTGGCTGCTGTTCGCGTCGAATCCCGTCTCGCTGCCGGCGACGCCCGCGCAGTTCGACTACTGCCTGACGACGAACACCGCCGTCGTGGCGATGCCCGGTCCGGACTGGGTGACCGTGGTCCAGTCCGATGCGGCGGGCGCGCCCGAGGTGACGCCGGTCCCGCTGGATCGCGCCGGGGCTTTCCTGCCCGGCGCGGCGAGCCCGGCCCGCGGCAGCGCGCGGCTCGAGTTCGTGCTGACGACCACCGCGGACGCCCGGCTGGATCTCACCGACGTGACGGGGCGCGCGGTCGGGTCGATCGCCTGCGGCCGGCTGACGGCGGGGCGCCACGCGCTCGACTGGACGCCTCCCGCCGCCGGCACGTACTTCGCGCGGCTGCGCCTGGACGGCCGGGAGGTCGACGCGCGCAAGCTGGTCGTCGTCGAATAGGCGCCACGACTGCGGGCAGCGCCCGCCGCCGGCGAAAACGTGGTATCGTCGGCCCGTGCGAACGCGCGCCGCTCACATCTCCGACGCCGCCGCCATCGCGGCGGTACACGTCGCGTCGTGGCAGGCCGCCTACCGTGGCATCGTGCCCGACGATCGGCTGGACGCGCTCGACCCGCAGAAGCTGGCGGCCGTGTGGGAAACACGTCTGACGAATGTCGACTCCGCCACGCTCGTCGCGGAGGCGGAAGGACGCATCGTCGGCTTCTGCTGCGTGACCTGGCGTGACGCGGCGCCGCAGACTGGCGAGATTGCCGCGCTCTATCTCCACCCGGACGTCTGGGGCATGGGCATCGGCCGCTGCCTCTGCCGGCACGCGCTCTCGTTGCTGGCGGTGTGCGATCGGACCGACGTCGTGCTCTGGGCCCTGGCGGGAAATGCGCGCGCGGAGCGTTTCTATGCCGCCGCCGGGTTCACGCCCGACGGCGCCACCGACACCCACCCTCGGCTCGGCCTGCCGATCGTGCGGTACCACCGCCCGCTGACCCAGGCGGACCGATGACGCGCCCCGAGCTGGACGCGCTGCTCCTCGCCGCCGGGCTCGGCACGCGCCTGCGCCCGCTGACCGAGCAGATCCCGAAGGCGCTGCTCCCGATCTACGGCGTGCCGCTGCTTGACTATCACCTGGAGCGCCTGCTCCGCCCGTCGACCGCCGAGCGCGAGCCGCACATCCGTCGCGTGACCGTGAACGGCCACCATCTCGCCGACACGATCCACGCGCATCTGAAGGCGCACCTGCAGCGCGAGCGCCTCGCCTTCTCCTTCGAGCCGGAGATCCGCGGCACGGGAGGCGCGATCGCGCACGCCGCGGAGAATCTCCGGACGGACCCGTTCCTGGTGCTGAACAGCAAGGTGCTGCTGGCCGAGCTGCCGCTCACGCGCGTGCTCGAGACCCATGCTCAAGGGCAGTTCGCGGTAACGCTGGTGCTGGTCCGCGCGCCGGCGTGGGCGAACGTGCGCGTGGCGGAGGGCCGCGTGACCGCCATCGTGCGCGACGCGTTCGAGAAGGACGCGTGGACCTTCACGGGTGTGCAAGTCGTCTCGCGCCGCGTGCTGCGGCTGCTGCCCGAGCAAGGCGCGCACGACATCCGCGACACGTACGACCGGCTGATCGAGAAGCGGCAGCTCGGCGCGTTCCTCTGGGAGGAGGAGCGCGACCCGTTCCTGGCGATCGCCACGCCGGCGGACTATCTCGCGGCGCACCGCGCGGTGGCGCATGACGGCGCGTGCCACTTCGGGCTGCCGCTGCGCGATCTTGTCGCGCGGGGCGGGATCCGTCTCGCGGAAGGTTACGGCTACATCGACGGCTCCGCGCGGGTGGGGGACGGCTGCCGGGCCGAGGAGAGCGTGGTCCTCGCGGGAGCGACGATCGCGCCGGGCGTGAGCGTGAGCCGCTGCATCGTCGGGCCGGGGGCGGCGATCACGGCGGACGCCCGGGATCGGCTGATGACGACGCTGGGGTCGCGAGAGATCGAGTGATGTATCAGGGATGCTAACCGGAGGACCTCAGGTTCGAGTCCTGGCCGGGGAGCCATTCTAAGGTCGCGTACTTCGCGCGACATTCCTGTTAGCGGAGAACCCCGAGACCGAGAGCGATCGGGGTCTCTCTTCAAGCGCCAGTTGGCGCCGGGGGGCTGCGCCGGCCGGGGTGAGTCGGCTCATCGCCCGGTATGAGAGGCCTCGCGAAAACACCGCCCCGCTGCATGCCGTCGCTAGGTAGCGCCGTCCTTTCTCTGGGACTCGGGCGTGGGGTGCCGCTTCTTGGTGCTCCTCGCTCTCACTGCAATCGCTAGTACTAGCCACAACGCTCCCAGAGCTCCCAAGCCCGGCCTGCCAGAAAGCAGGCCAACCGCGATCGAAACCAGGGCGACTAACATGAAGGCAAGGCCTGACTCAAAGAACTTCCTCATTATCCTAGCCTCCGCTGATCCTGCGTTTTCCTTGGCTGCCTACCTTGGGGCTGGCGCCCGCCGCCATCACCAACTCGAGCGCGTGCGCTACGGGCAGGAGCAGCTCGTGATCGATGGCTGGTAGTTCCAACCGCTCCCGCCTGGCCTACCGCAGGTAGCTCGCCAGCCGGCGTACGGCCAGCCTCCCACACGCCTCGCTCGATGTCGGCTTGATCGCCTGATAGTCCGGATGCTCCGAGTTCTGGAAATCGGCGATCGCCCATTCGCCGCTGCGGTCGCACACGATCAGGTGGACAAACCCCAGTTCCCACCGTCCTGGGGTATACACGCAGTCGACGAAGAGGACGTAGTCGGCGTCCGGGTGGGCTTCCCTCACCCAGGCGCGGAACGATGTGGCCATGTTCCAGAAGATGAGCAACTCGTTTCGAGTGGATGGGTTCGGCGCCACCTCCACCGGCCGGGAGGTCGAGATGGCGCGGCAGAGGCCGGCCGCGTTGACCTCCCGCGCGAGGACAGAGGCGCTCGCCGTGTCGGGGGTGTCGTTCGCCCGCATGGGTACGATGAGCAGCGTGAGTGCGTGCCGGGCAGTCTTCACCGCCTCGGTTCTCCCGGCGATCGCGTTCAACTCGCTCTCAGGTGGCGAGCCGCTCTGCTCTTCTAGCAGCGCCATGAGCCGGCTGGGCCGGGCGTTCCTGCGCGTCTCCTCGTCGAGTCCGAACAGCGGCCCCACTCGCTCGGCCAGCAGGAACGAGATTGTCATCGGGTCAGGTCCCTCGATCTGGCGGAACGGCTCGTCGTCCGGCGTGAGGCGCTCGGCCCAAACGACCTTTCCGGTGTGGTCGGCGAGGACCGCGCGCAGCTCGTTCAACCCCTTGCCCGGGAAGCCGTTGTACTCTGCGTAGAGGGCGTAGTCGGTCGTCACGGGGTTCTGCGCGACAAACGCCCTGAGGGCGGCCGCGAGGGGCTCCATCCCGGTGTTGCCGCCCGGATCGAACGCCACCTCTCCCACCTCGACGTGCTCGAGCCCGGATTGCTCGAAGAGCCCCCCGACGAATGGCGTGAGGCGGTCCAACAGCTGCCCCGCGCACCACACCGGAAGGACGGTGAGGGAGGATGACGGCCGGGCGATCCGCTTGGCGTTGGTGGGAGCGGATGAAGCGCCTGGCGCGGCGGGGGAGACCGCCGCAGCCGGAGAACCCGACGCCGTGGAGTCGGCCGCGGAGGCTCGCGCCGCCGCGGAGACCGACGGCCCCTCGATCAGGCGCGTCGCCTCGTCCATGAGGGCGCGGGCGATGATCCAGTCGTTCCAGGCGGGCCACTCGCGCAGCCCCGCGGCATCCTTCGGGAGCCCGTCGGCCGCGACCGAGAGCCCGGAGGTGAGCGTCGAGCGGGCGAAGGATGGCTCACCGCTGTCGTGGTACGCCATCGCGAGGACCATGTAGCCTTGCACGTCCCGGTTGACGTCGCGATTCCACTCGCCACTCTCGGCGACATCATGCATCCACTTCTTCGCCTCCGCGAACCGCCCCTGCCGGTAGTCGACGAGCCCCTTCGCGAGCTCGAACCGGCGCCAGGCCTTATGGGGGGGTCCCTCCGCGATTGCCATGTCGGCCAACCGGTCCAGGGTCGTGACCTCGGGCCCGGACCACGGCAGGACCAGGCAGTCCTTCACGAGGCGCGCGGCCAGGAGCGGGTCCCTCGTGTTCCCGAACCGGGCCACCATCTCGCGGCGCAACTCCTCGTAGCTGGTGACGTCTCCGGCCTGCACCAGCAGTGGTGCGAGCCAGTCGTACCCATCGAAGTCGGCTGGCTTGGCCTCGATCACCTTCCGGTAGGAGGCGATCGCCTCGCTCCACTCCCCGCGGCCGCCGCGCCACCGGCCCAGGGCCGTCTGGATGGCCGCGGCATCGTCCGGATCCAGCCGCGCGAGGAGAGGGGGGATCGACTGCAGGAGCTGTTCGGCCCCCTCTGGATCGCCGGTCTGCGCCATTAGGACGGCGCGGCTGATCTTCTCGCGCGCCTCCGCCTCGAGTCGGAGGGCGACCTGCGCCCGCTCGGCGCGCGTCGCACGGATGGCCTGCCAAGTGCTGACCGCTGTGCCGGCCACGAAGAGGACTGCGAGCCCGGAGGAGAAGGCGACCCCCGTGCGGTGGCGGCGCACGAACTTCCTCACGGTGTAGGCGGTGCTCGGAGCGGCGGCGGTCACGGGCTCGTCGTTGAGGTGCCGCGCCACATCGTCGGCCAGCGCGTCCGGCGTGTCGTAGCGCCGCCGTCGGTCCTTCTCCAGCGCCTTCATCACGATCCAGTCGAGGTCCCCCCTCACGAGACGGGCGAGCGTCGCGGGGGCGACCTGGCGGCGGCGTGCAACCTCGGGCAGCTTCTCCCCGAGCGACTGGATCCGCGTCGACGGCTTCGGCGGCTCCTCCTCCCGGATCATGCGGCGGATCTCGTCGAGCGCCGCGCGGCGGATCGTGTCGGGGTCGAACGGCGGCGCGCCGGTGAGGAGTTCGTAGAGGAGCACGCCGAGCGAGTAGATGTCGCTGCGGGTGTCGATGTCGAGACCGCTCAGCTCAGCCTGCTCCGGGCTCATGTAGGCCGGCGTCCCGATCATGTCGCGGAAGCCGGTGAACAAGGTCTTCTCGGTGAGCTTTGCCCCGACCGCCTTCGCCACGCCGAAGTCGATCACCTTCGGCACGGCCTCGCTGTCGTGCACGGCGACGAGCACGTTGCTCGGCTTGAGGTCGCGGTGGATGATCCCCTTCTGGTGAGCGTGCTGCACGGCGTGGCAGACCTTCACGAAGAGGCGCAGCCGCTCGGCGCTGGAGAGGTTCTCCTTGTCGCAGTACTCCGTGATCGGGATCCCCCGGACCAACTCCATGACGAAGTAGGGTCGGCCGGTCTCGGTGGCGCCGGCGTCGAGCACGCGGGCGATGTTCGGGTGGTCCATCAGCGCCAGGGCCTGGCGTTCCGCCTCGAAGCGGGCGATCACCTCTCGGGTGTCCATCCCAGCCTTGATGATCTTGAGCGCGACCTTGCGGCGGACCGGCTCTACTTGCTCCGCCATGTAAACGACGCCAAAGCCACCCTGCCCGATCTCCTCCAGGAGCTTGTACCGGCCGATGACGCTGCCGGGTCTCTCGAGAGGGCCCTCTCCCGGGCCGACCTGCACCGTCCGCCCGAGGAAATCGCCGGCCTGCTCGGCGGCGGCAAGCAGCGACTCGACCTGCTCGCGAAGGGCCGAGTCGCCGTGGCACACGCCCGCGAGATAGACGCTCCGCTCTTCTAGCACGCGGATGGAGAGGGCGTGGGTGAAGATCTCCTTGAGACGCTCGTGGTCTGTCATGGGACTAGCGGTCCTTCCGTGTGGTGTGCCCTGTGGCTTGGCGACTGCCCGGCAGCTCGGCGATCCACCACAGCACGACGACGCTCACCGGCCGTCCCCGACGACCGGAGGATGTGCAACCTGATAGCCGTGCAGCCGCGCGAACCGGTCCGCCAGGCCGAGACCCGCGGCCGAGCACGCGATTGCGAGGAGTGAAAGCCCCGCCATTCCCAGCGCCGCCGACAGGTTGGGTTCGATGAGCAGCGCGGCGAGGGCCGCGAGCAGCAGCACGGCGTTCAAGGCCAGCAGGACCCAGAGGTTCCGGCCCGAACGGGGCAGGCGGCGAAGGAGGAAGTACGACGCAAACAGGAAGTACCCTCCCGTCCCGGCGACGAGAATCACGGTGGCCAGAGCC
>Ga0163210_1000219_pt1 | contig 22537 bp, 22 predicted proteins | sample Kivu_220m_FD_113536 | JGI IMG/M metagenome (GOLD analysis project Ga0163210, IMG submission 113536) | Freshwater microbial communities from Lake Kivu, Western Province, Rwanda to study Microbial Dark Matter (Phase II) - Kivu_220m | ecosystem: Environmental > Aquatic > Freshwater > Lake ...
GTTTTAGCCTTGAAAGGGCTGCGTCCTGGTCCACTAGACGATGGGGGCCCGTCCCGAGCGTTCACGCCGAAGGCTTGTCGCAGGGCTCGCTCTGGTTTCGAGCGGGGGAATTTTACCATCCCCCCAACCTCAGGTCAAGCGATTCTCTAGCTTTCCTTCCGGTCGGAGAGCAGGGCCAGAATATCCACCTGCTTTCGGTTGAAGAGCACCGCCGGGCTTTCGATGCGCAGACTGGGAATCAAGATGGCAGTCAGGGCAGTATCGTAGAGCGGGACGAAGTCACGCGTGCCTTCTACCATAACGGTCGAGAAGTCGAAGCGCCCGGCCCATTCCAGCGTCCCTTCTAGCTCGTAGACCTGGGTGGTGACGCAGATGGGATATTTAACCAGGTTCTGATAGCCGCCGCGCGCCAGCGCCTGCGGTCCCACGTCCTCGCGGCGAGGGAGGCAGACCGCAAAGATGTTGGGTTTGACCAAGTCAATCATTTCGTATTCGCCGACCAACTTGGTTGGCATGTGCAAACGCGCCAGCTTTGCGTCCAGCACCTCCATAAAGTTAGTGGTGACGTCGTTCATCAAGCCCATCAGCCCGGTGCGCGGCACCATGATATGGCCCACGATACGATAACCTGGCGTGAGGAAATCCGCGGCAATCTGACGTTGGGCAGGAGAGGTGGTCTCAGGCATCTATCCGCTTTCTAGGGATGAGGCTCACTCTACGGCCGGGCGGGGTGAATCTGAATCGCGCTGCTCCATGGGCGGACGCGCACGGCGCGTCCGCGTCGTGGACTTTCCAGCATCCGGATTGAGCAGCATGGACAGCCAGGAGATGGCGCGCTCGTCATACTCGCGCCGCCCGCACACGTCGCAAATCCAGGCCGGAAAGTTGGGCACGGTGATCAGTTCGTCGCTCAACCAGGTAAAGTAAGTAATGTATTGCAGGCGCATCACGCCAGCCTGACATTCGTTGCAAGGATAGGACTCCGGGATGGTTACTTCGCTCATTGTCATATTCCTCGAGCTACAGCTTCGTGAAGGATGTTGATGCCTGCACTGGTGCCGATACGGTTCGCGCCCGCGGCAATCATCGCCAGCGCGTTGTTCAACGTGCGGATACCTCCGGCCGCCTTGACCCCCATCTGTGCGCCGACCACGCGTCGCATCAACGCCACATCCTCGACCGTCGCGCCTCCCGGCGCGAAATCGGTGGATGTCTTGACAAAGTCCGCGCCAGCAACCTTGCTTAACAGGCAGGCTAGGATCTTTTCGCGGCGGCTCAAAAGGGTTGCTTCGATGATGACCTTGACGAGCGCCTTGCGCGCGTGTGCCTCATCCACGACAGCTTGTATGTCTTTCGATACCATTGCGTAAGCCGCGCTTTTCAGCGCGCCGATGTTCAGAACCATGTCAATCTCGGTAGCGCCGGCTTCGATAGCACCGCGCGCTTCATAGGCTTTATATTCGGGCAAGTCTGCGCCCAGAGGAAAGGCCACCACCGCACACACTCCGACGAACGAGCCTCTCAACAACTCGGCTGCCAGCGGGACGTACGCCGGGTTCACGCACACGGCAGCAAAACGATGCTCGCGGGCTTCCTCGCACAGTTTCTTGATCTGACCGGTCGTAGTATCCGCTTTGAGCATAGTATGGTCAATCCAGGCTGCGATCCCCGTTCTGACCGGCTCTCTCAGCGGTGGGTGCGAAGCGGGAAGCTCCCGCTCATAATCTTTTGCAAGCGCCAGAAGTTCTTCGATATCTTCGGGCATAGTGTTTCTATGGCGCGGCAAGGGCTGCCTGATTGTGCATGAGGATAGTCAGCTCCGTGACCGGCCAATAGATTAACACGGCCTTGCCGACCACGTTATTGATTGGCAGCAAGCCCCAACTGTGCGAATCGGCGGAGTCATTACGGTTATCGCCCAGCACGAAGAGATAACCCTCCGGAACGCTCCACTGGGTTGTGTAATCGGGAGCAGCCGCGATGTATGGTTCATCGAGCGCGGCGCCGTTGATGTACACCTTGCCTCCTGTAATGGCCACTTCTTCACCGGGCAGGCCAATCACCCGCTTGATCAAATCCTCTTTCGGATTTACCGGAAAGCGAAAAACGATGATGTCGCCGCGCTCCGGCTGGCCGAATCGATAAGCCAGGCGATTGACCAGCACGTACTCTCCATTTTGCAGCGTGGGGAGCATACTGAACCCGTCCACGCGCACACGTGCCGTGAGGGTATTGATACCCAGGAACAACAAAACCGCTAAGAGTAAAGTTTCCAGGATGTCAAACAGGAAGCTTTTCCAGGTTGTGGTCGCTGTACTAGCCACGGCCTGGGTTGTAATCTGTGGGGAAATCCCGGTCAAACCTACCTCCGGCAACCATTATGGCACGCAATTTGCGACCAATGTGGTTGCGTTCTCGGCAACCATTATAAAACCCCTTTAGGGTTGCGGCAAGGGAAGAATCAAACGCGGCCCCAAGCGTAATAGGTGGGCACGTAGAGCACGCGCTCACCGCGCTGCCAGGCCTCTCCATCGAATTTTTTCATTCTCTGCAATTTCCTGGCCGGGACGAATCCCGTCAAATCGGCCTCCAACACCGCCCATTCCAGTTCCCATTCATCCGACCTCGGCGGATGCGTTCCGCGTCCGTGCCCCGTGTTGGAACCGGGACTACCCCGCAGGCTGCCCGTTTCGATGACCTTTATTCCCGCCTCGGCAAATAGATTGGCCAACCGCCGACCCATATCGGGATCGGCCCCTTGCCGCCGCAGAGACTCGGCCTGCCAGCGGCCCAGCGGTATCAGCTCTTTGGGTTGATCCACCCGCCCGCTGTAATCCGGCTCGGCCAACGCCAGTATGTATCCACCAGAGCGGGTGACGCGCTTCATCTCACACAAGGCTTGCAAAGGATGATGCACCCACAGCAAGAGAAAATGGCAGAAGGTGATGTCGAAAGAACCGGCGGGATACGGGAGCGATAGGGCATCACCGCCGACGAGCGCCGCGCCTGGAGCATGGATGCGCGCTTCGAGCAGGCGAGCAGGCTCCAGGTCCAGTCCGTGGAGCGACAACGAATTGGGGGCGACCCGGGTGGGCAGGTCGGCCAGCAGCGCTCCTGTCCCGCAGCCGACTTCCAGGATGCGCCGGGCGTCCGCCAGATTTACTTTATCAAAGGCATAGGTGCGCAGTTCGCGCGTCCAGGTTGCTTGTTGGGAAAAGCGCGCATGCCAATCCATTTCTATGCTGTTTCTATTGGTTGAAATAGGTGCACACCTGGCCAATGATCTCACTACGAAGTCCAGCGAGCTCGGGCCAATCGTAGAAGAACAAGATTTTCTGCTCTGCGATAGTATTGCCGGCCGGTTTTGGGGCGAGGAGGAAGAACATCCAAGACTCGGCGATGTCTTCTTCTGGGCTGGTTACTGCGTAATCGGTCACGAATTGGTCGCGGTGCGCCCTGTAGAAATCGTAGAGGTGCTGGTCGCGCGTATCATCGTCTTGGATGGCGTTGATCTGTTTCCATTGAGCGTAGATATCAGGCCAGAAGCGCTGGTAGAAGCTGTTGATGTAGGAGTCTGGAAGGCTGCAACCCTCGGCAACGAAGTACTGCGGGCAGGCTGCGGCTGCCTGATCGTAGATCTGTTGGTCATCCGGGTTGTCGTAGACACTCATGTCGGTCACGACCTGTGAGGTATTCAGCGTCAGCAAGTGGCCGAATTCGTGCAGGAGCGTCGCACCTAGGGCTTTTTTGTCGCTGGCATCCAGGATGTCCACGTCCAGCGACCAAAGCGCCGGATCATAATCATCCTGTTCGACGGCAGCTAGGATGTCCTCGCGGCCGTCGGTGAAGACAATGTACTGGTTGACGATCTTACGCTGGTCGGCTGGGATGATTGCAGTGAAATAATCCCAGATGGCATACTGTGTGGCAGTATCTTGTTGGTAAGGGCGCAGGCTCTGTGGCACGGGATCCAGCTCGGGGTCGGACAATTGGTCGCCCTCGACCTGGTAAGTGATCAATGTCTGCTCATTCCGTAAGACTGGCAATCTGCGGCGGGGCGATTTCGAGGGGGCATCGCTTCCTTCCGAAGCTGTCAACATGTCCGCCAGCAGGTTGGGACATACGATCTGCGGCGTGGGGCTTGGGGTGGCGGTCTCGGTGGCGGTTGGCGTCGCGCTCTCGGCGATGGCCGACGGCTGGATGGGGGTGACCGGTTGGATTGGAACGTAGGGGATGCAGATACAGGCAGCTGTGGCGATAAATAAAGCGACCGCTACGATCAAGATTGAGAATCTTCTATTCGACATCGTAATGCCTGTATTTGTAGAACGTACTTGTTCAACTGTCACCAGTACTTTGCAAGAAGTGCCCATAATAGCGACTTTAGTCGTTTTTTGGCCAAACGACTAAAGTCGTCACTACGTTTGTGAATATTTCATTGCTTATTCGCGTCATTTGTCTACTCGCGGCATTCGCGTTAGAACGCCGGTGGCAATTTCATTCGATGAGAGACTTGACGATCTCGGCCGCATCTTCGACCAGCCCCGGACAATTTTTCTTAAACACATTGCTTTCGCGCGCCTTCTGATATTCCTCCGGGATGCGGATATTGTAGCCGACCAGCTTCCGGCAGATGATCGAGCCATGCTTTTCCTCGAAGCGGCGGATGAATTCCTGTGAAACCTTATAGATTTCTTCCTTCTTCTCAGGAGTGATTGTGCCGTGCTTCAAGGCGAGGACCATCAGGGCGCCGGTCACTGCGCCGCACACCTCGCCCTGGCGTGCGACACCGCCGCCGAACGGCGAGGCGATTTTGAGCGCCATGTCTTCGGCGATGCCAAACTGGGCGGCAAAAGCAGAGAAAATGGATTGCGAACAGGAAAAGCCCTTGCCGTACTGAGCGAGGGCCGTTTGGGTTGGGTCATTCATCAACTTCTTCTCCGGAATCTTTTGTTTCCAAAAGTTCTTCCCCATAGACGAATAAGTCACTAATGGACTGTCGCCTGTAATTGCGTAGGATCGCTTCACCGAAGACTGCCCCAATCGAAAGGACATGTAGCTTCGGATGGCGCTTTTCGGGCGGAATATAGACCGTGTCCGTCGTCACAATTTCCGTGATCTGCGGAACGGCAGCCAGTTTCTCCAATCCTCCGTGCACAAAGACGCCGTGTGTGCAGGCCACCCAGATTTTCTGGACGCCTTGCTCGATCAGAATCTTGCTGATCTCTAGGATTGAGCCGCCAGTGGCAATCTCGTCGTCGTAGATCAGGGCGCAGCGATAGCCCTGGATCGGACGGCCGACCAAGCCGCTGATGACAACTTTCGTATCCGAGATACGCTCCTTGTCTCCTGCTGCGACGGGAATGCCCAGGCTCTTGGCAAAACGAGCCGCCGACTTTGCGTGTCCCATATCCGGCGCGACCACGATTGTGTTGCTCAAGTCGTGCCCCTCGAAGTGATGATGGAAAACTGGGCGGCTGGTCAGTGGGTCGGCGGGGATGTTGAAAAAGCCGTGAACCTGCGGCGAATGCAGCATCATGGTCATCACGTGGGTCGCGCCGGCCGTCTCCAGCAAGTCGGCGACCAGCCGGGCAGTGATCGAGATGCGCGGCGCGTCTTTCTTGTCCGAGCGGGCGAAGGAGAAGTAAGGGATGATGGCGTGCACTTCCTTCGCCGAGGCGGAGCGGGCGATGTCCAGCATCATCAGCAACTCGACCAAGTGGTCGTTCACGGGCGGGGCGAGTGACTGGACGACAAACACGATGCGCGAGCGCACGCTGGCGCCGAGCTGGATGTACAGGTTGTCGTTGCTGAAGCGCGTGATGAGGGTCTTGTCGAGCGGCAGGCCCAAGTAAGCGGCAATGTCGGCAGCCAGCTTTGGATGCGAGCTGCCGCTGAAAAAGCGGACTTCTTCTGGGTCGAGTGCTTTCGCTGGCATGATCATTACCATATCCCTGGCAAGAGCCGGAAACGGACGCGGGCGGCGTAGTCTTTGTAGCCCTCTAGTTCATTTTGCAGCGTGCGATCCTCCAGCGCGGTGCGGACGAACAGGTTGACCACTAACACGACCGCCGGGATGACGGCCCATAGCGAGCCGAGCGCAAACGGGATCATCAAATACGACACAAACAGGCTGGCATAGCCGGGGTGACGCACGAAGCGGTACGGACCGCCGGTCTGGACAGTGTGGCCGCGCTCCTTCTGGATGCGGACGGTGGTGGCGAAATATTTGTTCGAGACCAGCGCCCAGGTGAAGAGAGGATAGCTCAACCCCAGCAAGATGAACGCAGTAATCTGGACCTCGATCCTGATCCCGCCTGGCCAGCCAAATCGTTCGTCCAGGCCGGCAAGGATGAGGATGAAAAGTCCGCCGAAGGCGCCGATGCTGCCGATGACTTTGTCCCATCCTTTGGTTCCCTCGCCAACCTGTGAACGTTCTTCAATCAACTCCTTGTGGTGCGGCAGGAGAACGAAAACATTGAACAACAAAAATGCCAGGTACTCGCCCAGGTACGCCCAGGCGTTCCACCAGTTCCACTTCCAAACGGAGGCGAACAGGGCAACGGCCTGGAGCAGGACGAGAAAGCCGATTTGGACGAGTCGTTTGCGGATGGCAGGAGTCATGATTTGTAGATTTTCTCCCATGGATCACGCAGGAAGTTGCCCAAGATCTTGTCCGCTTCGCCCTGCGTAGGCAACACATCGCCATCTGGCTCGACGTAGAGCCAGGCCTTGCCCGCGCCAGAGGGAACTTCATCCTCGACGGTCTCATGCGCTACCGGGTTTTCTGCCGAATAAGGCACGGGTAGGTCGAATTTGATCGAGAGGCCCAATTCGGCGGCGCGCTGGCGCAACCCGGCGAGGTCATCTTTGAGGGAAGCGTCGGAGGCACTCAACGAGAGACTCTTGACTTCCAGTTTTGCCAGTCTTTCGAGGATATTTTTCCCCTTCTTGACGTTCTGGGGCGTGACGGTCAAATGCACGGTGGTGAACAGGTCTTCTGGCATGACCGTTTCCAACGCCTTCCAGGAGGCCTCGTTCTCAGGTTGGAGGATGAAAAGCAGGTGATCGAGGCCGGTCTGGAGTAGCAGTTGCAGGTATTCCTTGTCGGCCAGTTTTAGCCCATCCGAAAGCAGTCCGGTGACCTGGCCGTTCTTCTCGGCGTGGGCGATCAGCGTGGGCAAGTCTTCGCGCAGGGTCGGCTCGCCGCCGGTAAAGGTGAGGTGCGGGATGCCGGCCGTCCAGGCTTTGTCCATGACGGTCTGCCATTCCTCGGTGGTCAGCTCGCGGTCGACGCGCTTGGTGGGGGCGTACTCGGCCTGGGTCGCGGTGGGCAGACGGTAGGTCAGGGCGCAGTCGAGGCGCAACGGGGCGGTCAACGCCTGGGAATACGGCGCGACCCGCTCGAAATCCAGGTACGTGACCGGGTCCAGGTCTGGGGTGTGAATCATGGTGCGGACGCGTTCCGTAAAATCCAAAAAATCTTGTTTGGCCGCCGTCCGCCCGACGCGATAACGACTGGCGATCTGCTTGGCAGCCTCGTCGGGGGGCGTGCCTTTGATCATGTGATAAGCGTACTCGGTCGCAGTCGGGTTGAGGTGCAGCACGGTGGCGGCATTGACGATCAGCATCCCGGAGCCGTCTGGCTGCATCCGCAGGTGCAGGCGGTAGGCAGGTTCGTCAGGCTGGGATTGATAGTGATGCGTGCCAGCCGGCAGCGGTTGCGTCCGGGTGAATTGTTCGCGCAGGAAATTGATGATGGAAGCCATAGGTGCTCCTTTTTCGATTTACGATTGGCGGATGGCAGATGGCGGATGGCAAATTGCTTGAGGGTGTACGAATATAACTCTCTGCTCTCCACTCTCTACTCTCTAATCTCTCACGAAGTGCGGCATCTCGAAGGGAATTTCGATGGATAGCTCAATGAAGCCAGAATAGACGCCATCCTTGTACCAGGGCGTCTGGTAGATGAGTTTCTTCTTGCCTTTCTTCTCGATGGTATAGACGTTTTTCTGCTGCTTATCCAACATGCGTTCCAGTTGGCCGCGGGCGGGTTCGGGATGGCAATCGAGTACATTCTTGCCGATGAGCCCGCGTCCACCGTCTTCGGCGAAAATTTCTTCAGCGGTGTCGTTCATGTCGAGGATGAGGCCCTCGGTGTCGCAGATGGTAATGGCACCGGGGAATTCTTTGAACCAGGATATTTCGGACATAGGGTCTCCGCGTTGAGGATAAGTAAAGAGTGAGGAGTGAAGTTTATGGGTGAGATGTAACTTAAAAAACCTTCAAACTTTCGAACTGAAGTGGGCAGCCACCGCCGCACTCGGCCAGCAGGAGACAGTCGTTACATTTTTCCGGCAGCCTTTTTCGCTCGCGCAGGCGCACGGCCAGTTCGTGGTTCCAGATAGCCTCCCACCCGTCCGTGAGCAGGTTGCCGAGTTGGTGATAATACGACTGGCAGGGCAGCACACCGCCATCCGGCTCGACACACATGTTGTAGAGCGCAGCGGTGCAGCCTTTGACACCCAGGTCCATCTGCATTGGGTCGAAGTTGCAATACTGTGTCGGCGTGTACCAGATGAGGCGTTGGCCGTGCGCTTCGGTTTTGGCGCGGGCGACCTCCAGCAACGGCGCCAGCTCGCTTTCGGCCAGGCCTGTGCCGACCGACGCGCCGCGCCCGGAATAGATCAGCGCGTTCAGGCCGACGGTCGGGACGCTGAGCTTGGCCAGGAAATCGAGTGTCTCCGGGATGGCGTGTGCGTTGGTGCGTAGCATGGTCGTATTGGTCATCACATACAGCGAACTCGCCAGCGCATTACGGATGCCCTTGACCGTCTGCTGGAACGCGCCTCTGGCGCGCACCATCTCGTTATGGACCTCGGGCCTGCTCGACTCCAACGTGATCTGGACGTGATCCAGGCCGGATTCTACCAACCGCGCTACGAAGTGTTCGTCCGAAAGACGGCGGGCGTTGGTGTTCAGGCCGGTGATCTGTCCGTTGGCCTCGGCGTGGGCGATCAACTCGGGCAGATCATTGCGCAGAGTCGGCTCGCCGCCGGTGAAAATGATGTGTGGGATGTCCAGTTCCCAGGCTTTGTCGAGGATCAGTTTCCAGTGTTCGGTGTCCAGTTCGTTCTGACCTAACCTCCCGTTCCCCCCTTCCCTGGCAGGGAAGGGGGGCGCAGGGGGGATAGGTCTGACATTGTAGCAGTGTGCGCAGTCGTTGTTGCAACGATAGGTCAGCGCCAGGTCGAGGCGATAGGGAGCCGAGGGCCGCGCCGAGAATGGAGCGGTGACCTCCAATTCCAGGTCATGGATTGGGCAGGCGCCGTCGGGACGGACTAAGTTTTCAAGTTGCAGGTTGAAGGTTGACAGGTCGGTGAGAGCTTGTTTTCTGCTCACGCGATATTGGTTCTGAATGGTGCGCACCGACTCAGATTCTTCCATGCCTTCCAGGATCAGATAGGCCATCAGCGCGGCAGTCGGGTTCAGGTGCAGGATGCGGTTGGCGTTGACGATCAGCGTACCGTGTCCATCCGCGTCGAGGCGCAGGTGGACACGGCTCTTATCGTCACCATCCTCGCGGCGGTAATGATACAGGCCGGGTGCGGGGTGCGGGGTGCAAGGTGCGGGCTTGAGCAGTTTCATCCGATTACCAATAACTGATCACTGGACACTATTCACTGGCTCTTATCGCCCTCCTCCCGCACAGGCGCAGGCGCAACCGGCGCAGGCACAGGCGCAGGCGCACGAGTGACCACCGCCCCCTCCGCCCTTCCACCCGCTGCTGGAGGATGTCTTGGGAATCGGGTTGGTGCGGTTGGTCACGCCGGAGGTGAAGGAGTTCAAGTCACCGATGACGCGGCTGGAGAAATTCTGCACGCCGGTGACCACAGAAGCTGCAAACGTTGCGCCGGGCAGAGAGGAGCGCCCGCCGGTCGCTGCCGGGGTAAGCGAGCCAACCTTGGGGGCGCCGGTCGTTGCAGGCCGGAAGGTCGGATCGTAGCTTCCCCACCACATTGGGACGAAGATCGGGCCGGTGAAGACACGCCTTGTGCGCTCGTCGTAATTCTTGTCGAGCATCGTCCACTCCAACGCTTCGTCGTACATCTGGCTCTTGACCTCGGGTGTGCCCGCCGCTTCGATCTGCTGCCAGGCGCGTTCCATGATGCTCTTGTAGTATTCGATCGATTCTTTGCGGCTGAAGCCTTTCATCTTATCACCGACGGATTTGACCAGGTTGACGGTCATCTCTTGCAAGCCTTTTTTGGGTATCTTGTTCGGGTCGCTGAAGGCATTCAGGAAATCCTTCTCGTACTCGTGCAACCCTTCTGGCAGGGGTTGAACAACCTGCAACTTGAGCGGTTCGCGGGTGATGACCGAGGCGGCGTTCTTCTTGACCACGCCGAACAGGATCATGGTCATCACCTTGTCGAGCGGCTGTTCCATCAAGATGGCAGCTTCGACTGCGGTAAGGCCGCGTTTGATCCCGTGCCCCTCGATGGAGATCTTGGGCGGCAGGTATTGCATCTTGCGTCGCCGCCCGTTGATCGCGCTCAATAGCGGCACGCCGACGAAGAACAGGCCGCAGCAGCCGAAGAAGGCGAGAGAGGTGAGCGTATCCGAACTGATGCCCAATTGCTCCCAAATCGAGGGCTGGACAATCGCCGAAGCAGGCACGTACTGTTTGGGGAAAGACATACCGAACGTATATTGAGTATAGCCGTTGGCTGCTGTGCTGTGCCAGGTATAGGTAACGCGATTCTGGTTGTCGTATGCGGCCTGGGGCGCATCGTTCCCCGGCCAGCCGCCAGCCGGGTTGTGATAACGCGGCTCGCCTGGCTGCATGTTCGGGGGAAGGTGAAAGACAACCGTCAGATCGGTTGCGCCGTGCGCTGTCGTCCAGTATGCAGGCGCGAATTCGCCGCTGGCGTACGTTTTTGGCTCGTTCGTGTCGTTGTAAAGCATGTGAGTGATTCGCCCGACGGCCACGTGGAGGTGACCCGTGTACCCGGGCTGGATGGCGTGCGCGCCCATGTCTACTGCAAAGCCGTAAGGGCCATCTCCCTGGAAGTCCGATGAAATGTTGAGCGAATTACCGTCCACGTCAGCCGTGATGCTGCTGAAGTCGTAATAGCCGTTCAGCATGCCCACGTCCACGAAGTCAATCGCGTGTGCGCCGGGATCGTTGGTAAATACAAAGTAATAATCCAATGAAACCGTGCCGTCGTTGTTCCAAAAAACGTGGACAATTTCCTGGTTGAGATTGAAGGAATACTCCTGGGCGACCGCGCTGGTTGACAGGGCAATAACCAGGATGAGGGCGAGTGAAAAAACAAGAAGGCATTTCTTCATGGTTCCTCCATTTCACGCATCACGTGTCACGTAAACTACCACTTCGGCTCTTCTGTCAGTTGATAAACCGTATTGCAATAGGGGCAGGTGACCATTGGCGCGCCGTTGACCAATTTGATGTTATCGGCAGTCAGCTCGCCGCCGCAGGAGCGGCATTTCATGGCTTCGATCTTGGTCTCGCCGGGCAGGTCCACCTTCACGGTGACGTTCTGGGCAGTTTCCTGTTTCGTTTTGCGCGCGGCAAGAACGATCAAGATGATTCCCGCCACGAGGGCAACCGCACCAAAGCACATCCCAACACTTCCAATCTCTGTAACGCCCTGTGCGCCGCCAGCAGCGCCTAGGAGAATAAAGCCTCCCACGCAAATGCCGGCCGCAGCCAGGAGAAGAAGAATGATTGCGCCGACATACATCCAGGTTGTAGGTTTCATGCTTGCCTCCGTAATCTAAGGTGATATACGTTCTAAGATATGATATGGTTTACATCAGTAAGTGCCCAGCCGGATAACTGACTCCTGGCTTTGTCTCTCGCAAAGCATCCCAGTGGGGTGGTGCTGAGGCTTCGCCGCGAGTGCTTGTGTTGAGCGAAGTCGAAGTGCTCAGCCGAGCGGACGGCGGTTAGAGCGTTTTTGGGCAGGTTGTAAGTGTAGCACTTTCTCAGTCACTGCACAATGATAGACCATCTCCAGCAAGATCCATTTACGTTTCTTTTTCCAATCCATACGCCTGCAGCACAGGCAAGACAACCAGGATGCCGGTATCCGGCTTGCGCAAGTCGCCGACCACTTGCTCGGTCGCGGCGATGATCTTTTCTACCAGGTTGTCGTTTTCCACAATCGAAAAGACGGTATGACTCAGATTCTCTACCCTGGCGAAGAAATCCTCCAGTGTTGGCATGAGCGGCAGGTCTTCGCGCAGTGCCTGCATACGGCGGATGCGTCCCAGACCAGTGCTTGGCAGCACAGTGACACCGCTGATACCAGCTTCCTCCCAGGCAGTCAACAGGTCTTGTAATTTTTCCGAATCGTGCAAAGCGAGCAAAATCAGATACATTACGAAGCCTCCTGAACTTCTTCTGATGGGTTGTTGGCCTTACCCTTTTTCGGCGGTTCGAACATTGCCCGTAGGATGGGCGGCGTGACTAAAATGGTGATGATAACCGTCCCCACGATAGCGGACAGAGCATCTGTGCTAATCAACCCGACCTCCAGCCCCACGCTGGCGATGATCAGGCTGACTTCACCGCGCGCCACCATCCCTGCGCCGAGTTGGAGTGCCTCACGTCCTTTGAAACCGGCCAGGCGCGCTCCTGAGCCTGCACCGAGCAGCTTGCCGGTAATTGCGATGACAACGAAAGCAAGTGTCATCCACAAGGCGCTGGCGTCCAGGCTGCGCAAGTTGACCGCCAGGCCGATGTTGACGAAGAAAATCGGCACGAAAAGACCGTAAGCCAAGGCGGTCATGCCTTGATCCAAGAGTCCCTTTTCGGGCGTGCGGCCGAACATCAACCCGGCCAGGAAAGCGCCGATGATGGCTGCCATGCCTCCCATCAGCTCGGCGGCCAGGCCGTAGCCGAACAGCGTGACGATGGCAAAAGTCAGCGCGCTCTGGCTGATGGGCAGCCGCGCCACGATCTTGACCAGTCGCGGCAGGACCCAGATGCCAAACGCCATGGCTCCCGCCAGGAAAATGAGAACTTTCAGAAAGATCCACAGCAGGCCGATCAGGTCGCCGTTTCCGCTGGTAAAAGCCAGGAAAGCCGAGAAGGCCAGCAGCACCATCACGTCGTCGAAGACGGCCGCACCCAGCAAGCCCAAACCCACCCGGCTGCGAAGCACCTTTAGTTCCAGGAGCGTCTGGGCAGAGATGCTGACGCTAGTGGCTCCCAGGGCCAGGCCCAGGAAGAGGGCCGCCTCGCCTCCGAAGCCGAACAAGAGTCCCGTTCCCCAGCCCAGCCCGACCGAAAGGATGAGGCCGAGGGCGCTTGCCATGGCAGAGGCTTTGGTATTGTGCCGCAATTCATCCAGGTGCAACTCCAGACCGGCCAGAAACATCAGCAGCATGACGCCAATGTCCCCCAGCTGCGTGATGGTTTCGCCGAGCACGTGATCATTCAAGATAGAAAGGTTCAGCAGGTTGATCAGCGAGGGGCCGAGCAGGATGCCGACCAGCAATTCTCCCAGCACGGAGGGCTGTCCCAGGCGGATGCTGAGGTAACCGGCCAGCTTGGCGGCGAGCAAAATGGTGGCAATTGTGAAGACGAGTTGGAGAAAGGGTGTCATCGGACTATAAGTTTACCATGAGTGATGGGTCGCTTATCTTGCTTGTTGGCTGTATACTTAACCGTAAGCCTCACGAACGGCAAAGTTTGCACGAGAAACGGTTTCATTCCGATGTCCCACGAACCTCTCCCTACGGTTGGCGATACCCAATGGTTCATCCATGACCGTTTTGGGCTGTTCATCCACTGGGGGTTATACGCTCTTCCGGCGCGGGGTGAATGGGTCAAGAGTCAGGAGCGGATGTGCGACGAGGATTACCAGAAGTTCTTCGAGCATTTCGACCCCGATCTGTTCGACCCAGCTGAGTGGGCCAGGGTCGCCCGCCAGGCGGGCATGAAGTATTTTGTGTTCACGGCTAAACATCACGACGGTTTTTGCCTGTGGGATTCGCAGCAGACAGATTACAAGGTCACGCGCACACCCTTCGGCAAAGACGTGCTGCGTCTTGTCGTGGACGCCTTTCGTGCGGAGGGATTGCGAGTCGGCTTTTATTACTCGCTGATTGACTGGCACCACCCAGACTTTACGCTGGACATTTTCCACCCCCTGCGTGATCACCCCGAAGCTGAGAAACTGAACGCCGTGCGGGACATGCGCCGCTATGCCGCTTACGTGCGCGGCCAGGTGCGCGAGCTGCTCACCGGCTACGGCCCAGTGGACATCCTGTGGATGGATTACTCGTATCCGAAAAACAGCTACAAAGGTTTTCCCGGCAAGGGGCATCTCGATTGGGAGAGCGAGGAACTCTATCGTCTCATCCGTGAGCTGGCGCCCCGCATCATCCTCAACAACCGCATGGACTTGCAGGATGTACCGCCAGATATCTACACCCCGGAGCAGGATCAACCCACGGGCCGGCTGCATGTGAACGGCCAGCCGGTTGTGTGGGAAACCTGCCACACGTTCACCGGTTCGTGGGGCTACCACCGCGGGCGGGCAGCATGGGCGAAGCCGGAGCAATTGATCCAGTTCTTGATTGATCGAGTCGCCTTTGGCGGCAACCTGCTCTTGAACGTCGGCCCGACGGCGCGCGGCGCGTTCGCCCCGAACGCCCTGGACGCACTGCGCGTCTATGCCGACTGGATGCGCCTGCACGATCGTTCCATATACGGCTGCACGCAGAGTGATTTCACCCCTCCGCCGGGCGTGCGCTTTACTCAGGGCCAGGACGGCGGTAGGCTTTACGTCCATGTTTATGACTGGCCGTCCCGGCCCCCTCATGTCCTCAAGCTGCCTGGTTTGGCTGGCAAGGTGGCGTACGCCCAATTGCTCAATGACGCCAGCGAGATTTCCTTTATGGATGCCAGCCTAGCGTCCTCCCGCAAGGAAAGAGAGCCGCAGCGGGGCACGCTTCTGCTCACGCTGCCGAAGATCAGGCCGGAGGTCAGCGTTCCAGTTTTAGAGTTGTTCTTACAGCCGTAGAGGAGAGCAAACCCTATGTCAATCCAAAACCGATACAAGCGCTGGGAAGAGGACTGTTTGAAACCCGCCCTGGCGAAATATCCCGAACGTAAGCCGAAATTCGAGACAACCTCCGGCATCGAGCTGCCCCGCCTCGCCCTCCCGCCGGATCCGGATCCTGATTACGAAAAACAATTGGGTTTTCCGGGGGAATATCCGTTCACGCGCGGCGTCCAGCCGACCATGTACCGCGGCCGCTTCTGGACAATGCGTCAGTACGCCGGTTACGCCACTGCCGAGGAGACCAATCGCCGCTACCGCTATCTACTCGCACAGGGGCAGACCGGCCTTTCGGTGGCCTTCGACCTGCCAACGCAGATCGGTTACGACGCGGATGATCCAATAGCGCAGGGTGAGGTGGGCAAGGTGGGCGTTTCGATCTCGTCCATCCGCGATATGGAGCGGTTGTTCGAAGGAATCCCGTTGGAGAAGGTTTCGACCTCGATGACCATCAACGCGCCGGCAGGGATTCTGCTGGCGATGTACATTGCGGTGGCAAAACGCCAGGGCGCGGATATTCACAAACTGCGCGGCACTGTCCAGAACGACATCCTCAAAGAGTACGTGGCGCGCGGTACGTATATCTTCCCGCCCGCGCCGTCCATCCGGCTCATTACCGACGTCTTCCAATTTTGTGCCCAAGAAGTGCCATACTGGAACACGATCTCGATTTCGGGCTATCACATCCGTGAGGCAGGCGCCACCGCCGTGCAGGAAGTGGCATTTACGCTGGCGAATGCGATCGCGTACGTGGAGGCCGCGCTCAAGGCAGGCCTCAAAGTGGACGACTTCGCGCCGCAGCTTTCGTTCTTCTTCAACGCACACAATAATTTATTGGAAGAGGTGGCGAAATTCCGCGCCGCGCGCCGACTATGGGCGAAGATCATGCGTGAACGTTTTAAAGCCCAAAAGCCTGCCAGTTGGCAATTGCGCTTCCACACGCAAACGGCTGGCTCCACACTTACCGCGCAACAACCCGAGAACAACGTGGTGCGTGTGACCATCCAGGCTCTCGCCGCTGTCCTCGGCGGGACCCAATCCCTGCATACCAATTCGATGGATGAGGCGCTCTGGCTGCCAACCGAAAAGTCCGTGCGTGTTGCGTTACGCACGCAGCAGATCATCGCCTGCGAATCGGGCGTCGCCGATTCGATTGATCCGCTAGCGGGATCGTATCTCATTGAGCAACTTACCGACGAAATCGAAAAACGCGCCGCAGATTACATCGCCAGGATTGACGAGATGGGCGGCGCGCTGACCGCCATCGAGCGCGGCTACATGCAGAACGAAATCCAGAACGCGGCTTACGCCGCCCAACAGGCCATCGAGCGCGGCGAGCAGGTAGTGGTTGGATTGAACCAATTCCAGGGTGAAGAAGAAATAACGTTGGAACGTCTGAGGGTTGATCCGGCGATTGAATTGGGGCAAAAGACAAGGTTGAAAGTGTTGAGAGAGAGTAGAGATCAGAGAGCAGTGGAGCAGTTGCTTTGGAAATTGCTGGAAGCGGCGCGCGGAACGGAGAACCTGATGCCTTTGTTCATCGAATGCGTTGAAAATGACATTACGCTCGGCGAGATTTCTAATACGCTGCGCGGGGTGTGGGGGGAGTATGTGGCGGAGGGGTTTTAGGATATGAGGTCATACGTTTCTGGAACAATCAGGTGATGAACGATATTGAGGGCGCCTTCCACGCAATCGAATGAAAGGAGATTGACATGAAAAAGCGATTTGCTCGGACCACCTGCTTCGTGCTCCTTTTGCTGGTATCTGCGCTGGCCTGCAGCACCGTAACCACTGGCATTGTCCCTACGCCGACTTTCATAGATGACGTGATCCCCCTTCCTGTCACAGCCCAGCCAACCTACACGGTAGATATCACCGCGCCCCCTCGCTGGGTGGAATACGAGCGCGCCCTGGCAAGCGTCCTGCTGGGGCCTGTGGGAAATACTGTGCCAGATCTCAGCCGCGACAGCGGCTTATGCGAGTGGGCGCTCTGGGGTCAAAAAGGCAATCAAGTCTACGTTTGGGCGGAATGCCAGAATGATGAGGGCACAGCGACCAGCGCGCCAGCAGTAGTAGTTCTGGGCCAAGATGGCCACATCACCGCCGTCATCATGCCAGACGAAGGATGGGGCAACATCAAAGAGCTGTTTCCTGAGCCTGTGTGGAAGCGAATTTTGAACAATGAATTTGACGCCGTCGCAGCGATGGAGCACATTCAGTTGCGCCGCGCGGATCCGTCCATCCCGCCACTCATTGTTGAGCAGGGGGGAATAATGCCGTAAATTTCTCATTCAGTATTGGCATGTCCGCGTCTGCTTCGGCGGGGACGCGGAGGAAGTTGAACACGAATCCCTAAAGGCCCAGAATCCAGTATAATTTCAAATCATGCGCAAAACCTTTTTCGTCGTCGCCCTAATCCTGGCCCTCGTTTTCGTTATTTTTAGTTTCTCAGAGCTAGAAAGCATCATAAACACGATAAAACGCGGCGATTGGCGTTTCATTGGGCTGGGCTTGATCATCGAGACTGTCTGGTTATACAACCTGGCAACCACCTTCCGTGCGCTATACCGCCTGGTGGGTTTGGAAGAGGACAGCCGGCACCTGATGCTAGTGGCTGCTGCAGCCAATTTCGTCAACGTGATCGCCCCGAGCGCGGGCATTGGGGGGATAGCCGTTTTCTTAGATGATGCCAAACAGCGCAATCACGCCTCGGGTCGAGTGACGGTGGTTGGCGCGCTGTCCGTGCTGTTCGACTATGTCGCCTTTCTATGTATTTTAGCTTTGGGCTGGGTTGTCCTGATCCGCCGTAACAACCTCAACGCAGGCGAGATTACTGCCTCGATCATCTTGCTGGGTCTAGCCGTGGCATTTGCCGTCATGCTGTATTTGGGCTATCGTTCGGCCGCAGAACTGAGTAGAGCCTTGGCATGGATGGCGCGCGCCCTCAACCGGGTGCTGCGTCCCTTCCTTCACCGTGATTACCTCAACGTCGAACGCGCTTACACTTTTGCGGACGAGATCGCAGAAGGCCTCTCGGCCATCCGGGGCAAACGGAAAGAATTGCTCTGGCCATTCCTGTTTGCACTCAACAACAAAGTGCTGCTCATCTGCGTCCTGGCCCTGACCTTCCTGGCCTTCAAGACAGCCTTCACCGTCGGGACGTTGGTAGGGGGATTCAGTATCGGTTATCTGTTCTTGATCGTCTCGCCAACCCCATCCGGCCTGGGTTTCGTCGAGGGAGCGTTGACGATTGCGCTGAATTCGCTGCGCGTCCAACTGGGGACGGCCGGCGTAATTACACTGATCTATCGCGCCATCACTTTTTGGTACCCACTGGGGGTAGGCGCACTGGCGCTCAGGCTGCTACAGAGAAAGCCGAAGGACAGCGCTTAGCGCTCAACGACGGCAAGCAAGTGGAGGAAAGATGTTCGAACTGCCCGAATTTACTACACTCGCCCGGCAGATGAACCAAACGCTGGCCGGCAAGACCATTCGGCGGGGGACGCTCGGAAACAGCCCGCACAAATTCGTCTGGTACAACCGGACGCACGAAGAATTCGAAGCGTTGACGCGCGGCAAACGCCTCGGGCGAGCGCGCGTGCGCGGCCGCTGGCTCACTCTGGACCTGGAGCCTGGTTACCGTTTACTGCTGGGCGAGTGCGGCGGACGCGTCCTTTACCACGCTCCGGGCGCCTCCCTACCCGAAAAATATCACCTTTTCCTGTCCTTCGACGACGGCTCGGCGCTGACCGCCATGACCGCCATGTGGGGCGCGATGGAGCTCTACGAAGCCGGGCAGGAACTGGAGCGTCAATATATCAAGGGGATGCGGACAACTCCCATTGACCCTGAATTCACCTTCGATTACTTTTCCGCGTTGATTGATGAGCTTCTGCGAGGCGAGAAGCGCAGCACCAAGAGCCTGCTCACCCAAGACCAGATCATCCCCGGCCTGGGCAACGCCATCGCGCAGGACATCCTGTTCCACGCGCGGCTCCACCCCCGTCGCGCCCTGGCGGATCTAACACCCGGCCAGCGGCGTGAGCTGTTCGACGCTATCGTGGACACCGTCCGCGAGGTAACCAAGAAGGGCGGGCGCAACGACGAGGTAGACCTGTTCGGCAAGCCGGGAGGTTACGTGCGCATCATGGACAGCCATGCCGCAGGGAATCCCTGTCCCGAATGCGGGACAGCAGTGGAGAAAATTCAGTACCTGGGCGGGGCGTGCTACTTCCGTCCGCAGTGCCAGCAATAAATCCACCGACCGAAAGCCTGAGCCCTCGGTCGGTTGTTGCTTGCTCCCAGTGGGGCTAAGCCCCGCCCCGAGCAGTTATTCGTACCGCAATGCTTCCACCACCTGTAGCCGTGCCGCCTGCCGGGCCGGGATGATGGCTGCCAGCGCCCCGAAAATCAGGCCGATGGCGATTCCGGCCAGGATGCCGGACAACGGGAATGAATAGCTCATGGGGAACATCGCTCCCAGCGCCTCGACGATCACGTAACCCAGGTACAGGCCGGAGAGGATGCCAAAGGCCGTTCCCACGGAGGCCAGCAGCAGCGCCTCAGCCGTGATCATGCGCCCCACCTGCTTGCGGGTGGCACCTACAGCGCGTAACATGCCGATCTCGCGCGTCCGCTCGATGACGCTGATCGCCAGGGTGTTCAGCATGGCAATCAGCGAGGGCAAGGCCAGGAAAGCCAGCATGAAATACATCCCGGCAAAGACAGCATTCACCATCTTCAACATCTGGTCAATATAACTCTTGCCAGCGATGATCGTGAACTGCGGGTAATCGGCCGCCACTGCTTTGACCTGTGTGTCAACGTCCTCTAGCTTTACGCCGGGCAGTAGGTTCATCTGGATGAACACATCCTCGGTCTTGTTGAAGTCGGCAGCCAGGTTTGCCTGGGAGATGAAGGCGGTGGTGATCTTGGCGTTCAGCAAATCGGTGGCCAGTGCAACGATCTTGTACTCCTGGACGCCGTTTGGCGTGACCAGGTCAACGGTATCGCCGACTTTCGTTCCGGTGGCGGCAATGAACGCGCCGTTGACGATCATATTGCGACCCTCAGCCAGCGCGGCGTAAGCCGAGTCATCTCCCTGCTGGAAGTCCAGCCCGCTGACGCGTGGATAGGTTTCGGGGTTAATGCCCAGCAATGAGACCGCCTGTCCACCCACCATGCTGGCAGCGAAACGCAGCGTGCTGATATCGCCCATGCCCGGGATGGCCTGCAGCCGCTGGCTGAATTCCGGGCTGGCACCTACGTCGGTGTTCCAGACGCTGACGGAAGGCGGCATGAACAAGTAATCGCTGCCCAGGCTTTTGTGTGTAATGGTGTCCATCATGCCGGTCAGACTGGTGGTCATACCGCCCAGGGCGACGACGATGGCCAGACCGATCATGGTGGCGCTGGCTGTAATGACCACGCGTGACGGCTGGCGGGTCAGGTTGCCTTGCGCCAGGTCGCCGGTCCCTTGGCGAGCATACAGCGCGGCGGTCAGCTTGCCGAAGACGAAGGCGATCGGCCGCAGCAGCGCCGGGGCGATCAAGATCAAGCCGATAAGGAACAGGAGGCCTCCCAGCGAGAGCAGCCCCATATTCCCGGAAAGGAGGGCCAGGATGGACAGGGCGGTCAGCACAGCGCCGGCAACGAACCCGGCGCCTGTCCGCCGTTTATATTCCACTTCCGCCACCGACGGACGCAGCGCCTCCAGCGGCGTTACCTTGCTGGCATTCGTCGCTGGCAGCAGGCCGGACAGGATGGTGACGCCCACGCCAAGCAAAAGAGAGGTGATGACGAGGGCCGGCGAGACCACCGGCGCACCCAATGTCAGGTGGATGAAGGCGCTGAGCGGCGTACCCGCGAGACGGACGATCACTACTCCAAAGAGATAACCCAGCAGAATGCCAGTAGCCGAGCCGAGCAGCCCCTGCAACAAACCTTCCACCAGAATCATGCCGGTGATCGTACTGCGTTTGGCCCCGATGGCTCGCAACATGCCAATATCACGCCGCCGCTCTGCTACTACGGTGCGGAAGGTGTTGAAGATGATAAAGCCGCCCATGAACAGAGCCAGGACGCCGAACAGATTGAAGGCTGCCTGTCCCATTTTGATGCTGGCAAACATTTCCGAGCCGGATGCCAAAGCGCCGACCTGATAGTTATCCCCCAGGACGGATTCGATGTTGGCGACGGTGGCGTCGCGTTGGGCCTGGTCGGTTGCGCTCAGGGCGATGTCAATCGTATTGATTTGGCCGGGCTGGCCAGTCATCGTCTGCGCTTGCGCCAGGGACACGAGCACTTCTTCATTGCCGGGCATGGTGCGCGGCGGCAAGATGCCGACCACGGCCAGGGCCACGTCTCCGTTGACCGAGGGGACAGAGATGGTTCCGCCCAGTTTAACGCCGTAGGCGTCAGCCAGGGATTGCGAGATGACCGCAGCGGCGGTGTCACCAGTCTGGAGAAAGCGTCCAGGCTCCTGCACGAGATAAGCCCGCAGCGACTGGGCTGCCTCGGGCTCAATGCCGACGAGCGAAATGGCGGTGATACGGTCAGCCCTGGCGGGGTCGTGATCCACGAAATCGGCAGGCAAGTTGACAGTCCGGCCGAGCGACGGCGAGTATGCCCGGATGCCGTCAATGCCCCGGAGTTTATCGGCCACATCCGCTGGGAACGCGCCGCTGGTCTTGTGGGTGATGGTCACGTCCACGATCCCCCCGGCAGCCAGGGCATTGGCCTGGAAGGCCGCCAGCATGGTCGGCAGGATGATGTTCATGCCGAAGATGACCATTACGCCGAAGACGACGGCCAAGGTAGTCAGAAAAGTGCGCAGTTTGCGCCCGTTCAGGTAACGCCAGGCGAGGGTAAGTTGGAAGTTCATAAGTTTTTCCTTTGGAGGAAGGGAGTAGAGAGTGGATAATTAGAGAGCAGTATTTACGCAAAACACTGTTCTCCGTTCTCTATTCTCTGCTCTCAATCTCCAATCTCCTTCATCTTGCTGGCAATCCTTTCCGCCGCGCCCTTGCGCTCGAGATTGGTCTCGTCAACGACCTTACCGTCTTTCAGGAAGACGATGCGGTCGGCGTAGGCGGCGATGCGCGGGTCGTGGGTGACCATGATAACGGTACGCCCGTATTTCTTGGTGACATCGCGCAGCAGGCTGGCGATCTCATCGCCCGAACGCGTGTCCAGGTTGCCGGTCGGCTCGTCGGCCAGGATGAGGGCTGGTTCCGCAACCAGGGCGCGGGCGATGGCGACGCGCTGCTGCTGTCCGCCGGAGAGCTGGTCGGGGCGATGACTCAGGCGGTCGCCCATACTGAAGCGCTCGAGCCATTCGGCAGCGCGCTTCTTCGCCTCGCCGGGCTTGATTCCATCCAGGGTGACGGGCAGGGCGGCGTTCTCGACCGCAGTGAGCACTGGGATCAGGTTGTAGA
>Ga0163210_1000220_pt1 | contig 22522 bp, 18 predicted proteins | sample Kivu_220m_FD_113536 | JGI IMG/M metagenome (GOLD analysis project Ga0163210, IMG submission 113536) | Freshwater microbial communities from Lake Kivu, Western Province, Rwanda to study Microbial Dark Matter (Phase II) - Kivu_220m | ecosystem: Environmental > Aquatic > Freshwater > Lake ...
AGCCTGACCCCGCCCGCCTTGCCGCGCCCTCCGGCCTGGACCTGCGCCTTCACGACCACCGGCAGGCCGACCTTCTCGGCGGCGGCGGGAGCCTCGTGCGCCGCGGTCACCACCACTCCCGCGCTGACGGGGATGCCGAACCGTCCGTACAGGGCCTTCGCCTGGAACTCCTCGAGCTTCATCGCCCTCCAAACCGCTGTGGCGCGCCGACCGACGGGCGGCTCGCGGCACCGTGAGGGCCCGGGGACGGACATGAGGAAGACGAGTAAAAATAGCACAAAGCCCCCTGCGGGAACAGGCGGAACGGGGCGGATGCGGGGGACATCATGCCGTCGATCGGGATGCCCGATGCACCGCCGCGGTTTCCCGGACGACCGTGTACATCCTCTCCGGAGGGGTCCTATATTCGCACGGTGCGACCGCCCATGCAATCCACCCCGGGAGGACCCGATGGCATCCGAAAAGGTCAGGACACGGCTGGCTCCCTCCCCCACGGGGGATCCGCACCTGGGGACCGCCTATCAGGCGCTCTTCGACTACGTGTGGGCGAGGAAGAACGGCGGCAGCTTCGTGCTCCGCATCGAGGACACCGACCGGGAGCGCTCCACGCAGGAGTCCGAGCGGATGATCCTCGACTCCCTCCGGTGGCTCGGGCTGCAGTGGGACGAGGGGCCGGACGTGGGCGGCCCCCACGGTCCCTACAGGCAGAGCGAGCGCCTCGACATCTATCACGAGCACGTGGAGCTGCTCGTCGCGAAGGGGCATGCGTACCCGTGCTTCTGTTCGAAGGAGCGCCTCGCGGAGCTCCGCGAGCAGGGCAGGGCGGGCGCCGGCAGCGGCTACGACCGGAGGTGCCGCGACATCCCGCCGGATGAGGCCGCGCGGCGCATCGACGCCGGGGAGCAGTTCGTCGTGAGGATGAAGGTGCCCCTGGAGGGCTCCTGCGTTTTCCACGATCTCCTCAGGGGCGACATCGAGAAGGACTGGGCCTCCATCGACGACCAGGTGATCCTGAAGGCCGACGGCTTCCCCACCTACCACCTCGCGGTGGTCGTCGACGACCACCTGATGGAGATCACGCACATCATCCGGGGCGAGGAGTGGATCAACTCCGTGCCGAAGCACTGGCTGCTCTACGAGTACTTCGGCTGGGAGCGCCCGGTCTGGTGCCACCTCCCGCTCCTCCGCAATCCGGACAGGAGCAAGCTCTCCAAGCGGAAGAACCCCGTCTCCGTGGAGTGGTACAGGAGGGTCGGCATCCTGCCCGAGGCTCTTCGGAACTATCTCGGCCTGATGGGCTGGCACCTCTCGGACGACCGGGAGAAGTTCACCGTCGAGGAGATGATGGAGCACTTCCGTCTGGAGGACATCACCCTCGGGGGTCCGGTCTTCGACATGGACAAGCTCCTCTGGTTGAACGGCCGCTACCTCAGGGAGGACCTGACCACCGCGCAGGTGGCGGACCGCCTCGCCGGGTGGGGTCTCGGCCGCGAGCGGCTGGAGAGGATCCTCGACATCGCCAGGGGGAGGATGACCTCCCTCTCCGACTGGGGCGACCTGACGGCGCACTTCTTCACGAACCGCGTCCCGCTGGATCCCGCCGGGCTGACCCTGGAGGGCCGGACCGCGGAGGAGACCGCCGAGGTCCTGCAGACAGCCATCTGGGAGATGGAGAAGCTCCCCGCGTTCGCAGCCTCCGATCTCGAGGGGCTCTTCCGCGGGATGGCGGAGCGGCTGGGGCTCAGGCTCAAGCTCCTCGCGGCCCCGTTCTACGTCGCCGTCAGCGGCAGGAAGGTCTCCACCCCCCTCTTCGACACGATGGCCATCCTCGGCAGCGACGTCACGCGGATGCGCCTCCGCTACGCGATCGAGGCGCTCGGCGGCCTCTCCGGGAAGCGCCTGAAGGCGCTCGAGAAGGCGCACCGGGGGGAGCCCGCCGAGGGCTGATCCCGCGGGCTTGACCATCCGGCCTGCGCGGCAGATATTTGCCCGCTGAAACCGCTTGCGCTCCCATCGTCTAGCGGTTAGGACGCTGGCCTCTCACGCCGGAAACAGGGGTTCGAGTCCCCTTGGGAGCGCCATCGGGGTCGGACTTGAAAACGTACAGTTACGAACTCCGATCCGCGCGGATATCCGGACACGAGCATCCCGGTTCCAGGCACGATGAGGGATCCGAACGGGATCCGACCCGTTGCGGTCTGCACCGGGCTTCTCCCATGCATTGGCGTCCACGCATCCGGTTGACGGAGTTGCGCCCGGCCCTCGGTTCCCCTCGGTCCCACCTTGACATGAACGGGCCCTCGTGCGAGTAATACTCGTGGGGAGGGGTCGGAAAGTCAGGTAGAACATGGCATCGAGCCGGTGCCGTCCGCGCAAGGACCGATCCGCGACGTTCCTCACCCTCGTTCTGTCCCTGACGGGGCTCTTTCCTGCCTGCATGCTGGCGGGTCCTCCGGAGATCCTCTGGGAGACCGAGATCCCTTCTCTCTTCGACAGCCGCGCCTGGGGCATCGACTTCACCGACGACGGCGGAGCCGTGGTCGTGGGCGAGGCCTGCACGGAGGATCCGGACATCGGCTCGCTCCTCCTGGCGAAGCTCACCCCGCAGGGCGGGATCCAGTGGCAGCGCACGACCGGCTGGGGGCTCTTCACGTCGGGGCAGGATGTGCTGCAGGTCCCCGGGGGCTACATCGTCTGCGGCGACGTCACCACCGAAGCCGGGGCGGACGGCTTCGTGGCCCGGTTCGACTACTTCGGGCAGGAGGTCTGGAGACTCATCATCGAGAAGCCCGACGACGACGCCCTCTTCGATCTCGCGGAGGTCCCGGGCGGGCTGTACGCGGCCGCCGGGTACACCGAGTCGACGGGAGCCGGCGGCACGGACTTCTGGCTGGTGCTGATCGACGGCGACGGCGTGCTGCAGTGGTCCAGAACCTACGGAACCGCCGGCTCGGAGGTGGCCTACTCGGTCCGGCCCCGGTCGGCGGGCGGGTTCGCCCTCTGCGGCGGGTGCGACGGCAATTTCCACATGGTGCTCACGGACGAGGAGGGGGCGGGGCTGCTCTCCAGGTCCTACGACCAGGGCGGCCACGAGACGGCGAGGTGCATCATCGAGTCCTCCGAGGGAGGGTTCCTGATGGTCGGTTCCACGATGGAGGAGGGCGGCTACCAGACCGATTCGTGGCTCGTGTGCACGGACGAGTCCGGGAACGAGCAGTGGAACCTCGTCCTCGGCGGCGAGGGCACGGACTCGGCCTGGGACGCGGTGGAACCGGCCACGGGCGGCTTCGTCGTCCTCTGCAACACGATGTCCGACGGCTGCGGCAGCTACGACGCCTCCCTGACGAGGATCGATCCGTGGGGCAACGTCATCTGGACCGTGCTCGCCGGCGACAGCTGCTGGAACACCGCCAGCGGGCTGGCCCTCGGCGAGACGGGCGACCTCGTGACGGGCGGCCGCACCTGGAACTCGGAGACCGACTGCTACGACACCTGGGTCGTGAGGACCGGACCGGAGGACCTGCTCGACTGGCCCTGATCCCGACGGGTCGCCCTCCCGACGCCCGATGGACCGCGAACTCCCAAGGAAGGCTGGACCCCGAATGGACAGGAATCCCCTCAGGGCGCGATGGGACCTGCTCGACGACTTCGTCAGCGACCAGATGAGGAAGGTCGTGCATCCCCCCATCCAGAAGCCGGTCCCCGCCGGGACGCCCGTCGTCGGGCTGCCCGATCCGGCGTGCTGCAGGCCCTCCGGCACGCTGGCCGACGCGGTGGAGACCCGACGGAGCATCCGATCGTTCACGAAGGATCCCGTCACCGTCGATCAGCTCTCCTGGCTCCTCTGGTCCACGCAGGGCGTCCAGAAGGTGATCCGGGACGGCATCGCCACCCTGAGGCCGGTCCCGTCCGGAGGGGCAAGGCATCCCTTCGAGACCTACCTGTTCGTCAGCCGGGTGACCGGCCTGGAGCAGGGCCTCTACCGCTACCTCCCCCTCGACCATGCGCTCGCGAGGCTGTCGGATCCGGTGCCTCCCGAGGACGTGACGGAGGGCTGCCACGGCCAGGCGTTCGCGGGGAGCTGTCCGGTCTGCTTCGCATGGACCGCGACCCCGTACCGGACCGAGTGGCGCTACGGGCCGGTCTCGGACAAGATCATCCTGCTGGATGCGGGGCACGTCTGCCAGAACCTCTACCTGGCCTGCTCCTCCATGGGTCTCGGCACCTGCGCCATCGGCGCCTACGATCAGCGCAGGATGGATGCCCTCCTCGGTCTGGACGGCGAGGAGGAGCTGGTCGTCTACGTCGCCCCGGTGGGGGTTCCCGGCTGAGGCGTTTCCCGTCCCGAAGCGGTGACCGGGTCCCGCTTCCCGGTTCCGGGCGCGGGTTGCGCAGGCGGCCGTGCGGGATTATGCATGCGGCTCCATCCATCCCGGAGGTGTTCCCCTGCCCTTCCTGCTCCTCGCGGTCCTGTGCAGCGCCTCCGTCGCCCTCCTGCTCCGCTGGAGCGGGGGCAGGGGGCTGGACGGGCATGTCGTCACCACGGCCAACTACGCCGCCGCGGTGACGATCTCGCTTCTGCTCCTCTTCACCGGGGGGCTGCCGACGACGCCGGGCACGGCTTCCCTTCGCTCGTTCTCCGACGAGATCGGCGGCGTCCTCCGTGGAGGAACCTTCGGGGCGGAGGGCGGTTCGGTCTGGGCGCTCGTCTCCGGCATCCCGGCAGGGGTCTTCTACTACCTCGGCATCGTCATGCTGCAGGCCTCCATCCGCGAGTGCGGCACGGCGCTCTCGGCGGGATTCTCGAAGATGGGCGTCCTCGTTCCGATGGCACTCTCCCTCCTCCTCTGGGGGGAGATCCCCGGGGTCGTCCAGTGGGCCGGGATCATTCTGGCGCTGCTCTCCATCCTCGCCGGCAGCGTGGGCTTCCCCCGGGGGGGTGACCGCGGCACAGTCTTCCGGCCGGTTCTCCTGATGCTCTTCCTCTCCGTCGGGATGGCGGAGTTCTCGAACAAGGCCTACCAGGGGTTCGCCGCGCCGGGGTTCCGGAGCCTCTTCCTCCTGGCCGTGTTCGGCACGGCACTGGCGCTCAGCGGGATCCGCACCGCGCGGAGCGCCGCCCGGATCAGCCGGGGCGCCCTGCTGGCCGGACTGGCCGTGGGCATCCCGAACTATTTCGCCTCCTTCTTCCTGATCGCCGCCCTGTCGGGCCTGAGTGCGGCGATCGTATTCCCCGCGTACGGCGCGCTGACCATCTGCCTCGTGGCGCTCTCCGGGCGGCTGCTCTTCGGCGAGCGTCTGACTCCGCGCGAGCGGATCTCCGTGGCCCTCGCGGTCTGCGCCACGATCCTCGTGAATCTCGGGGGGAGAGCGACGTGAGCGTGCCGGAGCACCGGACGGACAGGACGGGGAGGCTCGGGACCGAGCCGATGGGGCGGCTCCTCTGGGTCCTGTCGGGTCCGGCGATCACCGGGATGCTGGTGAACTCCGCGTACAACCTCGTGGACACGATCTACGTGGGCCAGGGCGTCGGGACCGCGGCCCTCGCCGCCCTGGCGGTCTGCTTCCCGATCCAGATGCTGTTCCTCGCCGTGGCCCAGACGGTGGGGATCGGCGCCGCCTCCATCATCTCGCGGCGGCTCGGCGCCGGGGAGAAGGAGGAGGCCGAGAGGACCGCGAGCGGTTCCTTCGTGATGGTGATCGCCCTTTCCTTCGCGCTGTCCGCGACGGGGCTCCTCTTCCTCGATCCCCTGCTGCGGGCGTTCGGAGCGGGAGGGGCGGTCCTCCAGCCCGCGAGGGAGTACCTCTCCGTCATCCTCCTCGGGGGCATGGTCTTCTCCGTGAGCGTCTGCGCGAACAGCCTGGCCCGGGCCGAGGGAAACACCCGGGTGGCGATGAGCACCATGATCGCGGGCGCGGTCGCGAACATCATCCTGGACCCGATCTTCATCTTCGCCCTGGACATGGGCATCTCCGGTGCCGCGGTCGCCACCGTCATCAGCCAGGGAGTCTCCTTCGCCTGGATCCTGGCCTACTTCACCGGCGGCCGCAGTCATCTGCGCCTCGCGCGGAGGCACATGGTGCCGGACCGCCGCATGGTGACCGACATCCTCTCCATCGGTTCCCCCTCCTTCGCCAGGATCGGGGCCGGGAGCCTCCTGGCCCTCGTGGTGAACAACGCGGTCATGCAGTACGGCGGCGAAGTCCATCTCGCCGTGCTCGGGGTGGTCAACCGGGTGCTGACGCTGGCCCTGATGCCGCTCTTCGGACTGGTCCAGGGGCTCCAACCCGCCGTCGGGTACAACTACGGAGCAGGAGCGTACGGGCGGGTGCTCCAGGCGTTCCGCTACTCGATCCTGTCGGCGACCGTCCTGTGCGTCGTGATGACGGCCCTCTTCGAGGGGTTCCCGACCCTCATCCTCTCCGTGTTCAGCTCGGACGAGACGCTGCTCCGTGAAGGGGCCGGCATCCTCAGGGTGATCGTCGCCGCCATGCCGCTGATCGGCTTCCAGATCGTCGGAGCCGGCATCTTCCAGGCCCTCGGCACGGCCGGTAAGGCCCTGCTGCTCTCGGTCTCCAGGCAGGTGGTGTTCCTCATCCCCCTCGCGCTCCTGCTCCCGCTGGCGATGAACCCGCCTCTGTCGGGGGTCTGGCTGGCGTTCCCCGGCGCCGACCTGCTGGCTTCGGCGGTCACGGGTGCGTTCTACCTCGGGGAGGTCGCGCGGCTCCGGCGGGCGGAGGGATCGCGAACCGTCGGGAACCCCGCGGAGGCGGATGTGTTCCCGGAACGGGGAGATTGACCGGGAGCCTCACGGTTGGTTAGTATGTAGCGTTGTGCGATCCTGTTCCTGTTGCCTTCACCGCAACGCAGTCGGGAGGTGCCATGAAGCTCGCCCTTGCAGGTCTCGTGATGATCGCGGCGATCTCCGCCGCCGCCGTCGACACGCCCCACCAGGCGGCCGCGCTGGTGCTGGAGCGGATGCTCGACGGAAACATCGAGGGAAGATCCGTTCTCTCCTTCCCGGAGCCCCTGTACGCGGGCCAGCCCGTCGCGAGCTGGCACGAGGACGTGGTGGCCCCGTTCGCCGGGTTCCTCGTGCTCGTGGATGACGCCGCCCTCGCGAACTGGGAGCATCCCTGCCGCTGGGTGTTCGTCTCCTCCGAGGGCGACCTGGAGACGGTCGACATGACCACCCCTCCCAGCGGTCTCTCCAGGATGAGCGTGGAGTACTCCTCGCTGCCGGAGTACAGCACCCTCCGCAGCGACATCCTCGACTGGTTCGTCCCCAACCCGAGACAGACCGACGCCGCCAACTGCAAGGCCCTCATCGTCTCCGGCGGGTACGACTCCGGGAACAACCACATCCGCTACTACGGCGATGTGCAGTTCCTCTACCTCACGCTCACCCAGGACTACGGCTACACGAACGACGACATCATCATCTGCTTCGCGGACGGCCTCAATCCCGCCGTCGATAACTCCTCGGGCCAGAACTCCAACCCCGACCTCGACGGTGACGGCGACAACGACTTCGACTACGACGCCACCCTCGGCAGCGTCACCAACGCCATGGCCCAGATGGCGACCCTCGCGGGTCCGAACGACCACGTCCTCTACTTCACCACCGATCACGGCGGCGCCGGCAAGGGCACCGACATCGCCCCGGAGGTCTACCTGAACCTCTGGAACACCCAGACCCTGAACGACGACATGTACGACACCTTCGTCGACACCTTCGACTGCGCCTCCCTGCACCTCGCCATGGAGCAGTGCTACTCCGGCGGCTTCCTGCTCGAGACCGTCCCCGCCGCCGGTCAGGAACCCAGGACCTTCGCGTCGGCCGCCAACGGCTCCGAGTCCTCCTGGGCCGGAACCACCTATCCCCAGTACGACGAGTGGGCCTACTGGTGGATCGGCGCCATGCACGGGTCGGTGCCTGCGGGCGGCTCCTACCCCGCCGGACCTCTTCCCTGGGATCCCGATTCGAACTCCGACGGCTACGTCGACTACAAGGAGGCCTGGGACGCCGCCTACGCCTGGGACGCCTACGCCCAGAGCGGCCAGGAGCATCCCCAGTACGATGACTACCCTGATTCCTGCGGATCCAGCTACTGGCTGGGCGGGCTGATCTCCACCGGCATCGGCGAGGGCTCCGGCCCGATCCTGCCGTCCGCCGGTCTCTTCGTTCTCGGCAACCCGCTGCAGGCGTCGGCCGACGTCTCCTTCAGCATCTCCACCCCCGGCATCGTCGACCTGAGCGTGTTCGACGTGACCGGCCGCGTGGTGGCCACCATCGCGTCCGGCGAGTTCACCCCGGGCGCGCACTCCGTGGCCTGGAACACCGGTTCGCTCGCTGCGGGCGTCTACGTCGTCAGGCTCCGTGCCGGCGACCTCGTGGAGACCTTCAGCACGGTCAAGTTCTAGCGACCGTCCCCGCATGAGGAAGCGGGAGGGGCCTTCGCCCCTCCCGCCTTCTGCTGGGGAATTCGTACCCCCCACGAATATCAGGCGATCGCTCTTCCTCGGGGACACGAACCCATTTCACAGGCGGAATGGGATCATGTCCCCCATCTGTCACATGCGGGTGAGGATCGCCTCCAGGGACGCGACGTACTCGGCGACGGTCTCGGTGGTGCCCACGATCCTGTCGATCTCGGTGCCGTCGGCCTCGGCGATCACCACGCACGGGATGCCCGTCACCCCGTAGCGCTCCGCGTGCCTCGCCCCCTCGGGGGTGTCCACGTCGATCTTGAGCAGGACGAACCGCTCGAGGAGGGGTCTCATCTCGGCGCTGGGGAAGAACTCCTCGCCGAGCGTCCTGCAGGGTCCGCACCAGTCCGCGTACATGTCGATCAGCAGAGGCTTGCCGGACTCCGCAGCGGCCGCGCTGGCCCCCTCGAAGTCGTCGTGGAACCACGTGAGCTCCGCGGGAGCGGCCCCGTCGCCCGTCTGCCCGCACGCGGAGGTGATCATCCCCGCCAGCAGCAGGACGGATACGAGCTTCTTCATCGTCATCCCGTTCCCTTCTTCCCGAGAGATCTGTCCAGGATCCTGCCGAGCGCGGTATATATACGACGACGGACAGGAAAGTTCCATTCGTAACATGCAGGGATCCATGAGACCGGTCACTCCCCTGATCACCGTGGATGCGATCATCCGGCTCCCCGACGAGCGGATCGTCCTGGTCGAGCGCAGGTTCCCGCCGCCCGGCTGGGCGCTTCCCGGCGGCTTCGTCGATCCGGGGGAGAGCCTCGCGTCCGCCGTCCGCAGGGAGGCCCTGGAGGAGACCGGGCTGGAGATCGAGATCCTGGAGCTGTTCCACGTCTACTCGGTTCCCTGGAGGGATCCGAGGGGCGACACGGTCAGCGCCGTCTACCACTGCCGCGCCTCAGGAACGCCCCGGGGAGGGGACGATGCCGCGGCGGCCCTCGCCTTCGCTCCGGACGCCCTGCCCGCACCGCTGGCCTTCGACCACGGCAGGATCCTGCGCCAGTTCTTCGACTGGCTCCGCACCGGGGTGCGACCCTCTCCCGCGGAATGAGCCCGGGTCCCCCTCCTAGAGGATCCTGAACTCGATGCGCCGGTTCTCCGCCTTGCCTTGCGGCGTCGCGTTGGAAGCGACCGGCGAGGATTCCCCCATGCCGATGGTGCTGATCCTCGAGGAGGCGATCCCCCTCTGGACGAGGTAGGTCCGTACGCTGGCCGCGCGGTTTTCGCTCAGGGTCTGGTTGTAGCTCTCGCTGCCGTCGGAGTCGGTGTGCCCGACCACCTGGACGCTCACTCCGGGGCTGTTCGCGAGCAGACCGGCCACCTCGTCCAGCACCGGGAAGGACGAGGGTTGCAGGACGGCGCTGCCGCTCTCGAAGTAGATGTTCGCGAAGGAGAGGGTCTCCCCGCTCTCCAGCGCCCTGCCCATCGCGAAGTCGACCGTCGAGGTCGCCCCTCCGGCCACCTGGACGGTCCTGGTCTCGTCGGCATACCCCTCCAGGGCCGCCCGGATCGTCCAGGAGCCCGCGGGGAGCACTAGGTCGAACAGCCCGTCCTGCGAGGCCGGGACGGAGGCGCTCCCCCCGTCCACGGTGATCAGGGCCGCGAGCGGCGCTCCGGTCGATTCGTCGGTCACGCTGCCGCGCAGGGCGCCGTCCGGAGGAGCCGTCGGCGCCAGACGGAAGTCGGCGGTCGCGGTCGCTCCGGGCTCCACCACGAGGGTGAGCGAGGCGGGGACGTGACCCTCCGCCTCGGCCCTGACCACGATGGTGCCGGGGATCACCGGAGCGGAGAAGAATCCCGTGACCGGATCGGCGGAAGCGGACGACACCGGGCTCTCCGGGAAGGAGACCGTTCCCGCCAGCGGCGATCCGTCGGAAGCGTCGAGGATCGTCCCGGCGACGGTCCCCGTTCCGGATGACGGCCGGGCCATGTGCGAATCGAACCCCAGTCCGACCATGATGCCCCAGTCGCCGGGCACTCCCCCCGGGAGGGGCAGGATCCCGGTGGCGTACGGGTCCGAGAGATCCCGGTCGAAGTCGGTCAGTCCGTACTCGCCGACGATGTCGAGGTAGCTGCCGGTGTCCTCGAAGAGCCGGACTCCGGCCGAGATCCGGGCGGGGCTCGAGTACCCCGGGTCGTCGCTCCTCGTCAGGAAGCTCTTCATGGTGAACTCCGTGAAGAGCACAGCCTGCGGCGCGTCCCAGGCGATGCCCAGGCCGATGTCGAGCGCAGCGTCTCGCTGCTCGACCCTCCCGAGGACGGAGTCCTCGTAGACCTGGGTGTAGCTCGAGTATCCGAGGTTGAGGTTCGCCTCGAAGTCGTTCCACGCGGTGGATGCCAGGCCGAGGAACCCCCAGCACGGGTCGCCCGTCGTGAGGAACGGCCGCCGGACCTGCAGTCTCAGGTCCCCGTCGTCCCAGTAGCCGTCATAATCGAAGATCGTGTCCGGGACGATCCCGTCCAGGGGAAAGCCGGCCCAGAGCAGGGCGCCGGCTTCGATGAAGGGATGGACCCGGATTCCGTACTTGGCCGCTCCACGGATCATCTCGGGACCCCAGTCGACGTCCATGACGCCGACGTAGTCCCTCCGGATGCCGATCTGGTCGAACTGGTACGCGTTCACGAGGTAGCTCATCGAGGCGGCGATCTCGACGTGCTCCGCGACCGTCAGTCCGATGGAGACGGTCCCGTCCAGGTAGTGCTCGAAGTCGTAGACCTCCAGCGTCGTGTCGACGCCCGCCCATTCGACCCGGAAGAGGAGGTCGTCGTGGAGGATAGCCTTCTGGTAGAGCGCGGAGAGGAAGAAGGTGTAGGTACCGGCGGGGGCGGTTCCCGCGGAGACCGTACGGTAGAGCCCGGTGGTTCCGAAGAGCCCGGGGAGCGCGGCGACCGGAGAAGACGCGGCCAGCAGCATCAGCACATTCATCCAGTGGCGGCGATCGCGTCCTGCGGGTCTCATCTCGGCCCTCCCCGAAAAAAAGGGGGGGGCGCCGGAGCGCCCCCCCGATGAGGAACAGGCTATCTGGACAGAACCGTGAACTCGATCCTCCGGTTCATCGCCTTGTTGGCGGGGGAGTCGTTGGGGACGACCGGGTTGCTCTCGCCGAACCCCACGGTGGTCATCCGGTTGGCCGCGACGCCCCTCTGCACGAGGTAGGTGAAGACGGAGGCGGCCCTCTGCTCGCTCAGGCCCTGGTTGTAGCTGGTGCTGCCGTCGGAGTCGGTGTGGCCGGCGATCTGGACCATGGCGGTGGCGTTCTCGATGAGGATCTCGGCGATGCCATTGAGCACCGCGTAGGACTCCGGCTTGATCGTGGAGCTGCCCGAGTCGAAGTAGATGTTGCTGAAGGAGAGGACCTGGCCGGTCACGAGCTCCGGTCTGAGCTCGAAGTCCATGATGGAGGTCTGGCTCTCGGCGACGACGACCGGCTGGCTGCGGGAGACGTATCCCTCGGCCTCGGCCCGGATGGTCCAGGTGCCCGCCGGAGCGGTGAGCTGGTACACGCCGTCCGCGGAGGTCTCGACGGTGACGGGCTCGGGGGTGTCGATGACCGTGACGGTGGCCCTCAGGGGAGAGCTGTTCTCGAACTCCGTGACGGTGCCGGCGATGGTGCCGGCCGCCGGCATGGGCTCGAGCTGGAAGTCCACGACCACGTCCTGGCCGGCCTCGAGGACCACGGTGGCGGAACCGGGGTGGTACCCGGGGGCCGAGACGGTGACGGGGATGCTGCCGGCGGGGATGGTCGCGGTGAAGAAGCCGGTGGCGAGATCGGTGCTGACGGGAGCCACGGGCGTGCCGGGGAAGGAGACGGTGGCCTGGATCGGCAGCCCGGTGCCGACCTCGGTGACCATGCCGGAGATCGTTCCGGTGGTGATGACCGGGCCCTTCTCGATCAGGTCGCTGGAGAAGCCGATGTTGGCGGAGATGCCCCAGTCCTGGGTCCCGCCGTCAGGCAGCGGAGCCCTCTGGGCGCGCTCCTCCAGGGTGACCTCGCCCTCCTGGTAGAGGCCGTGGCCGTAGTCGAAGTAGTCCGTGTCGAAGTCAGTGAGCCCGAGGCTGAAGGCGAAGTCGAGGATCACGCCGCCGCCGGAGAACACCCGGATGCCCGGGGTGAAGTAGGCGACGGAGTTGAACTCGTCCCGGTCGAGGTAGTTCTTCATGCTGAGCTCGGTGAAGATGACCGCGAACTCGGTCGGGAACTCGAGCGCGAAGCCGATGTCCATGGCGTTGTCCTCGACGATCCCGCCCACGGTCACGGTGTCCTCGAGATAGATGCCGGTGCTGTCCCAGGCCATCCGGTAGTCCGTCATGCCGATGCTCTGCTTGTAGTGGGAGTAGCCCACGTTGATGTGGCTCCTGAGCGGCGTTCCGGGCCAGATGTTGGCCATGTCGAGGGAGACGATCCCGCCGACCCCGTAGCTGGTGTGGCCGGTGGAGAGCGAGGGCCTCCTCATGGAGTAGTGCGGGGTGCCCTCGTAGTACCTGCCGTCGTACTCCTCCACCTCGACGGTCTGGTTGGACCGGGGGGCGAAGGAGAACCAGTTGTCGAGACCGAGCCAGAGGAGCTCGTTCTCCGGCGTGGGGGAGAAGCCGAGCTTCATGCCGAGCATCGCGTCGCCCATGCCGTTGTTGTTGTCCCACTGCCCGATGGTCTGGTTCCTCGGGGGGGTCAGGTCGTACTCGTAGGCGGTCAGCACGTAGCTGATCCTGGCGGCCATCTCGAGGAAGCTGGTGACGCCGTAGTCCACGGCGAAGAAGCCCTCGGCCAGATGCTCCGTGTCCTCGACGTCGAGGACGGTGTCCGCCCAGAACCCCGGATCGGGCTGGTAGATGTACTCGAGCGAGGGGAACGGATCCGCGCTGGTCCAGTATCTCGCGATCAGCGAGAACGCGATCTGGTTCTCTCCGATCGTCCTGGCGTCGAGAACCTTGTAGACCCCCCTGAATCCCATGTTCGAGGGAAGGGCCAGGGCCGTCCCTGCGATCAGAACGATCGCGAAGAGCGTCAACAGACGGCTGAAGCGCATGACTTCCTCCTTCCGATCCGAGTTTGGTACCCCCCATGCCTTGCGAAGAACAGGCCAGACTATTAGAAAAACAGTATCCCTGCTTGTCAACCGCGCGGGGTCGGCCGGTGTTCTTCGCGGATGGATCCGGCCCCCGCCTGATCGAGAGGAAGTGGCGCTCCGATGAAGCGGACGGCGTTCCTGGCCGGCATCGTCCTCCTTTGCGCGGGGACGGCCGCGGCATACGATCCCCTCTACTACGACAACCTCACCTCCGTGCTCCAGGCGATGGAGGCCCACGGCGGGATGGCGATCGGCTACTTCGGGGCCGGCTCCTACTGGAGGACCGACTCTCTCGGGAGCAGCGATCTCTACGAGTACACGACCGGCCTCGGCGTGCTGAGGCTCCTCTTCCTGGGCAGGTACGGGCTCACGAGCAGCCACACGGTCTCCATCGCCCTCCCGGCGTTCTTCCAGGTCCAGGGCGAGGCGGACTCGACGGGAGCCGGGATCGCGGATCCGTGGATCGCGCTCGACGGCTGGCTCTCCCGCGAGCCGCAGCTGCTGGCGCGGGGCGCCCTCCGGATCCCCCTCAAGGGTGCGCTGGAGACGGGCGACTACTCCGAGAGCGACCGCCACCTGGCGCTGGACGGCGCCGTGACCGTGGAGACGCCCTTCTCCCAGGGTTCGGACGCCACCCTGCAGGCCACCGGCGGGCTGAGGTACTGCTTCTGGGCCTGGGACGGGCTCTTCCGGACGCCGAGGGACTCCGCGGAGACCCAGCCTCCCATCGAGCTCAGGCTCACCGGCTTCCTCCGCTACCCGATGAACCCCGAGCTGACCCTCCGACTGGGCGGCGAGCTGGCCTCGAGGGGCGACATCTCGGCCAGGAACGAGGACAGCACCTGGACGCAGGAGGGGAGCGGCTTCAACCAGTTCGACCTCCGCGCAGGCATCGAGATCGCCAACGAGAGCATGGATCTGACGGCCGAGGTCTACTACCGCCTGTCGGGGGAGAACACCGACAAGGAATGGGGCATCATGATCGACGGGACCGGTCTGGATCTCTTCGACTTCTTCTCGACCGACTCCGGCACGCGATGAGACGTCTCCTGCGCTGGGCGATCCCCGCGATCCTGCTGTGCGGGGTCGCCTTCCTGGCGCGGGGTTCGAGCACCGGTATCGCGCTCGACCGCACGGCGAGATCCTACCTCGACGCGCTCGGGCAGGATGACGGCGCCTCGGCATGCAGCCTCCTCACGGATTCGCTCCGGCGGATCGTGAGCCCCGGTTTCCTCGAGGGTCTCGCAGGGGCGCCGCCCGACGTGTCGATCCTCGCCGGACGGGTGGAGGACAGGGGACGGGCCATGAGCCTGCCGCTTCCGGGAGGCGGGTCCCGCACGATCTGGATGGTCCGCGGGACGGAAGGGGGATGGCGGGTCTCGGGCGACACCTCCCTCGACAACCTCCTGGGATCCGCTGCGATCCGGTGCACCTCCCTCGCACGGAGCACCGTGCTGCCGGCCGTCGCCGCCGGAGCCTCCCCGGGGGACTTCGCCTGCCCGGTCAGCGGACTGCCTTATGAGGTCGTGGAAGGCCGGCTCACCTGCCCGTCGGGCCATCTCGGCGACGGGATGGAGGTTTCAGGAGACGCCTGCGGAACGCACCGTGCGGAGGTGGCAACCGAGGTGTCGGCGTTCATGGCGGCGGGGCATCCGCGCCCTCTCACTCTCCCGGAGATGTACGAGCAGAGCGACGGAGCCTTCGGACAGCCCGGCGGCTACAGGTGCCCGGACCACGGATACTCCTACTACGAGATGACCGCGGAAGGCGTGCGTTGCCCCTTCCACGAGGCCGTCAGCCCGATCCCCCTTCCGCCCGCGGAGCCCTCCGCCGGCGCCGGCCTCTGAGGCTCGGGACGGGAGCGCGTTGGACAAGGACGATCTGCTGATCGAGACCCCGGAGGCCCTGGAGAGCCTGGTGCGGCGGCTCGGTGAGGCCGAGGCCATCGGGGTGGATACCGAGTTCCACAGCGAGCGCAGGTTCTGGGCCGAGCTGTTCCTCATCCAGATCTCGGACCGCCGGGGGTGCGCCGCGATCGATCCGCTGGCGGTGAAGGACCTCTCCTCCCTGGGTGCGCTCTTCTCCGCGGAGTCGCCGGTGAAGGTGCTCCATTCGGCCAGGAACGACATCGAGGTCCTCTCGCACGCCCTGCAGGTCCCCTTCCGCTCGGTGTTCGACACCCAGCTGGCCGGGTCCTTCATCGGCGACGGCGAGCAGACCAGCCTCGCCAGGCTCGTCGCGTCCGTGTGCGGGGTGACCCCCCGCAAGGGACACACCCTCAGCGACTGGTCGATGAGGCCTCTCACCGCGGACCAGCTGGAGTATGCCCTGAACGACGTGCGCTACCTCCTCGACATCTACGACTCGCAGAACAGGCGGCTGGTCTCCTCCGGCAGGCTCCACTGGTACGACGCCGAGGCCCGCTCGCTCACCGACCCGGACAGCTACGGCGTGTCGCCCGACCGGCTCTTCCGGAGGGCCCGGTCGGCGGGGAAGGTCCGGAAGTCCGGTCTCCCGTACCTCTGGGCGATGGTCCGGTGGCGCGAGAGGGTGGCCATGGACCTGGACAGACCGCGGAACTTCATCCTCAAGGACTTCGTCCTCGCGGCGATCGCCGCCATGCAGCCCACGAAGATGGAGAACCTCGCGAGGCTCCGGGGGATCTCCTCCGGCTTCGCCGAGAAGTGGGGCGGGCAGATCCTGGACATCATCGAGCAGACCAGGAGGAATCCGCCGACGGACGTTCCGGAGATCCCCGTGGAGCACTCTCCCGTGGGAGTCTCGGCCCGCAAGAAGGTGCTGCAGATCTTCCTCGCCCAGGAGTCGGAACGCCTCGGCATCGCCCCCTCGATGCTCCTCCCCGGGGAACTCCTCGACCGCATCGCGGCGGACCCCCCGGCATCCATCGAGGAACTTTACCTGATCGAGGGCATCGCCGGATGGAGGACGGAGGCTCTCGGCGCGGACCTCGTGGCGCTCCTCAAGGGCGAGCTGGCGCTGTGCCTGAAACCCGGGAAGCACGCCGGCCTCCGTTTCGTCCGGCTCCGATGACGTCACGACCCCCGGATCGCGCCGAGGCGCTGGAGATGCTCGATCGGATGGAGTCCTCGACCGGCGAGCGGGGAATCCCGGCACCCCTCCTCCATTCCGCGGATCCCTTCCACGTGCTGGTCTCCACGCTCATCAGCCTGCGGACGCGGGACACGGTCACCGAAACGGTCTCGCGGGGTCTGCTGGAACGGGCGCCGGACCCCGCGGGCCTGCTGGCCCTGGACCCCGCGGAGCTGGAGTCCCTCCTGCGCCCGGCGGGCTTCCACAGGAGGAAGGCAGCCCAGCTCGCGAGCCTCTGCGCCGTGCTGCTGGAGGAACACGGCGGAAGGGTCCCCTCGACGACCTCCGGCCTGATGGCTCTGCCCGGCGTCGGTCTCAAGACGGCCAGCTTCGTGATGGGGATGGCATTCGGAGAGCCTGCGGTCTGCGTCGACGTGCATGTCCACAGGATCTCCAACAGGCTCGGGCTGGTCTCCACCGACTCCCCCGGGCAGACGGCCGCGCGCCTGGAGGAGATCTTCCCTCTTGAGCGCTGGACCGGCATCAATCATATCATGGTGAGGTTCGGCCAGAGGATCTGCAGGCCGGTGCGGCCGCTCTGCGCGGACTGCGGGCTGCGGGTCCGGTGCCGCACGGCGCGACGCGACGCGGAACCGAAGAGGGCGACACCTGTTCCGGGGGGGCGGGAGCCCGCCCGCGATCGAGAGGAGAACGCGCGATGAGGACCTTCCTGATCCTGACGGCCGCCGTCCTGATGCTGGGCGCCTGCGGAGGCGCGACGCTCAGGCCCGGGAGAGCCCTGTCGTCGGAGCTCCCCAGGGTGACCCATTCGCTGAGGGAGTTGTGGCCCGGCGGAGCGGAGACCCTCTTCGCGGCCGGGTATCCGGTGCGGTCCGACTGGTACGCGGCCGAGTATCTCCTCCACGAGGGGGATGCCGTCTCCGTGGAGGTCTCCAGCTCCGCGTTCACGCCCGTCCTGGTCGTGATCGACGACGCGGGACGCGTGCTGGCCGTGAACGACAGCCGCGGGGGCGGGAACGATGCCCGCGTGGATCTCGCCGCGGTGCCCGAAGGCGCGAGGCTCCTCCTCTTCGCCCTGGACGACCGGCGCGGTCCCTTCTCCATCAGCACGACGAGCCTGACGCCGGAGCAGGCGGCGAGGACCGCGGAGCCTCCCTCCCTCTCGATCGGCCCGAACCCCGGCTGGATCCCCGTGGGCCGCGCCTATGCCGAGATGGACCGCAGGCTCGACGAGTGCTTCGGAGACATGGTCTACGCGGGCGACTTCGAGTCCGCCCGCATCCACCCCTTCGAGGTCCCGACCGAGGGTCTCGTCACCCTGGAGGTCAGGGATGCCGCCTTCGACGCGGTGATGGTCCTGGCTTCTCTCGGCACCAACCGCTACGAGTACCTGACCTACCAGGACGACACGATCGACATGCTCCCGAGGATCTCCCGCTACCTCCTTCCCGGGAAGTATGTGGCCGTGGTCATGGGCTACTCGGAGAGCGACGGTGGCGCCTATGCCCTGGAGTACGACTTCCTGGACACCGGGAGCCTCGTCGCCGAGGAGACGGAGGCCGCCGGGCCGGGGGTCGAGGTCCGCGGCGAGATCGCCGGGGGGAGGAACCTCGCCATCTCCTTCTGGCCGGAGCTGGCCGACGGTCCCTTCACGGAGAGCCCGCTCGAGGCCGCCGATCCGACCGGCGCCTTCGCGTTCGAGGTCACCGAGCCCGACGTGTACACGATCGACGCCGCGGCGGATTTCGACGTCTGCCTGACGCTCCTCCGGAACGCTCCCGAGGGGCGGGTGTTCACAGGGTACAACGACGACGGGGGCGGCGATCTCGGCACCGACAGCCGGCTGTCCACCTTCCTCCAGGCCGGGCGCTACACCGCCCTGGTGTCACCCTACTTCGAGGGCGACCAGGGGAGCGTCTTCCTGACCTGGAGCGCCTCCGGCCATCCCGTCCCGATCCTCCAGAGCGGACGGTCCGTCGAGATCGATCTCACCTTCTCGAGCCCCGAGGCCTACCTCTCCTTCGAGATGACCCCCGGGCGGTCCTACGAGATCTCCGCGGTCAGCGGGACGCTGGATTCCACGATCGAGGCCTATCTCCCCGACGGCACGACGATGTTCGACGACGACAGCGGAGGCGACCTGAACTCGCGGCTGACGATCACTCCGGCCGAGGGGCAGGCGGGGACCTGCATCCTGAGGATCCGCGACTACTGGGGCGACCAGGAGGGCGGGATCACCGTCAGCCTCCAGAGCCGGTAGAAGCGGATGTGCCCTTCGTTCCGCATCGAGCCGGAGAGGTTCGTCGACATCTCCCTGCCTCTCGGAGAGCGCACGCCGTGCTATCCGGGGGACACCCGTTTCTCGAGGGAGATCCTCCGCTCCGACGGCTTCGTGTCGTCCAGGCTGGTGCTGAGCTCTCATTCCGGAACCCATCTGGATCCGCCGGCCCACCTGGCCGGCGGATCGCTCACGACCGACGGTCTGGGTCCCTCCCGTCTGGTCCTGCCGGCCTTCGTGCTGGATGCGCGCGGCGATGCCTCCCTGGGTCCCGGGCTGCTGGACGGACTGGACCTCCGCGGACGGGCGGTCCTCTTCCGCACCGGCACGCCGGGGGGGCTGCATGCCGACATGCCCGGGATGGAGACGGAGACGGCGAGGCGGCTGGTCGCGGGAGGAGCCCTGCTGGCGGGGACGGACGCCATCTCCATCGACGCGCCGGGATCCGTCGCGTGTCACCGGATCCTGCTGCCCGCCGGCGTGCCGATCCTCGAGAACCTGGTCCTCGACGGGGTCGAGGCGGGCGATTGCCTGCTGCTCTGCTTCCCGCTCCCGCTCGAGAACGGGGACGGGGCGCCGGTCAGGGCCTTCCTCCAGCCCGGACCCTGTCTCGACTGATGCAGGAAGGGGGCGGCACGGGCCGCCCCCTTCTCTCCATGTCGACTGCCGTCACGCCTGTACGGATCGGATCCGTGCGACAGGCCGGGCGGGCTGACTCCGATCCTACTCGGGGAGGGAGCCCAGGTAGAGGCGGGGGTAGTCCTCGGGGTTCGCGTCGAAGGCGAGGAACCTGTCCCCGCAGATCTGGACCGCCCAGGTCTTCGCCCTCTCCCCGGCATCCAGCGCGGCCGTGAAGAGGAGGTTGCCCTCCATGTCGTAGACGTCGAACGTCGGGGTCAGCGTCGTCCCGCGGGTGACCCAGACCCTTCCCATCCCGTCGGGGGCGATCCCGGCGATGGCCAGCCTGCAGGGATCGGGCTCCCAGTTCGCCATCTCGGGCGGCATCCCCTGCTGCACCATCCTGGCGTTGACCATCTCGGTCTCGAGATCGATCTCCTCCTGGGTCTTCCTGACCTGCTCGTAGTCCTCGTCCGTCACGGTGAACAGCTCGGTACCGTCGCCGGCCCACGCCGTGAACACGTACTCCTCGGTGGACATCGGGCAGGTGAAGACCGGGGTCCCCTCGGCCGCTCCGAAGAAGACGAGGCTCTCGCCCAGCGAGCTCAGGTCGGCCGGATCGAACGGATCGCTCTTCGTGTAGTAGACGATGGACGGTTCGGACTGTCCCCATTCCCACCTGGCCACGGTGAAGCCCATGAACATGCCCTCTTCGTTCTGGGTGAACTCGGGCTTCATGCCGACGATGGCATCGGGGCCGACGCCGGCCAGCGTCGCGGGGGGCGCGGGAAAGAAGCCCGCAACGTCCCCGACGTGGGCGAAGGTGCTGTCGAATCGGACCAGCTTGCCGCCCATGGCGTCGGAGACGATCATGTCGCCCTGCGACAGGAAGGTGAAGCCGACCGGGAGCAGGAACTCGCCGGGACCGCTGCCGCTCCGGCCCACGCTCCCGACGAAGTCGCCGTCGATCGTGAAGCGGCTGAGGCGGATCTTCTGGAGGTCGAGCACCACGATCTCGCCGAGGGGCGAGATCCCGGCCCCGCCGATGGCGCCGAAGACGTAGTTGCTGTCGCCGATCTCCACGCCGATGGAATCGGTGACCGTGAGGTAGACGTCCGCATCCGGGAGCGCGTACACCTCGTCGGAAGGCGCCACCGCCACGGTGGAGTCGGCGGCCGTGCCGCCCGCCGCGGGCTCCCCTCCGCCGCACGCGGTGAGGAGGGCGAGCAGCGCAGCCGAAAGGACCTTCTTCATCGGATTCCTCCGTTCGTCTTGGGCTACAGACCGAAGTAGAGCAGGTGCTCCCTCGGGTGGGGGCTGCCGTAGAAGGTGGCGGCCTCCTCCCTCTTCACCCGCAGGTAATCGTCGATCAGGTCGGTCGAGAACACCCCGCCGGTCTCCAGGAAGGTCCTGTCGGACTCGAGGGCGTCCAGCGCCTCCTCCAGGGTCCCGGGGAGCATCGGGAGGCTGCTGGCATCGTACTTCCCGGAGAAGACGTTCTCCTCGACGGGTCCGAATCCCAGCTCCGTCGGATCCATCTGCATCCGGATGCCGTCCAGGGCGGCCATGAGGATGGCGCTCATGGAGAGGTACGGGTTCGCGCTGCCGTCCGGCACCCGGTACTCGAAGCGGATCGACTCGGGCGACCTCGCGTAGGAGGGCACCCGGATCGCGGCGCTGCGGTTCGGTCCGGAGAAGAAGCGGTAGACCGGCGCCTCGTGCCCGGGGACGAGCCGGCGGTAGCTGTTCACCGTGGGGTTGGAGAAGGCGCAGACGGCGGGGGCGTGGTGCAGGATGCCCGCGATGGCCTGGAGGGCGACGGGGCTCAGGCTGCAGTAGCCCTGGGCGTCGTAGAAGACCGGCTTGTCGCCGTCGGTCATATACATGTGGAAGTGCATCCCGGAACCGGGCTCCCCCTCGAGGGGCTTGGGCATGAAGGTCGCGGAGAGGCCGTGCTTCAGCGCGACGTTGCGGACGATGTGCTTGGTCAGCACCACGCTGTCCGCGGCGCTGAGGAAGGGGGAGAACGTCACCTCGATCTCGCTCTGCCCCATCCTCCCGACCTCGTGGTGGTGGTACTTCACCTCGACGCCGGTCTTCTGCATGAGCGCGGCGATCTCGGACCGGACGTCGTGCAGGCTGTCGACGGGGAACATGCTGTGGTAGCCGGAGGCGCAGGAGTGCACGAATCCCCCGACGTCCGGGTTGCCGGAGTTGCCGGGGGCCTCCATGCTCTCGAGGCTGTAGCCCTGGGTCCCGGTGCGCGCCCAGAAGGAGACCTTGTCGAACAGGTAGAACTCGAACTCCGGAGCCCAGAAGCTGTCCGAGGCGAGCCCGGACGCCCTCAGGTGGTTCACGGCCTTCCGGGCGACCCCCCTGGGGTCCTTCGAGAAGGGCTGGCCGGTGTCCGGGTGGACGATGTTCGCGAAGATGCCGAGCGTGCGCCTGTCCGTGAACGGATCCTCGAACGTCCTCCTCGGATCCGGCAGCAGGACGAGGTCGCCGGCCTCGGTCGAGGTCATGCCCTTCAGGGTGGACCCGTCGAACCCCACACCCTTGCTGAAGAGCCTGTCGTTGACGTTCGTGACCGGTATGGTGACGTGGCGCCAGTGGCCGAGAACGTCCATGAACCGGATGTCCAGCTCCTCGTATCCTCCGTCGAAGATCCTCTCGAGCTGCACCTGCGCGGTCTTCATCGTAGCCAAGCTGTTCCTCCCGGAGAACGCTTCAGTCGCTGTCGTGTCGGGTCAGGGAATCTAATGCATCGTCGAGCGCCCTGAGCAGGTCCGCCTCCCCCGCCAGGCCGGCGTTCGCGCCGTCGACGAAGAGGAGCACCCCGGCCGGAGTACCGATGAGGGCGAGGTCCGCCTCCCTGGCCTCGCCGGGGCCGTTCACCTCGCAGCCCATCACGGCGACGGTGAGGTCGCCCGGACGCTCCGCGAGGTGCTCCTGGACGATGGAGGCGATCCTGCCGACGTCCACCCTGGCGCGGG
>Ga0163210_1000221_pt1 | contig 22450 bp, 21 predicted proteins | sample Kivu_220m_FD_113536 | JGI IMG/M metagenome (GOLD analysis project Ga0163210, IMG submission 113536) | Freshwater microbial communities from Lake Kivu, Western Province, Rwanda to study Microbial Dark Matter (Phase II) - Kivu_220m | ecosystem: Environmental > Aquatic > Freshwater > Lake ...
ACCTTCGCTGCCGGCATGGGCTGCGCCGCGATCAATTCATTGTAGTACTCCAGGACGCGCTGCGCGATGAGGTGCCAATCGTACCGCGCGGCTTTGCGAAGGCCATTCTCGCTCATCTGGGCTCGTCGCGCCGGATCGCATAGGAGGTTGATCACAGCGTGTGCGAGAGCGAGTTCATCTTCCGGCGGCACGAGCAGCCCTTCCAATCCATCCTGCAACACAGTGCGAAAGCCGGTGATGTCGCTCGCGACGATGGGCACGCCCGCCGCCATGGCTTCGAGCAAGATGATGCCGAAACTTTCAAAACCGGTGTTCGGCGCGCAGAAAACCGTCGCCGTGCGATAGTAACGCGGCAGTTCTTCCGGCGACACATAGCCGACGAAATGCACGCCGCGCAGCCGGTGTGTGCGCGCGTAGCGGAGATACGGCGCCTTGTCCTTGTCATCGAAGGCGCCGACGACGATCAGCCGCGCTTTGGGGACGACCCTCTTGATGTGCGCGTAGGCGCGCAACAAATGGCGAAACCCCTTTCGTTGCTCCATCCGTCCGACGAAGAGGATATTCGGTCGTCCATCATTGAATTGTTCAATCGGCCGGATGTCCGGCGCCGAAAAGCGCTCACAGTCGATCCCGTTGGGGATGATGGTGTAATCGCCGGGGAAATACTGGGTGATGTAATCACGGACCGCTTCGGAAACGAAGATGCGTCCGTCCAGCCGATTGAAGACGCGCTGGAGGAGCGGGTGCATGTACTCGTAGACCACGTTCGATTCGCGGTACGCGTGGAACGTGCCAATGTTCAGCGCGTGCGAATGCCGCAGGACGACGAGCGAGAGTATGGGGACGGTCGGCTCGTGGACGTGAACGACGTCGAACTTTTCGTCGTGCAGGATTTTCTTGACGCGGCGATAGACCTGCGGCGAGAGCGTGATGCGCGCGGTGGAGCCGCTGAAGGGTACCGGCGACACGGCCGCGCTGACCTTGATCACGTGGTCACTGAGCAGATCTTCGTCCCGGCTGGACGCGGCGATGATGCGCGTGTCGTGTCCGAGCGCGCGGAAATGCCTATCCAGCGCCGTGATGTGCTCTGTCACGCCGCCGGGATAGGGATAATCGTAGGGTGAGACCAGCGCGATTTTCATCGATACCCCTGGAATCGCGAGCTAACTGTTTGTTGTTGCCAGATGTTCGGGCATTTGGACCGCGACGACCTCGCCGCGCGCACAGAGTTCCCCATGAACCGACACCGTCGCGGCGACAACCACTTTGCGGCCCTTGATTTCTTTGACGGTGGCGCGGACTTCTAACGTCGCAGCGATGGGTGTCGGACGCAAGTAATCGACTTTGAGCGCTGCGGTCACAAAGCGCAGTGGCGGCTCGGTGTCCATCTCGCGTCCTTCGGCGCGATAGGCGGCGGCGGCCGCGGTGCCGGTGCTGTGGCAATCGATCAGCGACGCAATCAACCCGCCGTAAACGTAGCCGGGAATCGCCGTGTGGTAGGGCTTGGGGTCGAAACGGCAGACCGTCTCATCGCCGTCCCAATAACTCTTGATGTGCAAGCCGTGCTCGTTCAACCTGCCGCAGCCGTAGCAGTAGCTGGTATGATCGGGGTAATAGTCCTGAAATGCTTTTTGCGGCATTGCGAATGGTTCTCCAATGGACGGTTGAGAAGGCTCTTGCCTAATAGCCGTAACGAATCCTATTCTTACGCATGGCTAGCTGTATTGCGTGTTGTATGACATGTTCGACGATCCCGCCCCAAACATTCAGATAGGTGGGCCTCATCTCTCCCCACGGAGCGGGAGTCAACTTGTTTAGCTCATCCGTTATTTGTCTCTTGGGTATCGAAATCAAATACTCGCGCGCATCAGCGAGTACTGTAGAAAGATAATGCCTCATCGCCTGATAATCGGGCGGGACTGGCAAGTCATCCCATCTCCTTTCAATGCCTTCCGGCTTGCCTGTTTTGATACAGTACAAATACATCTCTCCCGTTTGAGCGACGTGGTTCATGATCCAAGCAATCGTGGTGAAAGGTGGAGGATCGAGTTTTTCCGGCGTGTAATCGTAAATCCACAGGCCTTGTTTTTGAAACACCCTCCACACTCTTTTCTGCTCAGGTGGCAAAAGGAGATCTGAAGATTGTTCGGACAATGGGAGTGGCTCCCAACGATACTCTTCTTCGGAGAGGTCGGCCATGGTCTCTCGTAAATCAAGTTCTCCGGCGTCTAATCCCAGGAGCAGTACATCCCTTGAAGATTTCACTTTTTTCATCAGTCTCAGCCCTATCGCCCGCGCGGTCTCGCCGCGCGCCGAATGTGCTTGACCGGCAGCTTGATCAGACTCTGAAACATCTGCTCGGGTCCGATGCGCACGAGGTACCGTATCTCTTCCCGTGTCCAGTAATGTCCATCGGCGACGGTTGCCTTGTCCGCGAGCGCGCGGCGAAAATCGTCAGCCGTCTTGCCGGGAAAGTTCGTCGTCGCGGAGCCGATGGTTGGCAGCACGTGCGAATCGCTGCCGCCGGTTTCCGCAAGCTGGAGGACGCGACGGTTTAGCTCACGCACCTGCTCTGCCGCCACCTTGCCAGCGAGCGAAGGGTTCAGCGTCTCGCAGCCGTCAAAGTGAATCGTGTCGCTGGGGTGATAATGGATGCGCAGCAAGCCATGGCGCCCGATTGAACGGATCATCCAACTCATCGGGTGCGGCGCAATGACGATCCCGCCCTGCTCGTGTACCTGCGCGATCGTCTTGTCGAGCGGCTGGAGCGAGCGGATTGGCTTGTCGATGCCCAGCGCGAGCAGATGGCCCTCCAAGGTCGTAATCTCGCAGCCGGTCATCACTTGAAAGCGATAGTTGCGTCGCGCCGCGAGGTTGCGCGCTTCGTCTGCGCCGTCGAACATGTCATGATCGGTGATCGCGATGAGATCGAGATCGGTCTCGTTCTCGACGAATTCCAGCACTTGCTCGACGGTTGCCATTCCGTCGCTGTGCGTCGTATGAATGTGAATGTCGGCTTTACCCATGACTGTGTGACGTGTGACAAGTGTCGGGTGACGAGACTGAACGATTTTTCTCGTCACTCGTCACGTGCCACTTGTCACTCCTTCCAGATTTTGTGAAACATCACCCACTGATCCGGATGCTGCCCGATCCATTTTTCCATGACCCGCGCGACCTGCTCGACTCCCGCACGCACGTCGGCGCTAAAGTCGGCGGTGTTTCGCAATTCGATGGCCGGCTCGGCGTACGCGGCAAACGTGTTGTCTGGCAGCCGCATCGAAAACGCGGGCAGGAGCGCTGCGCCGGTCTTGAGCGCCAGCTGGACGTGGCCATCCGGCAAGCGCGCCGGCGCGTCGAAGAAGTTGACGACGATGCCGCTCTTCGTCACGTCGAGGTCGGAGGCCAGTCCGACGATCTCGTTCTTCTTCAGCGCGCGCACGAGTGAAAGGAGCGGGCCATCCACCGGGATGATGGTCAGCCCTTTCGCGGCGCGCGTCGCGACGATGCGTTGGTACAAGATTTCCGGCTTGACGTGTTCCGCCGGCGTCGTGACCTTATAGCCGCGGATCGCGAACGTCTGTCCGACGATGTCGAGGTTGCCAAAGTGCGCGGTGATGAAGATGACGCCTTTGCCGCGCGTGAGCGCTCGTTCCAGATGCTCGAATCCGTTGACCTGGACGATCTTCGCGATGTCGTCTTTCGTCAGCCGCGTCGAGCGGAAAAAGTCGTAGTAATTCTTGAGATGATTGCGCAAGATGTCGCGCGCGACGCGGTCGATTTCCGGCGCTGCGGCGTTCGGCATCACGTGCCGCATGTTATCGCGCAGCGGCTCGCGGGCGTCGGCAAACCAATCGAAAAATCGCGCGCCGATCCAGCCAAAGAGCGCGTAGCCCAGGCGCGGCGGGATACGCGGCACCATCGCGCCGAGCACGCGATACATCCAGTATCCGGCCATCGTTTGGTTGAAGAGGCGTTTGAACATTTTGGCTTGTGGCAGATGGCTAATGGCTGATGGCAGATCGCTGATGGTAGATCGCTATTCGCTGTTTGCCATTCGCCATTTGCTATCTGCTATCTGCTACTTGCTATCGGCCGCGTCATCCCATATTCTTTGGAACATCAGCCACTGGTCAGGGTACTGCCGGATGTACTTCTCCAATATCGCCGCGATCCTTTGGACGCCGGCTTGAATGTCACGCGGCATATCGCCGGTCTTTTCAAACTCCAGCGGCGGCTCGATGTAGACCACGCTGCGATTGTCCGGCTGCCTCACCGAGAAACCGATGATGACCGGCGCGCCGTACTTGAGCGAGAGTTGCACCGCGCCGTCCGGCATTTGGGTGGGCGTGCCGAAGAAGGTGACCGCTGGTCCGGTTCGGGTCAGATCGCGATCGTACGCCAGGCCGACCATCTTCTTGTCGCGCAGCGCCCTGACCATTGCGCGCGGCGCTGTATCCAGCGCCACCACGTCAATCCCCTGACTGCGCCGCAGCGCAAGGATGTATTGGAAGAGTCTTTCGGGCTTGATCCGCTCGTTCGGAACGACGATCTCGGTTTCCAGGTAAACGGCCGCTAGATGGATGACCAGGTCCCACGCGCCAAAATGTCCTGATCCCGCGATGACACCCTTGCCTTGCTTCATCGCATTCTCAAGATGCGCCAAGCCATGCAGTCCCGCGAGCTGCTCCCGAATTCTTTCCCGCGTTATCCTATGCCAGCGGAACAGATCGAAATAGTTTTTGAGCAGGTTCTGAAATGCCCGTCGCGCGACGGCATTCAATTGCGCGGATGTGGCTTGATCGCCGAGCACGCGCCTCAAGTTGTAAAAGTACGTTGGCTGTCGCTTGGCGGTGAAGACGAACATCAGATCGCCAAAGCGGGCAAAGAGCCAATAGCCGAACCGAGCCGGGAGGAACGGGCAGATGAAACCCGCAAAGCGGAAGAGATAATAAGGCATGGCGTGGAACCGAGGTGCAAGATTAGGGACTGGAAAGCGCGGCTCGCTGTTTTCTCTCTGCGAGACTCTTTTCCCGCCACATAGGGCGGAACATGTACCACTGGTCGGGATGCGCCCGGATAAAATCCTCCATCATCCGCGCGACTTGTTGCATTGCCGCCTGCAAGTCCTTTTGCTTGTTGCCGGTGCGTGCGACATAGAGCGGCGAATTGGTGTGAACGTGGATATGCCCATCCTCTTCCAGGTGCGCGTTGCCAATGATCATCGGCGCGCCGGTCAGCAGGGACAGTTGCGCGGGGCCCGAAGGGAAGTCGGTCGGCGTGCCGAAAAAAATGACCGGCACGGTATGGATATCAAAGTGATGGGTTATCCCAAAGTCGATCAGGAACGCGCTCATCTCATTGCGTTTGAGCGCTTCGATCATCTTGCGCGGCGCACGGTCGTACGGATGCATGTTCACGTTGCGTGCGTTGCGGATCCGCGTGAGGTGATCCATCAACTGCTGCGGGCGCAGCGTTTCGCTGACGAGGGCGATCGGCGTATACCGGCTGGCCAGGACTGCGCTCGGCATGTCCATATTTCCGAAATGCGCGCTGACGATGATCGCGCCTTTGCCCATCGCCAGCGCCTGCTCGATATTCTCAGGATTGTGGATCGTGATGCGCCCTTCCAGTTCCGCCGTCGATAGACTGGGATAGATCATCACGTCGCACAGATAGCAGACGTAATTGCGCAGGGAGCGACGCGCCACGCGGCGCACCTCAGGATCGCTGGGCGGCTTGCCGAGGACGTGCGAGAAATTATCCTTGGCGACCGCGCGCCGCATGGGCATCAAGTAGTACGCGCTGTTGCCCATGGCGGCGGCGACGGCCCGACTCAAGCGACGCGGCGCGGCGCCGGTAAGGAACATCCCGAGGCGCCAGAGCCAGTAGATCGCGATCACCTGCCGATGTACTCCTGAACCATTTCGCGGGCTTTGTCGTCCGGAAACTGCTTCGGCGGTGATTTCATAAAGTACGAGCTGGGAGCGACCAGCGCGCCTTTCAATCCTCGATCCAGTCCGATCTTGGCGCAACGCACGGCGTCAATCACGACCCCCGCGCTGTTGGGCGAGTCCCACACTTCGAGTTTCAGCTCGATATTCAGCGGCACATCGCCAAAGGTTGTCCCTTCCATCCGGATATAGCACCATTTGCGATCGGTCAACCACGGGACATAGTCGCTGGGGCCGACGTGAACATTTTCCTTGCCGAGATCGTAATCGAGCATCGAGGTGACGGCGTTCGTCTTGGAAATCTTTTTCGATTCCAGGCGCTCGCGTTCGAGCATGTTCATAAAGTCCGTGTTGCCGCCAAAGTTCAGCTGGTACGTGCGGTCCAGCCGCACGCCGCGATCGGCGAACAAGCGCGTCAGGACGCGGTGCGTGATGGTCGCGCCAACCTGGGACTTGATGTCATCGCCGATGATGGGCAGGCCGCGCTCTTCAAATCGTCTCTGCCAATATTTCTCGCGCGCGATGAAAACGGGAATGCAATTGACGAACGCGCAGCCGGCTTCCAACACCTGTTCGACGTACCACTTGGTCGCTTCTTCCGAGCCGACGGGCAAGTAGGAGATGACCACATCGGTCTTGGTCTCTTTCAAGATGCGCACGACGTCGTCCGTCGATCCGGGCGCTTTTTCGATAACCTGCGAGAGGTATTTGCCGAGTCCGTCGTGGGTCATGCCGCGATGGACCTTCACGCCGGTTTTGGGCACATCGGTAAATTTGAAAGTGTTGTTGGGCTTTGTATAAATCGCTTCCGCTAAATCCTTGCCGACTTTGTTCTTGTCAATGTCGAATGCGGCGACAACTTCGATGTCGCCGACGTGATACCCACCCAAAACCACGTGCATCAGGCCAGGTACCTCGGTATCCACCGGGGCATCCTGGTAATAGTGAATGCCTTGGACGAAACTGCTGGCGCAGTTCCCTACGCCAACGATCGCGACGCGCACCTTACGATTCCGAGCTTTTGGCACACCGACCTCCTGGAGGAATTGGAATTTCGATTACTGACTTGTGATGAGGGAATCGAATTCACGTTCGTATTCTTGCATGCGCGCGCGGTTGAGCGAGCAGCGGACCTCGCGTCCCTCGCGCACCATCTTGATCAAGCCGGTCCGCACCAGGCGGCGCAGGTGCCACGAAACCAGCGGCTGGCTCATGTGCAGCCCTCGCGCGATTTCGGTCACGGTGAGCTCACGGCGCGCCAGCAGCTCGAGGATGCGGAGACGTGTGGCATCACTCAAGGCCAGGTAGTAATCCCGCAGCTCTTTCAACACTCGAATTTCCATATCGATGCGCCCGCTCAGCCACGCTTTCGCACCCTTATCCCAGTGAGAGGAATAAACGTGTGGCTGGTCGTTCTGTTATGTCCGTTGGCTTACCCAGCATGCAGGTGCGAAATCCTGACTCAGTTTTCCCCGCGTGGATGTATAAATGAGCGCTTATATATTATCCGAAAACATTTTCTTGTCAAGCCGCGACGAACGCAGTATAATCAACATTGGACGAGGATTGTAATGAAAATTCCGCCGACGCACCGTTGGGACGTGGCGCCGCCCGAAGCGATACAGATTCAGCGTGATCTTGTCAGCCGCGTGATTGAGCAAGATCGGCTCGGAGAGGTACGCCTCGTCGCGGGGGTGGATGTCGGCTTTGAAGGCGAAGGCAACCAGACCGCGCGCGCGGCTGTTGTCGTTCTCAGTTTCCCTGCGCTCGAACCGGTTGACCATGCGATCGCGCGAATGCCGGTGACGTTTCCGTACGTTCCCGGCCTGCTCGCGTTCCGCGAAGTGCCGGTCGTGCTGCGCGCGCTGGAGCAGCTCGAAACCGTTCCGGACGTTTTCATCGTCGATGGGCATGGGCGCGCCCATCCGCGGCGGATGGGAATCGCGTGTCATCTGGGCGTGCTGCTGGATCAGCCCACCATCGGCTGCGCCAAGTCGATTTTGTGCGGGCAAGCCGACGAGCCGGAAAACCGTGTCGGCGCGCGTTCGCCGCTGATCCATGGGACAGAGGCGATCGGCGCGGCGCTCAGAACGCGACCTGGCACGGCGCCGGTGTATGTCAGCATCGGTCACCGGACAAGTCTGGAGCGCGCGATTGCGGTGGTGCTTCAGTGCTGCACACGCTATCGCCTGCCGGAGACGACGCGCTACGCACACCGGGTCGCGGGCGGTGAACCCATCGGCGAGCATCCTGTGCAGAAGCGGCTGTTCTGATGGGCAACGATCGGAAAATCCAGCAAGCTGCAAGACTGATCAAGAACGCCCAGCACGTCGTCGCTCTGACCGGCGCGGGAATCTCAACGCCTTCGGGAATTCCGGATTTCCGCTCGCCCGGTTCGGGATTGTGGCGGCAACCCGATTCGATGAGCGCTGCGTCTTTCTGGGGTTTCATCGAGCATCCACAGGGCTTTTACGATTGGGTCAAGCCGCTGGCAAGAAAGATGATCGTTGCCCAGCCCAACCCAGCGCACCGCGCGCTGGCTGAACTGGAGAGGATGGGGAAACTCGGCGTGGTGATCACGCAGAATATTGACAACCTGCATCAGCGCGCCGGCTCCCAGCGCGTGCTCGAAGTTCACGGGCACATGCGCGAGGCGACGTGCATTCGCTGCTACCACCTTGTTCCGGCGCGTCCGCTTATGGACAAGTTCCTCGAAGATGGAATCATGCCGACGTGTGAACTCTGCGGCGGCGTGATGAAGCCCAATGTCGTCTTGTATGGCGAAATGATGCCGGTGGGTGTGATGTACGAAGCGGAACAGGAATCCAACGCCTGCGACGTGATGCTCATCGCGGGATCGTCGCTAGAGGTCGCGCCGGCGGCGGAGCTGCCGTTGATCGCCAAGAGGAACGGGGCGGCGCTCATCATCGTCAACCGATCGTCGACGATGGCCGATGCGCACGCGGCGGTGGTGCTGCGGGAGGATGTGGCGATTGCGCTGCCGCGGATTATGGAGGCAGTGAAGAGGGAGGGTAAAGCAGGGAACTGAAAGGAACTTGGGAACGATTCCTGAGCCACGTATCATGCGTGGAAAAATCGTTCTCTCTTGCTCTGCTAACTTGCGGATGCCGTTAGACTGACCTCTCTACCGGTCCCGGCCTCAACCAAGATCTCTCCACGGTTCATCACCTCGCGTCCACGCGAAAACACGCGCAGTACTCTGCCGCGCACACGCCGCCCCTCGAAGGGCGACCAGTTGCAGTGGGTCTGCCACGGTTTTTCCAGGATATACTCCTCGTTCAGCCGTACGAGCGTCAAGTCCGCATCGTAGCTAGGCGCAATTTCGCCTTTATGCGCAATGTGGAATACGCGCGCGGGATTGCGTGACGTCAGCCGCGCCATGTCTTGCAGCGACAGCCGGTTCTCGCTCGCGGCGGTGAGCAGCAGCGGCAGCATCGTCTCCAGCCCCGGCATACCCGACGGCGGTTTCGCCGATTGTTTTTCTTCGAAGGTGTGCGGCGCGTGGTCGGTCGCGACCATGTCGCAGTATTGCAGGTTCTGCCACAGCGCGCGCACGTCATCCGGCGAGCGCAGTGGTGGATTGACCACGCCGAACGCGCCCAGTCGTTCTTCGTCGTCGGTGCTGAGGAACAGATGGTGTGGGGATACCTCGCAGGTCACGCGCGCGGCCCGCGCCTTGGCTGCCTTCACCAGCTCGATTTCGCTCGCGGTGGAGAGGTGCGCGATGTGCAACTGGCGTCCGGTTTCTTCCGCGAGCGTGAGCGCGCGGCTGACCGCGAGCGCGGCGCTGATCGGCGGGCGCTTCGCCGAGTGCCGCGTGCGCGACGGATCGTGGGCAAAGAATTCTAGCGCGCCGTTGTCCTCCGCGTGCACGACGATGGGCAAATGCGAGCGCGATGAAAAAAGCCGGTAGAGCGCGTCGAATTCGGTGACGAGCAGATCGCCGGTCGTCGCGCCCATGTAAAGCTTGACGCCAACCGCGCCCCAATCACCAATCTCCAATTCTGCATTCTCCGCCGTTGCACCAACCCAAAGCCCGAAATCGCATACCGCCTTTGCGCGTGCCAGTGTTCGCTTTTGCTCCAACGCGGCACGGGTTGTTGTCGGCTGCGGATTGTTTGGCATATCGAGCACGGTGGTCACGCCGCCGGCGAGCGCGGCGCGCGTGCCGGTCGTGAAATCCTCCTTGTGCGTCGCGCCGGGGTCGCGCAGATGCACGTGCGTGTCGATCAAGCCCGGCAGAATGTGCAGGCCGCGGGCATCGATCGCCGGCGCGTCCGCGTTCCGGATTTCTGGCGCAACCTGCACGATGCTTTCGCCGACGACGAGAATATCGCCGCGAAAAGCATCGTCGGGCATCACGATGATTCCGTTGTGGATGAGTAGGCGGTTCATAGCAAAATCTGTGGGACGCAGTTGAACGCAGACAAACGCGGATGAAAGAAAAATCAGTTTACTTCTGCGTTCATCCGCGTCCAGTCACACCCGCCGCGCCCCGCTCCCCTGGAAAAAATGGACCGCGCCGCTCGCGTCGCGGTGGACGCGGCCGAACTCGGGTAACTGCGACAACTCTTGTGCGGTGAATACCGGCCCATCGATACAAACCAACTTGCCGCTGAGCGTGCACTGACCGCAGATGCCAAAGCCGCATTTCATGTAGCGTTCGACCGAAAGCTGCGCTGGAATATTCCTGGCGAGCGCCAGTCTCATTACGGCGACGAGCATTGCTTCAGGCCCGCATGCCAAGATCCGTTTTGCGTGATCCAGCGCGTCTTGCGTCGCCGCGGTGACGAGACCGCGCGCGCCGCGCGAACCATCTTCGGTTGCGACCAGAATGCGGATGCCGAGCGCGTTCAGGCGTTCTTCGAAGAGCAAGTCTTGTTCGGCGCGCCCCCCGATCGCGACAATGATAGCGTTACTCCGTTCTCGCAATTTCCTCGCGGCGAAATAAAGCGCGGCAATACCATAGCCGCCGCCGATGAGCAGCGCGTCGCCCGTGCCGTTCAGGTCAAAGCCATGCCCGAACGGACCGCGCCAGCCGACTTGAGCGCCGATATCCATCGCGTGCAGTGCGCGAGAGAATGGGCCGACCGCCGCGACGGTGACGGTGAGCGGTTCGGGCGCGACAATCGCAAACGGCTTTTCGTCGAGGCCGGGAATCCAGAGCATGATGAATTGCCCGGGGGTCGCGTGCGGGATCGCGTCGTCGAGGACGAAGGTCTTGGTATATGGGTTTTCGGGAACGATTTGGGTGACTGAGACAACGCGAGGCAGCATTAGGGTTCCGATAGCTGAGGTTCCGGCGGCCGCACGCCGGCGACCGGCGCGGTCGCCATCACGCTCCCGCGAAAATCGTCGAGCCGGGAGAAGCTGTGCCGCCGCATGTACGCTTCAATGCCGCGCGTCGTCTCGCCAAAGACGCCCAGCCCGCGTGAATAGATCGCGCTGCCGATGCCGACGGCGTGCGCGCCGGCGATGATCATCTCGATGGCATCGCGCGCGGTCGCGTTGCCGCCGATGCCGATGATCGGTACGTCCGCGACGCGCGCGATGTCGTTGACGCAGCGCACCGCAATCGGATGGATCGCGGGGCCGCTGATCCCGCCGATGCGATTCGAGATGATGGGGGCGCGCGATTCGATATCGAGTACCATGCCGGGGCCGAGCGTGTTGACCGCGCTAATGGCGTCCGCGCCGGCGTCGACAACCGCGCGGGCGATATCCGCAATATTCACCTCGTTCGGCGAGAGTTTGACGACGATCGGGATGTCGGTGCACTGCTTGACGCGCCGCGTCACCTGGGCAGCGCCGTACGGCGTCGCACAAAAAAACTGCCCGAACTCGTGCTCGACGTTTGGGCAGGAAATGTTGACTTCGATTAGGTCCGGTTCGGCCGGCGAGATTCTCTGGGCGACCAGTCCAAAGTCCCAGACCGATTCGGCAAAGATGCTCGCGATGATGACGATGCCCTTGGGCTTTAACACGCGTTTCGCGATCCGGACTTCTTCCATCGTCGCGTCGACGCCCGGATTGGAAAGACCAACCGCATTGATCAACCCGGCGCCCCAGTCGGCGACGACGGGATTCGGATAGCCGGCGCGCGGCACAAGTCCGCACGACTTGGTCACCACCGCGCCGGCGCCGGCCTCACCAACTCGAACTAACAAGTCTTCCGAAAGCCCGAGGATGCCGGATGCCAACACGGTCGGGTTGCGTAGTCGGACGCCGCAGATTTCGACCGACAGGTCAGGCGCGCTCACCGAGGTGACCTTGGTCACGGGTGTACTCCGTTCTGCTCTAGGAAAGCGAGCACATCCCGATGCTGTCCATCCGTCACTTTGCCGGCGGCTTCAAGGATCTGCATTAGCCCGGTGATCTTGAAGACCGAGTGAACCTGATAGCCGCGTTTGGCGATTACCTGCGCGCCGCCCTGTTCGCGGTCGACCAGGACGACGATGTCGCGCACTTTCAGCTTCGCCGTCGCCAGCGGCTCTATCGCTTGGAGCTTGCTGGCGCCGGTGGTAATCACATCGTCGATCACGACGGCGGTCTCCCCGGCGCGGTATTCGCCTTCGACCGCGCGGCCCGTGCCGTAATCTTTTTTCTCGCGGCGCGGATAAATCAGCGGACGGTTCATCTCCATCGCGACGGCCGTGCCAATCGGGAGCGCGGCGTATGGGATCGCGGCAATGCGGTCGAACTTGAGCGGCGTAAGAAACCGAGCCATCACCTGCGCGGTCTCGCGCAACACCTGAGGATGGGAAACGAGGATACGCAGGTCGAGGTAGAACGGCGAAATGATCCCCGACTTGAGCTTGTACGCGCCGAACTGGATCGCGCCGATGGAATGAAGTGAAAAGACGAGGTGGGCTTGATCGTCCATGTGCATCTCCGGCAGCAAAACGGGCGACTGAAATAAAGCCGCCCGTTCGATTTATCTTTCGGCAACCAAGCGGACGAATTTCCTGCGACCGACGCGCAGGACTGCTTCGCGCGCTGGAATAGTTGCATCGACCTTATCGACGGTGTCGTCGCCGAGACGCACGCCGCCCTGTGTGATCAATCGCCGCGCTTCGCTGCGCGACGGCGCAAGGTCCGCCGCGATCATCAAATCGACGACGTTCATCCCCTGTTTCATCGCGAACGTCGGCAGGTCGGTCGGCAGGTCGCGCTTTTGAAAGACCTTGACGAATTCGGCTTCGGCTTCGCGCGCCGCGTCCGCACCGTGGAATTGCGTGACGATATCGCGCGCCAGGCGCATTTTCAAGTCGCGCGGGTTGACGCTCTTCGATATCAACGCGCGCGCCATCTCTGCAAGTTCAGCGTCCGAGATATCCGTGACACAGCGAAAGTACTCGACGAGCACATCGTCCACCAGTGACATCACCTTGCCGTACATATCGTTCGGATTGGCCTTGAGATCAATCGTATTGTCGAACGACTTGGACATTTTGCGCCCATCGGTGCCGACAAGCAGCGGGACGAGGAACACTTCTTGCGGTGTCTTACCGAGCCGCTCCTGCAGTTGCCGCCCGGCGAGGATGTTGAATTTCTGATCGGTGCCGCCAAACTCCACATCCGCGTTAATCGCAATCGAATCGTACGCTTGCAGCAGAGGGTACATCAATTCCATCAACGACAATGCCTTGCCTTCTTTCACGCGCCGGTCGAACGTTTCGTGCTCCATCATGTCGGCGAAGGTGAAACGCGAGGTGAGATTGAAGACATCGGCCAGCGTGAATTTGCCGAACCACTCGCTCTGCCAGCGCACCTCGGTGTGGGCGCGATCGACAATCGAAAAGAACTGGTCCATGTAGGTTTTGGCGTTGACCTGGACTTCTTCGGGCGTCAGCATCGTGCGCGATTCGTCGCGGCCGGAGGGATCGCCGATCTGCGCGGTCCAATCGCCGACGATGAGGACGACGGTGTGCCCCAGGTCTTGGAGTTGGCGCAGTTTCCGCAGACCGACCGCGTGTCCAACGTGCAGGTCGGGCTTGGACGGATCAAAGCCCATCTTGAGGCGCAGCGGCTTACCGGCGTTCAGCCGCGCGCGCAGACCGGCTTCGCTGATGATTTCGGCAACCGCGCGTTTGAGGACGTAGTCGATGGATAGCGTAGACATGCGATAGACTCCCGGCGGATTCGCTCGCATTATACCACAACACTGCTTTGCGGAACAAACACGCGCTGTTCCCCCAGATCGTCACGTGGAAAAGGTTTTAGGTTTCGTCTTCCCGTTCACACAGGGTCAAATCATTGAATGTTCCTAGACCTTCAAGGTTTCCAAGAACCGTGAAGGTCTTTTTTGCACGCGAGGTTTGACATTCGTTCGGTGTTCGACTAAAATGACCCAAGATGATCTTGGGTTTTGGAAAAACTACTTGCTGATATAGGTTGATCGCATGCCCCTCTCATCAAACGACATTCGCAAGACATTTCTCGATTACTTCAAGCGCCGCAAACATACTGTGGTCGCTAGCTCGTCGTTGATTCCGGCGGGTGATCCGACGCTGCTCTTTACCAACGCGGGGATGGTGCAGTTCAAGGACACCTTCCTCGGTCTGGAAAAGCGCGATTACGTCCGCGCGACGACCGCGCAAAAGTGTATGCGCGTCTCGGGCAAGCACAACGATTTGGAGAATGTTGGCCCTTCGCCGCGGCATCATACCTTCTTCGAGATGCTCGGCAACTTTTCGTTCGGAGACTATTTCAAAAAGCAAGCTATCGAATACGCCTGGGATTTGCTTGTCAACCATTTGGAACTCGACCCGGCGCGTCTGTGGTTCACGATCTTCGAGGGCGACGCCGAGGTGCCCGCTGACGAAGAAGCCGCGGAGTTGTGGGTCAAGGTGGGCGCGCCGCCGGAGCGCGTCCGGCGATTCGGGCGCAAGGACAATTTCTGGAGCATGGGCGATACCGGTCCGTGCGGTCCCTGTTCCGAGATCCATTACTATCTCGGCCGCCATCCCAAAGACCCGAAGTACAATCGCGTGGAGTACGTCAACGGCGAGGGCGATGAACAGGTGGAGATCTGGAACCTCGTCTTTATGCAGTTCAACCGGTCGCAAGAGGGCAACGGCTTTAGACTCACGCCGCTCCCCAAGCCCTCGGTGGACACTGGCTCGGGGATGGAGCGATTGACCTCGGTCCTGCAAAACAAGCTATCGACTTATGACACTGATCTGTTCAAACCGATCCTCGATCACACGCGCAGACTGTTGGGACACGACAAGGCGACGATGGAAAAGAAGATCGCGTCGTACCGCGTCATCGCCGACCACTCGCGCGCGGTCGCGTTCCTCACCGCGGACGGCGTGATGCCGGGCAACGAAGGGCGCAACTACGTCCTGCGCTTGATCCTGCGCCGCGCGGCGCGGCATGGGCAGTTGCTCGGTTTCAATGAGCCATTTCTCACGCAAGTGCTGCCGACCGTCATCGATATTATGGGCGATGCCTATCCTGAGCTGGTCCGGCGGCGCGACGCGATCATGAAGACGACGCTGCAAGAGGAGCAGCGTTTTCAGGCGACGCTCAAGACCGGCTCCGCGCTCCTCGATGATTTGATTGCGGAGATCAAGGCGAAAGGGCAAAAGACGATTCCTGGCGCGGACGCGTTCAGATTGCACGACACATATGGCTTTGCGCTCGAACTGACGCGCGATTTCGCCCGCGAGCACGGCTTGACGGTGGACGAAGCCGGCTTTCGTAAAGCGATGGAAGAGCAGGCGGATCGTTCGCGCGCGGCGTCGACGATCGGCGTGGTTGAAACTGCCGGCGAAAGGAATTACAGCGCGATGAAAGACGAATTGGTCGCGTCGCGCAAACTGCCGGCGACCGGTGTCGCACACAATCCGTACGCGGGCACCGAGGTCGAAACGATGCTCGCGGGGCTGTTGCGCGATGGCAATCCCGTCGATGAAGCGAGAGTTGGCGACGCGGTCGAGGTCGTCCTGCCGGCGACGTGCTTCTACGTCGAGTCGGGCGGACAGGTGAGCGATATGGGGCGTATCGTGCGGTACGCCGGTGCGGCGGACGGCGCAGAGGTCGAGGATGATAACGTTGTTTGGGCAATCGAGATAACTGATGCGCGCAGACCAGTGCCCGGTTTGATCGTCCACATCGGCAAAGTTGTAAAAGGCGCGCCGCGTGTTGGCGATGCGGCGGTCGCGGAGGTGGATCGGCTGCGCCGCTGGGACATTATGCGCAACCATACCGCAACGCACTTGCTGCACCGCGAGTTACGCTACGTTCTCGGCGAGCACGTTCAGCAGGCGGGCAGTCTCGTCGCGCCGGGCCGTCTGCGTTTCGATTTCTCACACAACTCCATGCTGACTCAGGACGAAATCGATTCTATCGAGCAAATGGTGAACGACGCGATCCTCGCCGATTTTCCGGTCACGCCGTTCGAGATGGGGTACAGAGATGCGGTCGCGGCTGGCGCGATGGCGTTGTTCACGGAAAAGTACGGCGATCGCGTGCGTGTGATCAAGGTTGGAGATCCAGCCGGTCCGTTCAGCCAAGAGCTGTGCGGCGGCACACACGTCCATCACACGAGCCAGATCGGATCGTTCCACATCCTTTCGGAATCGTCCATCGGCGCGGGCTTGCGCCGCATCGAAGCAGTCACCGGACACGGCGTATCGAAACTCCTGCAGGAAGGGCTGGGGCGCTTGGACCGCACGGCGGCGTATCTGCGCGTCACGGCCGATCAAGTCGATCACAAAGTCCTCGCGCTGATGAACGAGAACGAGGCGCAGCGCAAAGAGATCGAACGTTTGCGGCGCGAACTGGCGCTGCGCGATTCCGAGAGACTGCTCGAGCGCGCGCAAGAGGTGGATGGCGTGCGCGTGCTCGCGGCGCAGGTGGATGCCGCGAACGCGGACATCCTGCGCGAGATGAGCGACTGGTTCAGGGACAAGCTCGGCTCGGGCATTGTCGTCCTCGGCGCGGCGATCGACGGCAAGCCAAGCTTGATCGTCGCGGTAACCGCCGATTTGGTTTCCAAGGGGTACAACGCGGGCGAATTGATTCGTCCGATCGCCCGCATTGTCGGCGGCGGTGGGGGCGGTCGCCCCAATCTGGCGCAGGCCGGCGGTAAGGACGTGAACCGTCTGGGCGAAGCGATTGCATCGGTTCCGCGCTTGATTGCAAAGGCATAGCCACGGGAGGAATCGCTAATCACCGAGGTGACCCTGGTCATGGGGGTTTGCGGAGTGCACTCGCAGACCCTCGTTTTGTGATGCATAGGACACAGACAAATCCTGCCCTCTCTGTGTTTGTCTGTGTTCGTCAGTGCCCACACCTGGAATAAATGCAGCAGATCTTTCAACTCCGACCTGAAGATGACATCGCAAGTATTCGCGCGAAAATCGACACGGCGGAACTGAGCCATCTCTTATTCGTGGTGCCGCGCGGTTGCGCTGCGCTCGAAACCGAACGGGGGATGCGGATGTTGCGCCGCGCCGCGGACGACGCCGGCGCGCAAATCGCGCTCGTCGCTCATGATGAGGATATGCGCGAGCGCGCAGAGCTTTTCGGCCTGCCATGTTTCAGTTCCATCGCGCAGGCGCAGCGCACGCGATGGCGGATGCGCGCCCTGGCGCCCGACTCGGTGCAGAGCACGTTGAATCCACCGCCGCCAGAGAGCTTCACCCCCAACCCGGCCGAGTGGATCAAACGATGGTGGGGCGCGCTGACGCTGCTCGTCGGCGCAGCGCTGTTGATCTGTATCGCCGCCGTCTTGTTCGTTCCCGCCGCGAACGTCCGCATTGTTCCGGCCTCCGTCGCGCTGACGATGTCGACCGACGTGTTGCTTGACGCGTCGATGACGCAGGTCAGTTCAGAGCTGCGCGCGATCCCGGCCCGGCGGATCCTGCACGAGATCAACGGCACGGCGCAGTTGAAAACGACCACGACGAAGAGCATGCCCGACGCGCGTTCCACCGGCACGGTCGTTTTTACGAACCTGCGGTCGGAAGAAACGGTCATTCCCCCCGGCACTATCGTGAAAACGAGCGCGGGGGTGCCGATCCGGTTCACGGTAGTTACAACGGCGACGGTGCCGGCGGGTATAAACAGCCGCGTCGAGGCGCAAATCACCGCCGTCGATCCAGGTCCGAGCGGCAATGTCAAAGAGCTGGCGGTCAACACGATCGAAGGTTCGCTGAATCTTGAGGTGCGTGTCATCAATCTCAAGCCGACGGTGAGTGGCACGCTCCGCGCCGTGAAGGTCGTCACGGCGGATGACAAGACGAAACTGGAGGCGCAGCTTTTGCAGACACTCCAACAGCAGGGCGCGGACGTCTTGAAACAAGACCTCAAGCCGGGCGAATTCATCGCGCCGGACTCGGTCCTCGTCGATACGGACACCGAAGTCTTTGACCACGCGGTGGATGAGCCGACTGACGTGTTGAACCTGCGCATTTCGGCAACCGCGTTTGGAATGGGGGTGGACCAAGCCGATCTGGAATTGCTCGCGCGCGCGCTGCTGGAAAAGCAGTTGCAGCCGGGGTATACGCTGCTGCCCGACGGGGTGCAAGTCGAGGCGCAGCCCGGCGGCAAATACAACGGCGTTCTGCTGAGGATGCCATTCCGCGCGATTGGCTACACCACGCCGCAGATCGATGCGGCCAAAGTCGCGCGCGCGCTGCAAGGCAAGTCGGTTGACGAAGCCAAGGCCTACCTCTCGAGCGCGATCAATCTCGCCCAGCCGCCAGAGATCGGTGTTACTCCGATCGGGTGGTTCCGGATGCCGTGGTTCAGTTTCCGGATCGCGGTTTTCGTCGAGCCGCCGCCGGTGATCCGGAAATGACCGAGGCCGTCTCCAGATGAAACTCCTGGGCTTGGATGTTGGGGACCGCCGCGTCGGCATTGCATTTGGCGATGCGGCCTTGCGCCTTGCGACGCCGGTGGACGTTATCACGCGCATTTCAATCGATGAGGACGCGCGGGCGATCGGCCGGTTGGTGCGCGATTACGATGCCGCGCAATTGGTCGTCGGCTTGCCGCGCAATATGGACGGCACAAGTGGCGCGCAAGCCCAATCGGTTATGGCGTACGCGGAGAGAATCGCGCGCTCTCTCAATCTACCAGTCGTTTTCTGGGATGAGCGCTTGACGACGGTAGAGGCGACGCGGCAAACGCGCGAGGCCGGCGTGCCCACGCCAACCCTTCGACGGGGCAGGAAATCACGCCGTGGGCTGGACGCGATCGCGGCCGCGGTGATCTTACAAGACTTTATGGATGCGCAGGGAAACCTAGAGTGAAAAGAAAACTGCGTCGATTATTTGCGGCTGCGTTTGTCTCGGTTGTTGCGGCATTGTTGTTTGCCGTGTTCGTGTTCATCTACAACGCGCTCTCTCCCGCGAGCAGCGATAGCGGCGGGTTGCTGTCCACGAACGCGCCGTTTCCAACACCCATCTCCGTCGAAGACGTGCCGCTGGGCCTGTACCTGCAGCAGCACAGGGCTGAACTGACCACGCCGGCCAGCGACGACCCCAGCCCGGTCAACTTTCGGATTGCGCCGGGCGAATTGCCCACCGACGTGGCGGCGCAGTTGCAGAGCCAGGGCCTAATCAAAAGCGCCGACCTGTTTGTCGGTCTGGTCAAGTACCTTCACGTCGATTCCAAGATTCAGGCCGGCGAGTACATCTTGAAGCGCACGATGACGATGAGCGACCTCGTCGAAGCGCTGCAGCACGGGCGCGCCAAGATGGTCACGTTGACGATTCGGCCCGGCTGGCGCGCGGAAGAGATCGCCGACAATCTGGCCACCCTCGGCCTCGCGAATTTCGACAAGGAGCAGTTCCTGCAGGCGGTGAAGAACGGCCAGTACGACTATTGGTTCATGCGCGATCGACCGAAAGGCGCGCCCACTTCGGTCGAAGGGTTTCTCCTCCCCGAATCCTACAATGTCCCTTTCGACATTACGACCGATGCGCTGATCCGGTTGGTCCTGGACACGTTCAATCAGCGCGTGACCGACAAGATGCGCCAGGAGGCGACGGCGGGGAAGATCACGTTCTACGAAGCCGTGACGCTCGCGTCGATCGTCGAGCGCGAAGCCGTCGTCGCGGACGAGCGGCCGATTATCGCCAGCGTGTTCCTGAATCGGCTGAAGAAAAAAATGTTCCTGCAAGCCGATTCGACCGCGCAGTACGCGATCGGTTATCAGCCGGCGACCAAGCAGTGGTGGAAGTCGCCGGTGACGATTGACGAGCTCACCAGCGCGGAATCGCCGTACAACACCTATTTGCACGCGGGCTTGCCGCCCGGTCCCGTCTGCAATCCCAGTCTCGCCACGCTGATTGCAGTCCTTGAGCCAGCGCAAACGGAGTACCTCTACTTTTATTCCAGGGGCGATGGCACGCATGCCTTCTCGAAAACTTTCGACGAGCACCAACAAAACCAGGAAAAGTACGGCGGCAAGTAATCGGCTGCGCGTTCTCATGCTCTCGTGGGAATATCCGCCCCACATTGTCGGCGGGTTGGGCGCACATGTGGCCGCGCTCGCGCCCGCGTTGGCGCGCGCTGGCGTGGAGGTTCATGTCGTCACGCCGCGTTGGAAGGGCGGGGAGTCACAGGAGACTATCGAGAGGAAGGAAACGCGCGGGCGCGCGTCCGCGTCAACCGTTTACCGCGTCGATCCGCCGGTCGCAGGACTGGCGAATTTCTTCGCCGATGTGCAACAGACCAACCTGAATCTGGAAGAGCAGGGCCACGCGCTGTGCGACCGAATGGGCGGCTTTCATCTTATCCACGCGCATGATTGGCTCGTGGCGTGGGCGGCGGCATCGCTCAAGAGGTTACACAAGACACCCCTCTTGGCGACGATCCACGCAACCGAGCGCGGCCGGGGCCGCGGCTATCTCGGCGGCGAGACGTCCCATGCGATCAATGGCACTGAATGGTGGCTCACGTACGAGGCCTGGCGCGTTATCGCGACGAGCCAGTTCATGGCGGACGAGGTCAAGTCGTACTTCAACGTGCCGCCGGACAAGATCGACATTGTGCCCAATGGAGTCGACGCGGCTCCGTTCGACGCGCTCGAAGGCGTTGACCTTACGGCTTTCCGCGAGCGCTGGGCCCTAGGTTCCGCGACCCCCAGCGGGGTCTCAGCCCCCGCGATCCCTCGTGGGATCGCAGATCCCGCGCTTCCTAGCGGGACGCGCGCAGACGAACGGATCGTATTCTTTGTGGGGCGGGTGGTCGAAGAGAAAGGCGCACATTTGATCGTCGAAGCCGCGCCGCGCGTCCTCGCACAGATTCCCCACACCAAGTTCATCATCGCGGGGACAGGAAGCATGAGCGAGCAGATCAAGCGGCGCGCGTTGGAACTGGGCGTTGCCGACCGGGTCGTCGCGGCGGGTTTCATTTCTGACGCCGAGCGCAATCGTCTGCTCAAGGTGGCCGATGCCGCAGTCTTCCCCTCGCTGTACGAGCCGTTCGGGATCGTTGCTCTGGAGGCGATGGCGGCAAAATGTCCGGTCATCGTCAGCGATGTCGGCGGCTTGAGCGAGGTCGTCCGTCACGATGTCACCGGCGTCACGGTCTACCCGGGCAATGTCGAGTCGCTCGCGTGGGGGATTTTGCACACGCTGCTCGATCCCGCGGCGGCTAAAGCGCGCGCGGAGAGGGCTTACCGCATGGCGAAAGAGGAGTACAGTTGGGATCGCATTGCAGAGCGGACGATCAAGGTATACGAGCGAATTGTCCGAGAGCGCGTGAAGACCGATTGGTAAAGCCATTGGAATAGGAGTTCGACTCCTGCCACGACAACGGAACGGCGGCTGCAGTTAGCCGCCGTTTCTTTTCCCCGCGCTTTAGCCGGGTTTACAAAATTTAACCGCCCCGTGCGAAAGGGTTAACAAAAATTAACCTAAAATGTCTTGAGCTTCTTGCCCCGACCTGTTATATTACTATAGCCGGTTTAGTTTTCTCATCCTTGAAGAGAGAGTGGGGAGAGAAGATGGACTTTTCGGACAAGTGGTTAGTCTGTGTCGATTGCGGTCGCCAGTTCTTGTGGGACGTGGGAGAGCAGGCGTGGTATCACGAGAAGAGACTGGAACATCAGCCGAGACACTGCAAGCCCTGCCGTGAGCGACGGCGCGACGAGCGGTTACACGAACTGCGACAGTACGCCAAGGTTAGTTGTGAACGCTGCGGCGCGCCGACGTACGTGCCGTTTATGCCGCAGGGCATCAAGCCGATCTACTGTCGGATGTGTCTCTCGGCAGTCCATGCCTGACAGCGATTCTGACGGAAAGCCGCGAGGGCGTTGCGCCTCGCGGCTTTTTGTTGCTTGGCGGAGTGTGGGATATGTGTGGGATACTGTGGGATAAGCGATTTCGGCGCATTTTGCTCGCTCTTGCTACGCGCCGCTCGACAAAAGCACGCATGCATTCGATCTTTGGACAGAAATAGCAAGCGTGGTATAATTACTCTGGAAAGCAAGACTGTATTGGTGAAGTTGGCAC
>Ga0163210_1000223_pt1 | contig 22401 bp, 19 predicted proteins | sample Kivu_220m_FD_113536 | JGI IMG/M metagenome (GOLD analysis project Ga0163210, IMG submission 113536) | Freshwater microbial communities from Lake Kivu, Western Province, Rwanda to study Microbial Dark Matter (Phase II) - Kivu_220m | ecosystem: Environmental > Aquatic > Freshwater > Lake ...
GGCAATGTCCATGGAGTTGTTGTCCATGCAACTAAATAAGTTTTGCCATCTTTAACAGCTTTGTTTAATGAGAATTTAGCAGACATGTCTTCGGTTATGTTCGAGGGCAGGTTGTGGATTTTAAATTTAATATACACCGATGGATCAACCGCATCATCCTGATACCCTAGCGCCACTTCATGAGAACTCAATGATGTGCCACATCGCGGGCAGTGTGGAGTAACCTTGTATCCCCGGTAGATCAATCCATGATCCCAGAGTTGCTTTATGGCCCACCAGCAGGATTCGATGTACGCATTGTCGAGCGTAACATAGGGATGATCCATATCCAACCAGAAGCCAATCCGCTCGGTTAGAGCGTTCCACTGCTTCAGGTATTTAAAGACGCTTTCGCGGCACAGCGCATTAAATTTCGCCACACCATAATCCTCTATCTGCGCCTTGCCGCTAAATCCCAGCATCTTCTCGACCTCCAGCTCTACAGGTAGTCCATGTGTATCCCAACCGGCCTTCCGGGGCACACAAAAGCCTTTCATGGTCTTATATCTGGGGATGACGTCTTTATATACCCTTGAAAGAACGTGGTGGATTCCCGGGTTGCCGTTCGCTGTGGGCGGGCCTTCGTAAAGAATAAACTTCGGGGAGGAGCCTCTTATTTCTATGCTTTTTTCAAAAATACGTTCTGTACGCCATAAGTCCAGTATTTTTTGCTCAATTTCGGGAAAATGAACCCTGCTGTTAACAGGCTTGAACATTACTAGCGTTTCCTTGTTTGTATGACCACACGGCGTTCTTCCCCATCACCCGTGCTTTGAGTCATAACATCGGGATGGTTAGCCAGGCTGATATGGATGATGCGGCGCTCATCAGGCGGCATAGGTTCCATAGTAATGGGGCGTCTCCTTTTTGATACCTGCTCAGCAAGGTGAAGTGCCAGCTTTTTCAGTGCTTCATAATGGCGCTTCTTGTACCAGTCAACGTCGACATTGATGGAAACCCATTTCTTGATCTTTTCCGATACTATTAGCCGTAGGAGATATTGTAGAGAAGACAAAGCCTGACCCCGTCGGCCTATCAATACCCCCAGATCATCTCCTTCAATATTAAGGGTCACCGGTTCACTTGTATCAGATGCTTTATTGACGGTCACGGTGGCTATGATTCCCATAGTACGCAGCATATCTCCCAAAACCTGCCTGGCTATCTCATCTACTTCGTTATCTCCCCGGGTTCCCGAATAATTGCCATTTTGCAGGATGACTTTGATTCTCGCATCCTCTGCTCCCATGCCCAAGACACCGGATTTCCCCTTTTTAAGCACGATGATCTCAACGTCATCTCTCGATACGCCAAGCTGCTCAAGTGCTGCCCGTGTGGCCTCCTCTACGGTCTTTGCGCTTATTTCAAGTTCTCTCAATTCTATTCCCTATTTTTTGTTAGTACCCTCTTTAAGTGCTTTAGTGTCCTGCTGCCCGGCCGGTGCCTGGGGTTGCGGCCTTAAGGAGGGGAATTTGAAGTATCCCCAGCCTCCACCGACAAAGTACTGGATTATAATGCCTATGATATTTGAGACTACCCAGTAAAGCGCCAGTCCGCTGGGGAACGATAAGGTGAAAAAGGCAAACATCATCGGCATCATCAGCGTAGTCATGCTGGACATTTGTTGCTGTCTTGGATCTGTAGCAGGTGGCGTAACCATCTTTTGCTGTACCCACATCGTCACGCCGACGAGTATTGCCAGGATCATCGTAGGATCTGGTTGGGATAGTTTAAGTCCCAGGAAGTTCTCGTTCAACGGGATAGCCTGGCCAACCAAATCCCACGCATATAAATTTTGCGCAAGGCTTAGCAGGTTCTCAGGCGTAGCCGCTAAAGCCTGTATGATTGACTGGTAAAGGGCAATCCAGATCGGGAACTGTATAATTAACGGCCACATGCAGCCAAGTGGGTTGATTCCAGCCTCTTTATACAGCTTCATCATTTCCTGCTGCAATTTCTGCTGGTTCCGGGCATATTTCTTTTGGAGCTCCTGGAGCTTTGGCTGCAGCGATTGCATAGCCTTTGTGGATTGCGTCTGCTTGAATGTCAGCGGTAAAAGTACAATCCTGACTGCGATTGTCAAAATGATGATGGCAAGTCCGAAATCCTTATCCAGGAGCTCGGACAGGGCAATGAGCCCATTCAACATGGGCTGAAGTATTATTGTGTTCCAGATATCAATCATCTATTTACCTACTTAATTTTTGAGGAGAATGTCCAGGATACAACACCTTTTGCGGTATCCACCGCATATACATTATGATCCCTGGCATAAGCATAAACTATCTCGCCTTCGGCATATAGCGGCGAATTAACTGTATAACCTAAAGGTATGCTACTGATCATATTACCCGTGGCCGCATCCAGCTTATAGAGTATTCCTTTATCGCATATGGCAAATAGATGCTTATCCGATAACACCGGCGTTGACACTATCGGGCTATCCGCGCTGAACTTCCACAACTCAGTACCGGTACCGGCATCTATCGCGTATAAATTTTTATCAAGGCAAGCGGCATAGATCGTTCCCTCCCTGACGATCGGTTCGGCCCAGAACCAGTTGCCGCCCACGAACTTCCATTTTTCCTTACCCGTCATTTTTTCCAGTGCATACAAATTACGGTCAAAAGTGCCGAAATAGACGGCGTCACCGGATACTTCGATTGGCGAAGCTACCGCCGACGGTATCTTAAGCTCCCATAACACTTTGCCGCTTTCCGTAGAAAGCGCATAGACGTTACCCCCGTAATTGCCCGCGTATATGATGCCGTCACTAATTGCAGGAGTCGTCCATATCTTATTTGAAGTCTGGTATTCCCATTTTAAATCACCCGTCGGTGCGTCTAATGCGTAAAGCTTGCTGTTTGAACTTCCGAAATATATGGTTTGACCGTCAGTTATGATGCTCCCGACGATCGCGCCGACCGTTTCAGATCCCTCGCGTGGATAAACCCATCTGACCACACCCCGGTTGGCATTAAGCGCGTAGATCTTTCCTGTATACGTACCCACATACACCAGATCACCTGCTGCAACCGGTGTACTATAGATCCCCATGGAAGATGTCGAAGAAGAGGGAGCACACATCGCACCGCAAGTTGAGCCCGGAGTAGCCGCCTTAATAACGTATAACCACTCATTTTCAGCAGGGAACGTTTTGTTGTCTGTGCGCGCTGAGGGGTCAAAGGCGATAACCTTCCCTTCCATAGAGCCGAAACATAACACCTGTTTGTAGGCTGTGAACCCAGACCATCCCTGCGCCGCGGTGCCCGAACATGAACCGCCACCGGCTTGATCCGCACAACTGACAATAAAGGTCATCAATAATACAGTTAATACTAATATGGGTTTAATAAAATTTTTCATCCTAATCATCAAATATCCTGGTAATATTCAATTTTCAATATACTTTTCATGGCACGGGATCATAACCTCGCGGGGTCCACGGGTTACAGCGGCAAATCCTTACAAAAGTCAGCCATCCTCCTTTTATTAATCCGTATTTATCGATAGCCTCGTACCCGTACTGAGAACAGGTAGGGGTGAAGCGACAAGCAGGAGGCGTAACCCGGGAGATGGTACCCTGGTAACCTTTAATCAATTTGAGAGTGAACAGTTTTAACATTGCTTATTAATATATCCGCACGCTGTAACAGCTTCATTGTGGACCGGTATAACTGATTGAAATCAGCTTCGATTATCTTACGTCGTGCAATAAATACTATATCCCAACCCGTTTTAATTTCCAGTAAACGTACTATTTCCTTTAGCAATCGCTTTGTGTGGTTCCGTACAACGGCCTTTCCTATTTCTTTGGTTACTGAAAAACCGACCCTGCTTATTTGGAGACCGTTGGGAATTATTTTAATGACTAAAAGATTATCCGCAAATGCTTTGCCTGCTTCATAAACTGCTAAATACTGTGCTCTCCTGGTTAAAGCCAATCTCTTGGCCATTGTTGTTATACTGCGGTCAGCTTCCAACGCCCCTTGAGGCGACGTGATTTTAAAACATCACGGCCACTTCGGGTGGAATTCCTTGCGCGGAACCCGTGCTTTCTCCTTCGACCAGCTTTTTTTGGTTGGTAAGTCCTTTTAGGCAATTCAATTCTCCAGATTTAATTATGTTTTTCGCTCGACGTTTCCCAGAGTGTAAACGTGGTCTGGCGCAGCGGGTAAAAGTGCCAGAAAACGAGCACGCTTTATAGCTTGAGCCAGTTGGCGCTGATGCTTGGCACAAACGCCGGTACGCCTTCTGGGCACAATCTTGCCCCGGTCCGACACAAATCGTTGAAGCATCTGTGCATTTTTATAATCTATTCCTATCTTGTCTGCACAAAAATTGCATACTTTTGGTTTAACTATAAACTTCCGCCCCCTGTCCCTTCTCGGTTGAACGGCATTAGTTTCCATTATTCTAAGACTAGTCCTCCTTCGGTATTTGAGATTTAAAAGGGGATATCATCCGGTTCAATATCCCCCCCGGGGACTTCGCCCGGTGTTTCATCAGGTGGCAATACCGCAGCACCCTGCCTATCCAGGAAGAGCACCCTGTCGGCAGTCACTTCAAGTGATGTGTGCTTCTGGCCGTCTTTCCCATCCCATGTGCGTGTACGTAAACTGCCCTCGACATACACCAGTTTGCCTTTGGTTAAATACTGATTGCATATCTCGGCCTGTTTTCTCCAGGCGCTTATACGAAACCACTCCGTCTCTTTCTTAACTGAACCATCTGGCTGTGTCACATTGCGGTTGGTCGCCATGGTGAACGTAGTAACCGGGATGCCGCTGGGCGTAAACCGCATTTCGGGGTCACCGCCAATATTACCAATGAGCAGGATCTTATTTAAACTCGCCATATCATCCCCTCCAGCACTTAACTCTTTTCGCGGATAAATAAATACCTGAGAATACCTTCTGTGAGCTTAAGGTTGGCTTCCAACTCTTTCAGAGCTGTCTGCTTGATCTGCACCTTTTCAAGCACGTAATTACCCTCAGCTTGCTTCTTGATAGGATATGCAAGCTTCCTTTTGCCCCACTGGTTGGTATCGGTGACCGTGCCACCAAACTTGGCAATAAGGTCGTTAATTTTCCCCAATGTGCGTGAGAAATCGTCCTCTGCTAGATTGGCATTTAAAATAAAAACCAGTTCGTAACTGGGCACAATAAACCCTCCAGACTGCGAAAGTTTAGAGATTATAACACAGAGATTAATCACGCTACAACCACTTGATGTTTAAGGTTATTGCATTTTCAACTCGGCTGTCATATAGTTTGATAGGCACAAGCAGGATTCAAATATGGAAATCGGCATAATAGGCTTGCCGAAAAGCGGTAAGACCACTATCTTCAATGCTCTCACCAGGGGCACAGCAGAGACTAAACCCTATTCAGGCACCGGCTTAACCACCCATCTGGCTGTAGCCAAAGTACCTGACGCAAGATTACCGACGCTGGCCAGGCTACTGCAAAGCAAGAAATCAGTCCCGGCAGAAGTAAAGTACGTGGATATTGCCGGGCTATCAAAAGGCTTTGGCAAAGAGCAAGGAGTAAGTGGCCAGCTTCTTAATTGCCTCAGCACGGCAGACGCTATCTTGCAGGTTGTCAGAGCATTTGATGATGACAATGTGCCTCATGTCGAAGTTAGTATTGACCCTCTCCGCGATATAGAGACGCTTGACATAGAATTGATTTTTTCAGATTTGATCATTATTGACAAACGGCTTGGCCGGCTGGAAACTTCGTTAAAAATGGCAAAATCAGCCGAACGGGAGGCAGCCCTGCATGAGCAGGAACTGTTAAAAAAGCTAAAAGAAGCGCTTGACCGTGGGATTCCTATCAGACTGCAAAACCTGATGGCCGATGAAATGCGCTCGTTATCAAATTACCAATTCTTGACCGCCAAACCTATGCTCATCGTGATAAACTTGAGCGAAAAACAACTCCCCGAATCGGATAGATTATTACAAAAATTAAAAAACGCTTATACCCGGCCGCAGGTCGAGTTGATCTCCATGTGTGCAAAGTTGGAGATGGAGCTGGCACAGCTCAGCGACATGGAGGCAGATGAATTCCGCAAAGACATCGGGCTCAAGGAAACGGCCTTTGATACCGTGGTAAGGCATTCCTATTCGCTGCTAGGATTGATTTCATTCTTTACTCATAATGCGGACGAGGTTAAAGCGTGGGCTGTACACAACAATACACCTGCGCTGAAAGCAGCAGGTAAAATTCACACTGATATGGAAAAAGGGTTTATCCGGGCGGAAGTGATTCACTACAATGACTTTATTAAATATGGGAACATGGCGGAAGCACGAAAACACGGTGTCTTAAGGCTGGAGGGCAAAACCTATGTAGTACAAGATGGGGACATCGTTCATTTCCTCTTTAATATCTGAACACCCGCGAGCATAATATGCAGTTCAACTATATTCCAGAACCTCCATTCATTTCACCGTGAAATTGCGGGGATGATATAATAGGCAGCTACGATCTCAACGATATTCTGCATAAGGAGCGTCGATGAAAAAGGGAATCAAGGTAATAGCATGGTTTGAAGAGATTACGAAAAACGACATCGACATAGCGGGAGGCAAGGGTGCCAATTTAGGTGAAATGGTCCATGCTCAAATACCGGTCCCGCCAGGTTTTGTGGTAACTTCCACTGCTTACTTCGAATTCCTTAAAGAGACCAGGATCATTAATGAGATCCGCCACTACCTGAAAAATCTGGACCTTAATGACAGCAAAGCCCTGCAGGAAGTCTCTGCTCAAATAAAAAATACGATTTCCAACGCTAGCATTCCCGATTACATGATAACAGACATCAAGACGGCATACCGCAAGCTTGGCGGAGGCCTGGTGGCAGTGCGTTCTTCCGCCACCGCAGAAGATCTTCCAGATGCTTCATTTGCAGGCCAACAACGCACCTTTTTAAACATCCAGGGTGAAGATTCCGTAGTAAAGGCAGTCCAGGAATGCTGGGCTTCGCTGTTTGAATCGAGGGCCATTTTTTACAGGAATGAACAGGGTTACGACCACTTCAAAGTAGGAATAGCCGTACCCGTTCAAAGGATGGTCCAGTCCGAAGCTGCTGGCGTATTGTTCACCGTGGAACCTCTAACCAGTGACAAAAGTAAAATATTTATTGAAGCGATTTTCGGGCTTGGTGAGGCAATTGTATCGGGCGATTTGACTCCCGACCAGTACCTGTTGGATAAAGAGAATTTAATAATCCTTGAAAAAAAAGTAGTTAAGCAGGAATGGCAGTTGCTGCGAAATCTTGAAGTAAAACCGGGAGACCTCGAAACAAACATTAAAGTCCCCGTCCCTGCGAAAAAACAAGAGGCGCAAAAGCTGTCTGATGACGAAATTATCTCGCTGGCTAAAATCGGTAAGCTTTTGGAAGCTCATTATAATACTCCGCAGGACCTTGAATGGGCCAAAGAGGACAAGCAGCTGTATATAGTCCAGACACGCCCGGTGACCACGTTAAAACAAAAGGAAGTAGATACCGGTACGGTCGAGGAAGGTAAATATGAAGTGCTGCTGAGCGGACTAGCCGCCAGTCCCGGCGCTGCAAGCGGTACGGTCAAGATAGTGCCCGATCCATCCAAGATCGATAAAATAATGAAGGGCGATATCCTCGTAGCGGAAATGACCACCCCGGATTTTGTACCGGCGATGAAACGTGCTGTAGCTATAATAACTGACAGGGGCGGCAGGACCGCTCATGCTGCTATCGTCAGCCGGGAACTTGGCATCCCGTGCGTTGTCGGCACTGAAAATGCCACCAAGCTGCTCAAAGATGGACAGGAAGTTACGGTGGATGGCTCTTCGGGTAAGGTGTACGCTGGCAGAGTCGCCATCAAGAGCAAGAAAGCAAGTCCCGCCGTGATCGGCAAACCCATAAAAACCAAGACCAGGCTTTATGTAAACCTTGCTGAACCGGAATTGGCAGAAACCATAGCTGACCGCGACGTGGATGGAGTCGGCCTTCTCAGGGCAGAGTTTATTATGGCACAGATGCCAGGTCACCCGCGCTATATGCTGCACGAAGGCAAAGCTGGCCAGTTCGTTGACATCCTTAGTAAAAACCTTACGACCTTCACCAAGTCCTTTCATCCCAGGCCGGTAGTCTACCGTACCACGGATTTCAAAACTAATGAGTACAGAAATCTGCCCGGAGGGTATAAATACGAAGAGGTGGAAGAAAACCCCATGATTGGCTACCGGGGCTGTTCACGCTATACACGGGAGATAGAGGTTTTTCGGATGGAGATCGATGCTATTAAAAGGGTCTGCCAGAGTTACGATAATCTTTATGTAATGATACCCTTCGTACGCTTTGTGTCCGAAATCGAGCAAATCAAAAATATATTCATCTCTGAGGGACTCTATCAATTCCCCAACTTCAAGCTCTGGATGATGGTTGAGGTACCCTCTAATATAATTCTCATAGAAAAATTCATCGATGCCGGCATCGACGGCATTTCCATAGGCTCCAATGATCTGACCCAGTTAATATTGGGCATTGATAGGGATAATTCAAAGCTGGCCATCCAGTTCGATGAGCGCAATGAGGCAGTGATGATTGCCATTGAAAAGGCGGTGACAACATCGGTCAAGAAAGGCATAACCTGCTCTATTTGCGGCCAGGCCCCATCCGTATATCCCGAGATAACGGAAAAGCTGGTAAGCTGGGGAATAACTTCAATTTCCGTGACCCCGGATATGATTGACGAGACCCGCCAAATTATTGCTGCAGCCGAAGAGAAATTGGCTACTTCACGTTAATTTTGTAATATTAATCTTAGTCTTTTGTTTTTCCATGGCTGATTTAACCGTTCGGCGGCGGCTGGAACAGGCTGAAGAAAGGTTGTCTCCCCATGCTGCCAGGAGCGCAGCCAGCAGGGGCAGGCTCAGAGTTGAACGTCCCTGCCCGTTGAGAACCGACTTCCAGAGGGACCGTGACCGCATTATTTTCAGCAATGCGTTCCGAAGGCTAAAACATAAAACGCAGGTTTTTATTGCCCCGCTTGGAGATCACTATGTCACCCGATTGACTCATACGCTTGAAGTATCTCAAATTGCAAGGACAATCGCCCGCGCCTTAAATTTGAACGAGGATCTCACAGAGGCCATAGCCCTGGGCCATGACTTGGGGCACACGCCTTTCGGGCACATGGGCGAACAGGTACTGAATGAGTTACCCCCGGAAGGCTTCAGGCATTACGAGCAAAGCCTGCGGGTCGTGGACCATCTTGAGAAAAATGGCAGAGGATTAAACCTGACCTGGGAAGTCAGGGATGGCATTTTAAATCATTCAAAGGGCGACCTTGAAATCCCCGCATCAGGATGGACTAATGTTTCCACAGTCGAAGGACAGATAGTGAAAATGGCGGATCTGGTTGCCTATATCAACCACGATATCGAAGATGCTATACGCGCAGGTATTATCTCCCAGGTAGATTTGCCAGCTTCACCGCTCCAAATGCTGGGGAGTACAAACTCAAAACGAATTAATACTCTTGTATCCGATGTGGTCAGTATCTCTGCGGAAAATATGAGACCCGGAGACAGGGATAAACCAATGATAGGGATGACCGATGCAATCCGCGATGCAGCGAATGAGTTGCGCGACTTCTTGTTTTCCAGGGTCTATTACCCGAGCCTGGAAACCGAAGAAGTTGCCAAAGCCCGTGAAATAATATTAGCTCTGTATGACTACTTTATCAATAACCCTCACATACTGCCTGCAGAATATAATCAAAATAAGGATAGTGTGGAGCGCAGAGTGACAGATTATATTGCCGGTATGACAGATCATTATGCTATACTCACCGCGAGGAAGCTCTGTTCAATAAATACATCTTAAATTTATTCGTTTCGCATAGATAACAAGCGATGAACGTTGTAGACGAAATAAAACAGAAACTTGATATCGTAGATATCGTATCCCAGTATGTAAAGCTTCAGAAATCCGGACGTAATTTCAAAGCTAATTGCCCCTTCCATACAGAAAAAACTCCTTCATTCTTCGTTTTCCCCGACAGGCAAAGCTGGCACTGTTTCGGCGCTTGTGGAACTGGCGGTGACATATTCACATTTGTGATGAAAAAAGAGAGCATGGATTTCGGTCAGACGCTGCGTTCGCTTGCGGAGAAAGCAAACGTCAAGTTGGGTCCCCAAACAACACAGGTCGCTACCGAGGAGAAAGAAAAACAGGATAGGCTGTTAAAAATTAATGAAGTGGCCGCAGAATACTTTCATTATTTGTTATTGCACTCTCCCGAAGCGGAACCTGCAAGGCAATACGCTCAAAAACGCAAATTATCGTCAATAACAGTCCAGAATTTTCAGGTCGGATTTGCTTTACCCAGATGGGACAGTTTGCTTGAGCATTTAAAAAAGTTGGGATACCGCGAGGATGATATCCTCGCAGCAGGTCTGTCGGTCGTACGTGAAAGCGGGGGTTATTATGATAGGTTCCGCAACAGGCTGGTCTTCCCGATACGCGACATAAAAGGGCGGGTTATAGGATTTGGAGGACGCGCCCTCGATGATTCGCTGCCCAAGTATATAAACTCACCCCAAACGATTCTCTTCGATAAAAGCAACGTTCTATATGGAATAGATAGGGCTAGAATTGCCATAAAACAGAAGGATTCAGTAGTAATTACTGAGGGCTATATTGACGTAATCGCAGCTCATCAGCACGGATTTGAAAATACTCTGGCACCTATGGGTACGGCTCTTACAGACAGACAGCTATCCTTAATAAAACAATTAACAAAAAATATAGTCCTCGCACTTGATGCGGATTTAGCCGGGATAATTGCTTCTGCGAGAAGCGTGGAAATAATAGATGATCAAATTCCACTTCTAAGTAGGGTTGATTTAAAAAATATTGAAGAGTACTTGCAAAAGGAAGTCAAAATAGCCTTCATACCACAAGGCAAAGATCTGGATCAAGTAGTATTTGAAACGCCTGATTTATGGCCTAAGCTACTTGACGATGCCAAACCAATACATGATTTTATACTACAAAAGGAAATTGATAAAATTAAATCCGATAAAAAAATTGATAAATCAGAAATTATCTCTAAAATAATACCTGTCATATCTAAGATACGCGACAAGAGTAAAAAAGGACAATATATAGAAGTTTTTGCGCATTTATTGAATATTAACTCTCGATTCTTAACAGACGAATTATTTAGTTATGTAAAATTAGAGTCTAAATCAAATATTAAACCACTCCGGAAATTGTTAAGGCATCCTGTGGCAACCTATGACTTGTCACGTAAATTGGAGGAATATTGCCTCGCCCTGCTCCTGGGATTCCCGGATTTAAGACCTATTAGTATGAAGCTGTCCACTGATTATTTTGAACAACCGGAGAATAAGGATATATTATTAAAATGGCAAGAAAATGCAGATATTAAAGCTATTATTGAGAAATTGGATCCAGCTATAGATGATTATTTCAATTACCTGCTTACTTTTAACCAGCAATTACCACCGTCTTTACAGCAAAACAAGAAGGAAAGGGAATCGGCCTTGCATGATTGTTTAAACCGTCTGCAGGAAAGGTATATTAAGAACCTGGAAATTAAGAAGCAAATGCTTCTTTCTGAAGAAGTACAAGCAGGCGATACTGATCAGCAACTGGCCAAATTAATAGAGCATGGTATTAATGAGAGCCAGCAGTTAAAAGACATTTTTAAAAAGCGCGGCCGCTTCTTTAGCCGAACGAAGGGAGCCTAAATGGCAAAGTTAATCAAGAATAGAAAAACAAGCCCAACTAAGGCAGCAGAGCAAAAATCTATTAATCCCAAGGCTTCGGAGCGGCACGTTTCAGAAGTGCCCGTCGAGGATTTCGAGGTACGGACGGATCACTGGGATCAACTTGAATCAGATCCCGTTTTACACAACGAAAAAACCCTGCCAGTCTACGACATCGAAGCTCCAGCTGAGTTCGCTGAAGAAGAATGGCTGGGGAAGCCAGGGGCCGAAGAAGAAAAACCGCTTTTAGAACTCGAACTCGCTCAACACGAGGCTATTGATGACCCTGTCAAAATGTATTTGCACGAAATCGGTAAGTATCCTTTACTTAATGCTAAACTCGAGCGGGAATTGGCCTGCAAGATAGAGCCATATAAATATATCGAAAACATAAAGGAAAGTTACAGGGCCCATTTGCATCGGTTCCCGTCCATCTCCGACTACATTATCCAGCTTTTAAAGAATCTGGCCGCCTGCGACACCGTTATAGACAAACTTTCCGAACACCTGAACATCAGCCGGAAATCGAGCTTCAAAGAAAAACTTCTTAATCATAAGCTTCACCAGGCGATAGACGAATTTATCAACCCTGAAGTAGTGGCAAAAATTGCTAAAGAACTCAATACCGAACCGTCTGAAATAGAGAAGAGGCTTGTAGATTTTTCCATATATGTCAGGATTATGAATCCGGAGATATTTTCCATCATCGATGGGAATCTAACCTGGGAGAAATTCAAGGAAATCATAAGTAAAAACCCCGACTCCAGGTTTGCAGCTAAGGTAGAGAAAAACTGCCGTCAATTTCAGACTAAGTTCGAACATATTGACGAGGAAGGCAAAGAGGCCAGCAAGCAACTTACTGTCTCAAATTTGCGCCTCGTTGTAAGTGTGGCCAAAAAATATGTGGGGCATGGTATGCCGCTCCTCGACTTAATTCAGGAAGGCAATATAGGCCTCGTCCGTGCGGTCGAGAAATTCGAATACAGAAAAGGGTATAAATTCAGCACTTATGCCACCTGGTGGATCAGGCAGGCCATAACACGGGCCATAGCTGACCAGGCCAGGACAATCCGCATTCCCGTCCATATGGTTGAAACCATCAACCGTCTGCTTAAAATTAACCGCAAACTGTCACAGGAGTATGGGCGGGAGCCCAGTTGCGAGGAGATCGGACAGGGTATGGAGATATCGGCAGAAAAGGTGAGAGAAATCATGAAGCTCTCTCAGATGCCTATTTCACTGGAAATGCCCATAGGGGAAGAGGAAGACAGCCACCTGGGCGACTTCATTGAAGACAGGTCAAACTTACCGCCTGCTGATGCTGCTTCACGCGAATTACTTAAAGCACAGCTTGACAAGGTGCTTAATGAGCTTAGCGAGAGGGAAAGAAAGGTGCTACTTCTGAGGTTCGGCCTGGAAGATGGTAGGTCCAGGACTCTTGAGGAAGTCGGCAATGAATTCAATGTAACACGTGAGAGAATAAGACAAATTGAAGCTAAAGCTTTGCGCAAATTGCGGCACCCAAGCCGAAGCAGGAAGCTTAAAGACTACCTCGAATAATCACCTGTTCTATTTGTCACAAGGAGGGTTATTATGAAAATCCTTCAAGGATTTTTAATATTTATGGGCGTGGTAGCAGTACTTGCTATCATGGCATTGATCATCGGATACGTTCTTGCGTTGCTTACACCTGATATCCGCTCGAGCATGAGACCAGTTGTCCTGTCATCCGAAGCTGTTGATAGCCTAGATAAAAAAATGAGTAACCTTCGAAAGGAAGTCACAGCCGCTCAAAGTACGCAAACGGCAACAAATATCGAACTGGTTTTAACTGAAGAAGAGGTGAACTCCACCCTTGTCATGATGCTAGCCGAGGGTACTTTGCCAGCCAAGGAAATATTAACCAATTTCAATGATGGCTACTTAATGATTTATACCGCCTGGAATTTTCCCGGGTTACCTTTGAAAACAGGTATTATCGGACAGATTGAAATTGATAGCAGCAAACCGAAGTTTATCGTCAAAGATTTTTTTCTGGGCACATTACCTGTTCCTAACAGTGTTGACAGCGGTGTTCAGGTTTGGGCAAACATACTGATTAAAATCAATGTCCCCCTGGAAGAACTGAAGCTGGATTTGAAAGAAGTTACAATAGGCGACGGGCAAATAAAAATAAAAGGTGTTACCAGGGTTGCCAAGTAAATACGTTCTCAGCGTTTCATCATATCCACTATGTTCCGCGGCATTTTGCCCTTGGCTATCACCTTGGTCATCTTCTGAATATTATAGAATTGGTTGAGCAGCTGATTGACATCGCTTGGCGAGGTACCGCTGCCTCGGGCTATCCTGCGCTTGCGGCTGCCATTGATGATATCCGGATTATGTCTTTCTTCCGGGGTCATGGCAAGAATAATAGCCTCGATCTTTTTTGTCCTGTCCAGGCTTTCCCTGTCTGTAACTCCTTTTGTCATTTTTGAAAACCCGGGGATCATTTCTATAAGCTGACTGATGCTACCCATTTTTTTAATCTGCCGCATCTGGTCAAGCAGGTCTTCCAGGTCGAATTCGGATTTGCGCAGCTTTGATTCAAGCTGCTCCATCTTCTGCTTGTCCAATGTTTTCTCCGCCTTTTCAATTAGCGTCAGCATATCACCCATCCCCAGGATACGTGACGCTAACCTATCCGGATGAAATACCTCCAGGGCGTTGGTTTTTTCGCCCATCCCTATGAACTTGATGGGAACACCAGTGACAAATTTAATAGAAAGAGCAGCACCTCCCCTCGCATCACCATCCATTTTCGTCAGAATTAATCCAGTAATTTCAAGGTTCTTATTAAATTCTTCCGCCATATTTACCGCATCTTGCCCGGTCATGGCATCTGCCACCAGCAATATTTCTTCTGGTGTGATCGCCTTTTTCATAGTGACAAGCTCTTTCATTAGAGCCTCGTCGATGTGTAGTCGGCCCTGCGTATCAATAACCACCCAGTTCGACCCCAGCTCATCGGCCTTTTTCAAGGCATTGCGGCAAATTTGTAAAGGGTCAGATTCGCTGTCCTCAGCATAAACAGGTATATCTAACTGGCCACCCAGCACTCTTAGCTGATCGATTGCTGCTGGCCTTCGAGTGTCAGCGGCTACAAGCAGTACTCTCTGGTTCGACTGCCTGAGATGCATAGCAAGCTTAGCTGCCGTGGTTGTCTTTCCCGCACCCTGCAAGCCAACAAGCATAATTACAGTGGGGGGTTTATGAGATGATTCTAATTTTACAGGTTCCTTGCCCAGTATATTAACCAGTTCTTCATTAACTATCTTTACGATTTGCTGCATGGGAGTGAGGCTTTCCAGTACCTTGGCATCCACCGCTTTCTCACGCACCCCGGTTAAAAAGCTCTTAACAACCTTGAAGTTCACGTCGGCTTCGAGCAGTGCTAACCGTATCTGCCTTAGAGCTTCATCGATTTCCTTCTCGGTAAGTTTGCCCTTATTACCCAGGCTGCTGAATATCTTGGTCAGCTTCTCAGTTAGTACTTCAAACATATGATCCCTTTCTTAACTTATACCATACCAGTTAATTTAGTTGTTTGTATGATAAAATAGGACTAGCAGTTACCAAAACCATACCTGATAAGGATCTATTTTCAGGACTTCTCGAATTAAGAATATCACATTTCATAGACAAAAACCCCGGGGTGTTCCAGGATTAGGGTTGAAGTATCCGGAGATAGAAAATTGATTCCTAGTAAGCTTACACTGAAAAACTTCATGTGTTACCGGGATAACGTGCCGTCCCTTAATTTAGACGGGATGCATGTTGCCTGCCTTTGCGGAGATAACGGCAGCGGCAAATCAGCTATCTTTGATGCAATTACATGGGTATTATGGGGAGAATCTCGCGCTAAATCAAATGACGAATTAATCTACACCGGTCAGAATGAAATGGAGGTAGAATTGGAATTCATTCTCGATGAAAGGCGTTTCCGTGTTATACGCAAGCAAGCCAGGTCTTCTTCGTCCAAGCCAGGACAGGGCATCCTGGAACTGCAATCATATAACAACGGAGTTTTTAAATCCATTTCAGAACAGAACCGCACTGAGACCCAGCGAAAAATAATTAGTCTACTCCACCTTGACTACCAGACATTCATCAACAGCGCCATGCTGCTTCAGGGGAGAGCAAATGAATTCAGTACCAAGAGGCCGGGAGAACGTAAAGAAATCCTTGCAAACATACTCGACCTTTCTTTCTACGACGAACTGGAAAAACTGGCAAAGGCGAATGCCGATAGGATGAAACTGGAAAAGGAAACCCTTGAAAGGGACATTGCCAACCTGGGTTCCAGGATTAACGAAAAATCCATATACGACCAGGCTTTAGATAAAGTGCTTGACGAGCTGGATAGCATAGAAAAAAATAAAGGCAAGCTGGATACAGAACTATCCGAACTCCGGCTCCGGAAAGAATCCTTGAATATTAAGAAAGAGCAAATATCTCTGACTCAGCAACAGGTCACAAATAGGAAACAGGAGTTGCATTCACGCCAGCAGCTCATGGCCACTCAAATCAGCAATATAGAGAAATTCAACAAAGTTATTACACAGAAGGAATCTATCGAAAAAGGATACTCGGAACTCAGGGCGGTCATCAACGAGGAAGAGCAGTTCAATGAGAAATTGAAGGTTTATCTTGATCTTGTTGAACGTAAAACCAAGCTGGAACAGTTGATAACTTCGGCCACGAACCTGTATAACAGCGAGCGCAAGGTAATACAGGCACGGCTGATCGATCTGGAAACCAAGCACAAAAACTTACCGCGACTTCAAAACACACTCTCAGAATTGCACAAACAGCAGCAAGCACTGGAAAAAACAGAGGCTGAAATCGAAGTTAAAAGAAAACAACTTGTTGAACTGACTTCAACCCTGAGTTCCTCATCAACCTCTAACTCCCAATTGTCTTCTTCTATAGAGGAAATTAAACGGAAGCTTGAAATTATGACGCACGCTGGTGCTACATGCCCACTTTGCGAATCCGAGCTTGGACCCGAAGGCCATGCTAGGATCGAGAAAAACTTAAATTTGGAACTACAGCAGAAGTCAGCTCAATTCAATGAGAACGCCAGTAAAATCGCCACCGCAAAGGTAGAATTCACTTCACTGGATAAAGAACTCAAGCAGAAAGAAACTCTATTTAAGACTGAGAGGGACAAGTTAAAGCAAATCATAGCTGTCACTGAAAAAGAGCTGGCCGAGTCTCAGAGCGCGGGCGAGGAACTGACTTTACACAAACGGAGATTACACAAGATTGAAGATGACTTGAGAAATAGGAACTTTGAGGTACGAGAGCAACATGACCTTGCACGTTTGGAATATGAGCAAAAGGCACTGGGATATAATGTGGCAAGGCACGAGGAAATCAGACAGAAAAAACTGGCACTACAGGAGTTTGAGAAGCTGAAGCAGGAACTGGCTCAAGCAGAACTCAGGCTGGAAGCAGAAATCAGGGCACGGGACGAAACCGAAAAAGATATCTCCCGCTTGAATAACCTGATAAAGGAACTAAATGATAGCTGCGGCCAACTGGAAGTAAGCATATCCACACTGCCGCAGGTTATCGAAAAGCTGCAAAACCTGGAGAGACAGCAGGAATCAATACTATTGCAGGAAAGAAAAGTAAGGGACCGCATCGCGGAATTAAAGGAAAAAATAAAGCAACTGGATTTGCTCTCTATCGAAAAGCAAGAAAAGGAAAACCTGCTGCAATTTTGCAGAGAGGATAGCAAGACATTCTCAGAACTTGCTGAAGCTTTCAGTAAAAAGGGGATCCAGGCAATTCTCATTGAGGAGGCTCTGCCTGAGATTGGAAATGAGGCAAATCTTCTGCTGGGTAAAATGACCGATAACAGGATGTCCCTTACTCTTGAAACCCAGCGCGGTACTAAGAAGGGCGACATCATAGAAACACTTGATATCAAGATAGCAGATGAACTGGGAACCAGGAACTATGAGATGTACAGCGGTGGCGAAGCTTTTAGAATCGATCTTGCCCTGCGCATAGCAATTTCCAGACTGCTTGTCAGAAGAGCAGGGGCATCGCTTCCGATACTGATAATTGATGAGGGCTTCGGAACTCAAGATAGCTCAAGCCTGGAAAAACTGATAGAGGCTATCAACTCGATCCAGGACGACTTTGAAAAAATATTCATTATCACGCATCTGGAAGAACTGAAGGATAAATTCCCTGTCCTGATTAACGTGAGTAAAACCCCCGAAGGTTCCATGGTTTCAATCAGCCAGTGATTTGGGGAAATTTCAAAAGTCTTAAATTATGGTATTCTAATGAGAATTAAATCTCTATAATTTTCAAGGGAGCGCAATTCAAAGGAGTGAGTAAATGGCAGAAGTGTCACTAGGTGGTTTCCGTGATAATGACGACGCTCTTCATCCCCATGACAACGAGGAATACTACGAGTGGTGGTATTTTGATGCCAGGTTCGACAATGGATATTCATGCGCTGCTACATTTCACTGGCGCAATGCATTTATTAGACCACGCATCCCCACTGTGCAAATCTTCATTTACACTCCCGATGGCCAAAAACACATCGGTATGGCGGCAATAGATAAAAATGAATGCTATAGCAGTTCGGATCGTTGTGATGTAATAATGGGAAACAATTTCGCCCGCAAGGAAGACAGTAAATATATTATTTCAATGCACGCGAGGAAGGTTGGCGTGGAACTAACTTACCATAGAAAAATTCCTGGCTGGAAACAGGGCGGAACAGGATATCTTTATGCTAATGAGGAGAAAAGGCAGGGATGGGTTATTGCTGCTCCCAGGTCTGATGTTGAAGGCACTATCCACGTAGATGACACTGTAATCCCTGTAGCCGGGCAGGGCTATCATGATAAAAACTGGGGAAACTCAAATATATATGATTGTTTCAGTGGGTGGTACTGGGGACGCTTATATGATCCGCATTTCACCGTAATATATTACTGGCTCTTCCCGGTCAATAAGAATGAACCGATCATATCCCGGTTACTCCTCGCCAAGGACAACAAGCCAGTCCTGATAACAAAAGAGTACGAACTATTAATAGAAAAGGAGGAGCTTTGCGGGCTGACTGGCAAACCGCTGCCAAGCAAAATTATTTTACAGAACCGTGCCGGAGGAGAAGTTCAATTCCGCTGCCAGCTCCATACTACCGGTGTGGTAGAAAGGGATAAGCTGCCTAAAATATCGGAGTGGGACCAATACCACTGGCGTTTTCTGGGTGACTATACAATTGAGGCTGAAGTTGAAGGAGTATCAAGCCTGAGCTCGGGCAAGGCGATACATGAACACCTGCTTTTCAGGTAGGTAACGACTGCTGCATATATTTAAGGAGGATTTGTTTTATGGAACTGAGTGACATTAAAAGAATCGGCATTATCGGAGCGGGCGCAATGGGTGCGCAACTGGCGCAGTTATTCGCCCATGTGGGGAAATATCCAATCACAATATCGGACATCAGCATCGAACTTGTAAATAGCGGTATCAAAAGTATAGAAGGAAGGCTGAAGAAATATTTCGTTGACAAGGGCAAAATGACTGCCGAAGAGATGAGCGCTGTTATGGGCAGGATAAAGGGCACCACCGTCATAGCGGAGGTAGCAAAGAACTCCGATTACGTTATAGAAGCCGCCATAGAGAACATGGATATCAAGAAAAGGATTTTCAAGGAACTTGATGATAATGCTCCAACACATACAATTCTGGCAAGCAATACGTCAGCCCTGCCGATCACCGAGATGACAAATGCAACCAGGAGACCTGACAAGATAATCGGGACTCACTTCTTTAATCCTGTGGCCGTCATGAAGCTGGTTGAAGTTATCAAACCTCCAATGGTTTCCGAAGATACTACTAAAGTCACGGTCGATCTTATGCTGAAAGTCGGTAAAGAACCAGTCATCTGCAAAGATATCAGCCTGGGCTTTCTCGCTAACAGGGCGCATGGTGCAATGGTCAGGGAAGCCACGCAAATGGTATGGGAACGGGTCGCTTCCCCGCAGGATATAGACAAATCCCTGAAGCTGGGCTATAACCTGCCCATGGGACCACTTGAGCTTTTTGATTTCACCGGCGGCTGGGCCATCCAGGCAGCAAGCGAAGCCGACAGGATTAAGGAGGTCGGCGACGCATCAGGCCGCATGCATCCATTGGTAAAAATCATGATCCGTGCAGGATATACGGGCGGTCTGGGCAAGAAAGGCATTTATGCATTCTGGGATGAAGTATTATCGAAGTGGTAGGCATAGCTGTGATACTGGTACAATAACCCCTGCAATGAAGGATAATATAAAAGGTACACATTTTCGTTGCGTAAACAAGCGGAGATAAGGATGCCTGAGAGATACGAGATCAATGCTCTTGAAAAAGAAGAGTCTTGGCGATTATTCAGGTACATCGGGGAACTGGTGGAAGGTTTTGATAGACTATCGGGGATTGAACCTGCTGTGACCATTTACGGGTCAGCCGTAGCCATAGCAGAAGATAACGACTATCAAAACGCAAGGAAGATTGCCTACCTGCTGGGCAAACAGGGGTTTAATATAGTAACCGGTGGCGGCCCTGGAATGATGGAGGCCGCTAACCTCGGGGCCAGCGAAGCAGGCGTCAAGTCAATTGGCCTGAATATAACCTTGCCGGAAGAACAAAAGGGCAATATCTATGCAACCCTTAATATTACGTTTAGCCATTTTTTTGTACGCAAAATAATGCTCGTTAAATATGCCACAGCATTCGTGATTATGCCGGGTGGGCTGGGCACCATGGACGAATTGACCGAGATACTTACCCTTATACAGACGCATAAAATCAAACCTTTTCCGGTAATACTTTTTAATTCCTCATTCTGGCATGGCTTACTTGACTGGCTACAAAATACAGTACTGGTAAACAGATACATCTCTGAATCAGACTTGCAGTTGCTCAGGCTATCTGATCAGCCTTCCGATGTCGTGGATATCGTAAGCAGCTGGTACCTCAGGCAAGCCATCGTTGGACGAAGGGCTATTGATTAACATTACTTTCCACGGCGCTGCACGCACCGTAACCGGTTCAAGGCACCTCCTGGATGTCAACGGTTACCGCATTTTACTCGACTGCGGTCTATTCCAGGGACGCCGCGCCGAAACCTACGAACGCAACCTTCACTTTGCCTTCAATCCAAAAGATATTCAAACTGCCATAATCTCCCATGCCCATATGGATCACCTCGGAAACATACCGAATCTCGTTAAGCAGGGGTTCCAGGGAGATATCCATTGCACATCGGCGACATTTGATCTTGCCAATATCATGCTCATGGATGCAGCCAATATCCAAGAGGGAGATATCGATTTCGTCAACAAGATACACCGTAAGCACAATGAACCCGAAGTTGAGCCGCTCTACAGAGTTGAAGATGTAGCGCCAGCTTTGAAGCTTTTCAGCGGATACTCATATGATCATTTCTTTAATATCGCGGATAATGTCAAGGTCGTGTTCCATGATGCGGGGCACATACTTGGTTCAGCCATCACTATCCTGTTCATGAAGGATGGGGACAGGGAAACATCAATCTGTTTTACAGGGGATCTTGGCCGCTATAACATGCCGATTATCCGCGATCCGTTTGTTGTGGATAACGCGGACATCCTGATCATAGAGAGCACTTACGGTAACAGGTTACATACAGATATCAAGAACGTCCAGGACAGGCTCGCTAAAGTAATCAACGAAACTGCATCCAGGGGTGGGAACCTGATAGTGCCTTCTTTCGCTCTTGAAAGAACACAGGAGCTGATATATAACCTGCACCAGTTAAAATTGAGCCACAGGATACCCGATATACCGGTATTTGTGGACAGCCCGCTTGCCATCGATGCTACCGATATATTCAGGATTCACCCGGAATGCTATGACGCAGAAACGGCAGAGTTGCTTAGAACGGTGCCGGATCCCTTCGGTTTCCGCGGCCTGCGCTATGTTTCTACTGTCGAGGAGTCGAAATCTCTAAACGAACTTAAAACGCCGGTAATGCTTATAGCCGGCTCCGGCATGGCTGAAGCCGGGCGTATATTGCATCACCTCAAACACAATATAGGCAACCCCAGGAACACGGTCCTGATTGTGGGATGGCAGGCAGAGAACACACTTGGTAGAAAGATTGCTGAAAAGTGGCCCGAAGTATCCATTTTCGGTGAAAAATATAAACTCCGCTGCCGGGTGGAGATCTTCAATGAATTCAGTGCACATGCCGACCGCAACGATCTTATCAAGTGGGCCAGCGCAGGCAAAGCCAGATGGCAAAAAGTGTTCGTTGTTCACGGAGAGGAATCAGCTGCCCTGTCACTGGCTGAAGCTTTCAGTGAAGCAGGTTTAAGCAACGTAATCGTGCCTCAATACGGTCAGAGTTTTACCATATAATTAAACCGGGGTGCTATATTATCAGGATTTTACATAAATTTAATGGCCGATTTGTTTCTGAGCAGTTTTGAAAAGCTTCGCCATTCCTGGCAGCAAATCCACCGTAAGGCAA
>Ga0163210_1000224_pt1 | contig 22397 bp, 18 predicted proteins | sample Kivu_220m_FD_113536 | JGI IMG/M metagenome (GOLD analysis project Ga0163210, IMG submission 113536) | Freshwater microbial communities from Lake Kivu, Western Province, Rwanda to study Microbial Dark Matter (Phase II) - Kivu_220m | ecosystem: Environmental > Aquatic > Freshwater > Lake ...
GGCTTCTGAGTCCTGGTGGACCCGCTGATCTTCCCATCCATCCCCCAGGTCACATTCATAGGTATAAAAGCAGATGAGTCTTCCCTTCCAGATTAATCCGAATCCCTGAGGCGCTTTGTTGTCGTGTTCATGGATTTTCGGGAGCCCGTTGGGGAAGTCGTATTTCTGGTGGTAGATCGGATGGGAAAAAGGCAGTTCGACGAAATCGAGTTCCGGGAACACCAGCTTCATTTGCGGCCGGATATACTTGTCCAGGCCATAGTTGTCGTCAATATGCAGAAATCCGCCGGCCAGCAGGTATTCCCTGAGGTTCTGGATCTCCTGGGGTGAGAAGAGGACATTCCCATGCCCTGTCATATGTACAAAGGGATAATTGAAGATCTCTTTGCTTCCGACATCAATAGTGGCAATCTCTTCACTGATATTGGTCCGGAGGTTTTGGTTGACAAACTTCACAAGGTTGGGCAGTGACGTTGGATTGGCATACCAATCACCGCCTCCGCCATATTTCAGCAATGCGATTTGAAACGAAGGTGTCGTGGCGGAGATTCCGGTTAAAAATATGAGTAAAAGTAAAATAGAGCGTTTCATTATCAGTTGTGGGTTATCAGATGCCGGATACCGGAAACTGGATTTTTACTAAGCGATTCGTGATACGCGATGCGCGAAAATTCCTCATTCCTCATTAACCTCTTGTCCTCCTGTCCGCCAGTTCCCGTATTTCCGTATTTCCGTATTACTGTATTAGTGTTTTCACCATAACGCACGCCACCACTCCGGCGGTTTCCGTTCGGAGCCGGCTTGGCCCCAGGCTGACAGGCAGGAATCCTTCGCTGACCGCCAGTGTCACCTCCCTGGGGGAGAAATCCCCTTCCGGTCCGATCAGGATCAATGCAGGAATTCCGGGCTGTAAGGTTCTCTTAAGCAGCGTTTCTTCTCCGGTTTCACAATAGGCAATGTATTTTTGTCCGGGGAATGGCTTTTTTATCATCTCGCTGAAGGTGGCCGGTCCATGGAGTTCGGGAAGCCATGTTTGAAGTGATTGTTTCATCGCTGCGATAAGCACTTTTTGCAACCGTTCAGGTTTGACTTCACTCCGTTCAGAACGGGCACAGATCAGTGGGGTTATTACATCGATCCCGATTTCCGATGATTTTTCGAGAAGCCACTCAAACCGGTTGATATTCTTGTTTGGCGCGATGGCAATATGGAGGGGAGGCGGGATATGGTCCATTAAAACCGGAGGATGAAGGGCGACTTCACACCCTTTGGGGTCAGCAGCCACAATATCGCCAAGATAAAGAGATCCCTTCCCATCTGTGAGATGGATCTGATCTCCCTCCCTCAGTCGCAGCACACGGACGATATGTCCCGACTCTTCCCTGTCGAAATGGTGGAATGGGGGGGGGATGTCAGGAGCATAGAATAAGTTCACAATGTTGGTTATTTAGGAAGATGTCAGTATTCCCTGGAGTTTTACCGGAAGTTTTCCCGCCTAATGCGGCCTTGGGGTGGAATTGCCTCCATCGAGGACCCATCGCCATGTTCCGTCTTTTTCTTTTCTCCATACAGTGAAGTAATTTCCGTAACGGGTGTCGTCCCTCCTGTAATCATAGATCTCATAATTCCCAAACGTATAACCCAGGTCGCAGGATTTGCTTACTTCAGCCTTGACAGGTTCCCAGGTAAGCCGGAACAGGCTGTCGTTCACACCCAGAAAGGAGTTGCGCAGATTCTCCTTGCCGATCACCGGATACCGTCCCTCCTGCAGTTTTACCATATCAGGTGCAGCATAAAAAAGAAAGGCGTCATGCATTCCCTTTTCCGCACTTCGGGCAGAAAAGGCCCTGTCGGTACTCAGGATCTCTTTCCTGGCCTCTTTCTGACGCTCTTCTGCCGAATGGCATGCGGTTAATCCGATGAGTAAGATGAACAGAAACTTTTTCATAAAACCTCCTCTCCTTATTGGATTATCAACTTGTTTACAATCGAAAATCTGTCAAAACGGATATGAAGGAGATATATCCCTTTTGGCAATTGCGGAAGCACGACCTCTTTCCTGGTGACCGGAGCTTCCACCACAAAGTTGTGGACCACCTTGTTCAGGCTTGAACGGATCTCGCAGAAAGCTCTCTCCGGCACGTTTATATCCATAAAGAATGTGTTCTGACATGGATTGGGATAAACTTTTACAAACGGAACCGGCCGGAATTCATCCACAGCCGTACAGGCATCAACCGTCACCTGGATGGTATCCGTGACCTGGCAATCGCCGGAAGAGAGATCGGAAACCCTGACCCAGATGGTGTGTTCACCCATCCCGAAAGAGGCCGAATCCACGAGGATCGTTTGTGTGGCGTCCCCGTTGGACCATAAGTAAGAATAACCTGGGTTTCCGGCATCCAGGAGAAGGATTTCCCATGGACAGATCGTGGTGTCTGCTCCCAGATCAACCTCAAATGACTCGCTGACAGAGATATAATCCTCTTTGGTCAGCGTGATGTGTGTAAAGGGGTTGGTGACGGTCAGGGTCACCGGATAGGATCCGGGAGTGGAATAGACCACACCTGAAGGATTCTCTTCCGTAGAATAGGAAGGGTTGCCTCCGGGGAATTGCCATAGCCAGGCTGTCGGATCTCCGGTAGAGGCATCCATGAAATCCACTCCGTTTCCGGTGCATGGAGTTGTGTTGGTAGCGTAGAAGTCGGTGATCAACGGAGGAGTCAGTATTTCAACGGCATCCAGGTCAAATCCGGCATCATCGGCATTGGTTGGGCCATCGTCATCATCCGTGATTTTCATATAGCGTACAGCGGATGCCGGGCCATCTGTGAGATCAAAGGAGGTAGTGCCGGTTCCGGAACCCAGGCTGATCCATGGGCCATCCATGGACTGGCTGACATCGCAGGTGTACCCTTCGGGGGTCAGGTCCCCTTCGTAAACGGTGAGATCATCCCCATCGCCATTGTAGATCGTGTCCCCCATGTCGATGATGATATAGCCACCCCGGCCCAGGCTGTAATTCACCGAATCGGGCGGCCCGATGATACCCGGGACATTGCATTCATCAGAATAATTCCCTGAACTCGGGAAGTAGGGGATGTTGGTGACGATCGTACGGCAGGCGTATCGTCCGGGAGCCCTGGGAAGCTGGACATCGGTGGTGACAAAACCCTGTGAAGGGACCGTGACCCCGGACAGGACTTTTGTCTGGTACCCGCTGGCTTTGATTGTCATGGAGTAGGTGCCTGCCAAAAGATACTTGTGGTAGTCGCCAATCGTTTCATCAGTATACACGGGATAATAGGAATCAACGAAAACAGCTGCCTTGACAGAACTCCCGGTCAGCGAATCCGTAACGGTCCCATTCACCCCCCTTCCCACGCGGTTGATCATCTCAAGCATAGCGGGTTTGTTGTAACCGTAGTATAGTGGGATTTCGCTTGCCGGAGGCTGCTTGAGCATCGATATCTCCATTGACCAGCTAACCTGGCCCCGTGTGCCATAATTGAAATCTTTGGTGGATCCGAAAATCTGGTACATGACGATGCATCCCTGACCGTAGGTCAGGCTCGGGTACCCCGAGTAGCTGGAGTAAACAGAGGCCAGTTGCTGGATGTGCGTCCAGTCGGGTGGATGCGACATCCGGTAGCTCCAGGGCAGGGCGATGATCTCGCTGCCACCGTGATAATTGGTATAGAGAACGAAATTGTGCTCCAGCCACAGGCTCCGGAGGATCCTGGTTTCAGGCTGAGAGAAAGGGTAGGGGCTGTATCCTTCGCCTCCCCACATGAATCCGACATCGCGGTTAATGTCAACGCCATTGGAGTTGTACCGGATGTTGTTCACGAAGCCATCAGGATTGACCAGGTAGTAGAGCCATATCTCCCGGTTGTTGACCAACGCGGTGATGGTGGAATCATTCCCGTATCCAAGACATAGGTCCCGGGCAAACCGGATCACGATCTCCGGCCCCATGATCTCGTCGCCATGGATCCCTCCGTCGAACATCAGCTCCGGTTCGTTCTCGTTCTCCTCCACATTGTCGCTGATCTTCAGGATGCCCAGTTCCCTCCCCTGGAGTGTGGTTGCCAGGACGGTCTTCATGCAGATCTCCGGGAAATTGGTGGCCAGGCTGTCGGAGAGGGCCACCAGCTGGTTGTAGTTGTGATAGCTTTCCAAAGGGACCTGATCCCAGAAAGTCTGGCTGTGGGAATTCAGATCAGGCACGGTGATGCGGTATTCAAGTCCCGAAGCTTTCAGGGTGACCAGCTCCTGAGGGGTGAGATAGACCCATGCGAACAACGTATCCCCTTGCCTGCCCGGTTCATCCGCCAGGTTCAGGCTTTTAAGCAACAGGAGATCATGCTGAGAGTGAAGGTAGACCTTTGCTTCCATTTCACCGGGACGCCAGCCGGTCTGGCTCCATGAAATGATTGAAAGAAAAAGGAGTAAGCTGAGTGAAGTGAGCCGGTTCATGGTTTCATGATGCCTGTTTATTCTTTGACAATCTTTCTCACACTCGTCGTTTCGCTGGTCATCACTTTCATGAAATAGACCCCTTTCGTCAGACTGCTGAAATCAAGCTGCCGTGTGACCGTTCCTCCGGTACCGGTCATGCGGTCAGTGGCCAATGTTCGACCCTGCAGGGTGTAAAGCTGAACGGTTGCATCCCCGTCAAGGTGATTGATGGTGATATTGACGATCCCGGTGGTTGGATTGGGGTAGATCTTGATGGCATTTGAAGCTTCGGTGCCAGGGGCAATTCCGACCGTTCCCGTCAGGGTTATGTCATCAAGGAAGAGATTGTTCCCTCTGCGGTTCAACGATTCAAAGGCGATCTTCACATCCGGTTTTCCCGAGTAGGCGTTCAGGTCTATCTGATAGCAATTCACTCCGTAACTTCCTGCGCACCAGTCATTCTCACTTTCCGGATAAAACTCCTCTGTCATAGGCTCATGGGTTACAAAGGTGTTGGGTGTTCCATCAGGCCCTAAAGCTAACAGTCGGGTGTAGGTGCTTCCGCAGTCCTCGGAGATGAGAACGATCAGCGAATCCTTGATGGTCTCCCGCTGTGCATAGGCATGGCGGAAGCTGAGCACGATATTGGAGAAGTTTGAAAAATCGAATACAGGGCTGATGAGCTGATCACGCCGGTTGATATAGGTGTAATCGAAGAAGTTCATCCAGGCTGCTTTATTATCCGGAGAAACGCCGGGCACTGAAATCGTATCCCAGGTGACCTCGAGGTCCGGATTGTCGACAGTCCAGTATTGGGTGGCGAAACCGGATTCAAAATTATCGGTAAAGGGAAGCTGGTATCCGCCATACATAATGAAATCCTCTTTGGTGGTTGAGGAGGAACCTACCGCGTTGGTGGCAGTCAGGGTCACAGAATAAACCCCGTTCTCATTGAACGTCACAACAGGATTCCGGCTAGTACTTGTGGTCCCGTTCAGGTAAACCACTCCTGCCGGCTCAAAGGACCAGATCCAGGATGTGGGGCAATAATCGGTAAGGTCGGTCAGGTAAATGGCTTCACCCAGACAAACCACGTTGGCACTGGCCATGAAGTCCACATCAGGGAGAAGGTCTGCGCTAACCGTGATATAGTTCGTTTTAGTAAGTGAATCGGTCCCTTCATCATTGGTCGCAACCAGTTTGACCAGGTAGGTTCCGGGTGTGTTGTAAATAATATCGGTGGGGTTTTTGGTCGTGGAGGAAGAGGGAGTGCCGCCTTCAAAGGTCCAGTTCCAGGAGGTGGGCACACCGGTCGAAAGGTCGGTGAAGTTGATTCCACATCCGATAGGGATCAGGGTTTTATCTGCTTCAAAATCTGTTGAGGGAGTGGAATGGTACATGTCTGATCCCCATAAGCCCCGTCCGTAGGAACTTGCCCTGATGGCATCATTGGCAACGGTATCGGTATTGTAATAGATCTCAAGTTCTGTGACGATGATACTTACGGGAAGTCCGTCGCTGAAAGGGATCCAGTCCGACATCGAGGCGTCTTTGTAGTAGACTCCGGCATCGGTTCCCACATAGAGCCCTTCCATTGCATTTTTATAGTAGACAATGGTGCTCATATGAATATCCGGAAGGGTTCCGGAGATATCTGTCCAGGAATATCCTTTATCAGTCGATTTGAACACATTGTTAGCCATGGTGATGTAGACGATATCAGGATTTGCAGGATGTGCTTCAATGTCAGTTGGATAGCCGGTTGCCGGCAAGAAGGAGGTCATCTCGGTCCAGGTGGGATTTTCATCGTTGCAATTGTCGGAACGGAAAAACCGGTTGTCGTACCTGGAAACATAAAGGATATCGTTATTGGCGGGTGATTGTTCCAACGCATTACAGGTATTGGTTTGACCAAAATCGGAAATCTTCGTCCATGAGATGGAATTGGCCTGGATGTTTTCACTTTTCCAGACATTGTTGTATCCCACAAACATGGTTTCGGGATCGGTATCGTGCAGGATGAACGGGGTCACCCAAGCTCCGCTCTCATCAATTCCGTAAGTTCCGTTTCCGGCAATTTTTTTCTCGTTTCCATTGTTGTATTTCCTGAAGATATCTCCGTAATAGATGGTGTGGTAGGTCCAGGCTGCATCAGTATAGTCAATGGCACATTCCATGCCATCGCCACCGCCTGTAGCCCACCATTCGGGACCGACAAAGGTATAGGTGCCGTTATCCTGGAAGCCGTTGATAACCTTGTCTTTCACCGTTTGTGCCTGACCGAGCTTGTAGATCTGCCCGATGGTCATGGTCTCGGTGTAGTCTGTCCAGGATGTGCCCCCGTTGCTGGTGTTATAGATTCCTCCGTCGTTGGCGGCATAGAGTTTCCCATCCACCGGAGAGAATTTCAGCATATGGCAGTCGGCATGCACGGCAGGAACGCTGCATCCGCCGTACCAATGGGAGTTGATTGCCCAGGTAACCCCTCCGTCTGTCGATTTCCAGACATCAACGCCACCCACATAGATCTTTTCGGCATTCAGTGGGTCCGCTTCCAGTGATAGGTCATACCAACCCTGTCCGCCCGATCCCGATCCGTCGCAGGACCAATCAAGGATATTCGGTGATGTGGAACGGGTAGTGAATGTAAGTCCGGCATCACTTGAACGATATAGACCCTTGAACCCGCTGCTGTTGTCAGACTGGACGAAATATACGTAGTTTGCATTGTCGGGTGTCACGGCAATGGTCCCGCGCTGTCCGCCGGTCAAACCCGCCGTGATCAGTGTCCATGTTACTCCGTTGTCGGCAGAGCGGTAGAAGTTGGCTCCGGCAGCGCCGTAGACAATGTTGGGATCATTGGGTTTAAAATCCAGATCCTTGAAATTACCGGAAGTTGAGAGTGTCCAGTTGCTCCCCCCGTCGGTGCTTCTGTATACACCTGAATTGGTGGCAGCGATGAGGATCAGGTGGTTGGTGGGATGGATCAGGATCTCTCCTACGGTCTTATTGCCCATGCCATTGTTTGACAATGCCCAGGTCAGTCCTCCGTCGGTGCTTTTGAAAACACCCAATCCCGGAGCATCTCCGGCATCCCTGTCACCGCTTCCAATATAAATGATATTGGTATTAGTATAATCGATGGTAACGGCTGAGACACCCAACGTGGGAAGGGTGTCGGTGTGGGTCTCCCATGTAGTCCCTCCGTCGCTGGTCATCCACATGCCACCGGAAGGAGCCGCGATATACCATTTGTTCGGGTTGGTCGGGTGGAAAGCGATATTGTTGATCCGTCCAAGTCCTTCGTATCCGGCCGGACCGGGCAGAGGGATCAGGGCAGGTCCCAGGGATGACCAGTTTCCGCTGGTTGAGCGGATATTCTTAATGTAATCTGTATAAGTTTTATACGTTGCATCGGGAGATGGTTTGAACCCTTCCGGTGATACGCGGTCCTGCATCAGATATTCCCAACGTTTGAACACTTTCCAGCCGCAACCTTTCGTGATGGGGCGATCTTTCCAGTAGAGATTGAACGCTTGCTGGGTGGCATAAAAATTGGCATCCGGATCCTGCATCATGGAGACCCAGACGGGATTGTTGGATTGTGACAATACGGGCAATGCACTAATGATCAGCCCTAAAGAAAGGAGGACAAATTTTTTCATGGGTGTAAACTATGGTTTGATTCAGAATGTAAAGGTACGGTTTTTTATTCAATCCTTTCGCACTTTCCTGGTTCTGGTCACATTATAGATGCCACGGATCATCAGAAGTGTGGCGATCACCGAGATGGATAAAATGAAATATCCCAGGTTTTCTTCCGCATCGGGAATCAGGTGTCCGGCAAGGTATCCTAATGGGATTATTGTCCAAACCCATAGGAAAGCTCCTGCCAGATTGAAGAGGTTGAACCGTTTGAAGCTCATGTCGGAGGCTCCTGCCAGGAAGGGAACGAAGGTCCTGACGATCCATATGAAGCGTCCGGCGATAAGGGACATCCCACCGTATTTTTCGTAAAACTGATGCGTTTTTTCCAGGTGCCTTCTTTTGAAATACCAGGTATCTTTTTTTGAATGAAGTCTCATTCCCAGGAATTTACCAGTATAATACCCTATCAGGTTTCCTGCAAAAGCGGCAGCAGTGACAAGAAAAAGCAATACAAAAAGGTTGATATCCAGGAGTGTGGTTCCACAGAGCAGGCCGGCACTGAAGAGAAGGGCATCTCCGGCAAAGATGAATCCGAAAAAGACTCCTGTCTCAAGGAATACGATGAGCAGCAGAAGCGCAAGTCCCCCGACACGGATCAGTTGGTCGGAATGGAGGAGGAGGTCAAAGAACCCGGGATCAGCCTCCATCACCGCAGGAAGAGCTTCCCGGAAGCAAATAATCTACTGTTTCCGGATGAGACACGATAGATGTACATGCCGGATGTGTTGATCGTGCTTGGGTTGATTGAACAAGTACTGGATGTGACCGGAATGGCACTCAAGGTTTTCCCGTCAACATTGTAAAGGGTGATGGTCAGGTCGAGATCCGGGGGACATGCAGAGAAGTCGAACAGTACATCACCTGCGTCCAGGTATTTGATTCTGACAGGGAGGTGCAAGTCTTTATCCATGTTATGGATTGACGTGGTGATTTGCCAATCGTTGAATAAGACTTGCAGTGAATCGATCGGATCCAACGGGACCACGGTGCTCCAGGTTTGCGGATAGGCCATCCAGAGGTCCAGGTAGAGGCTGTCGTACGCGTCATCAGGTTGGGCGACCCGCAGGAAGGCAGAGAGTGACGAACTCTCAAAGGGCGCGGCACACCGCGTGTCGGCGCCTATCACCTTAGCTCCCTGAAGAGCCGCCATCAGACGCTCAGCCAGGGTGCCCTCGGTGCTGAGAAAGCGGCTCTGCATCGAATCAATGATCTGCTGGCCTAGCAGGATATTCCCTTGGATGGAGTATGTGTATCCGGCCGTATCGTTCTTGTAATCCAGACAGTTGACCCCCGAATAGGCGGCACTTCGGGGATCGCCACCGTTCAGGTCGACAATGCTGTACTGGCGCGTGGTTGGGTTTCCCCCTACATCGTTGTTGATCAGCCAGTCAATGATCTCCTGGGGTGACATGCCCTCCAACATCCTGGCGTGGGCGTTGGCCTGGTTTCCCTGGAGGTAAGCGGCTTGGGTGTGGATAGCTCCGATACCCGGCAGTACATCGCTGAGGATGGCAGCCCCATGCGGATAATAGGTGCTTGACCCGACGCAGGAAGCTCCGGCACTTCCCACCTCGTTGGTCGACAGGTCAATGGCAACAATGGAGAAGGTGTCCTGTGCCATTACAGATAGGCTGGTGATCATCATGGCCAGCATCACGACGGCCTGTGTCACCAACCTGTACAAGGTTCTGTTCATGTTCAGGTGGTTTCGGGATGTTTTCTGTCAAACCTCCTGACAACTTGCAGGATGATGATGGTCGACACAGCAATCAGCACCGGCCACGACAGATACCAGATAATGGAACTAGTATACATGTTAATTACGAATTACGATTTACGAATTACTAGTATGAATATACTACACACACATTTCACTATTTCACTATTTCGCTATTTCACCATATTTTAATAAGCATGGCTATCCTCTTCCATCTCCTCCTGGGTGATCTTTTTACGGTTGATCGACCACCACGAGTAAGCGATATAGGCAAGCACAAAGGGAACAAGCAACGAAACATAGCTCATGGCAACGAGGGTGTAGTGGCTCGAGGAGCTGTTCATGATGGTCAGGGAGCTTTGCAGATCACTGGTAGACGGATAGTAGGAGGTATTGTTGAACCCGGCAAGAAGGAACAGGCTGAAAACGGTCAATACCGTTCCGATCCCGGCCAACCAGATACCTTTTGTACGGCATTTAGCATAGGCGGTGAGAGGCCGGATGATCCCCATCAACACGAGCAGGACGCCCAGAATAAACAGTACCATCACCACCGGCATATGGATGAGATTATGCCAGTATTTGAACGGTTCCATGAACACCTGGCCGGTTTCGGGATTTACGGCAAATCCTTTGGCAAGCATCAGGGAGATCACATAGGCAAGGAAAAACACCAGGAATGGGATCGTATTGACCCAGAGTTGTTTGTAACTCCGTTTATGGATGGCTTCACCGTCCACCGAGTTCATGATATAGAGAATGCCCAGGATCCTGGCCAGAAAGAAAACAGCCAGCCCAAGGTCCACGTTCCGCCAGTTCAATACCGCTTCCAGTCCGCTTGCCGGCCCTTTCCAGCGTGAAATGACCGGGTTGGTGAAATTGGTCAGGTTCAGTTTGTCGACAGCAAATTCGGAACCTGTGAAAAAGGTGGATACAGCTGCCCCGATCAGGATAGTTCCCAGGGCTCCGTTGATTACCAGGAAGGCGTCAAAAGTGCCTTTCCCAAGGAAATTATTGGGTTTGGACCTGAATTCATAGGCTACTGCCTGGATGACGAAAGCAAACAGGATGATGATCCATACCCAATAGGCGCCACCAAAGCTGGTGGAGTAGAAGAGGGGAAAAGATGCAAAGAAGGCGCCACCAAAGGTGACGAGGGTGGTGAAGGTGAACTCCCATTTTCGACCCAGGGCATTCACGATCATTTTTTGCTCCAGTTCGGTCTTTCCCAGGCAAAAGATCATGGTCTGGCCACCCTGAACAAACATCAGGAATACAAGCAGACTGCCAAGCAGGGCGATAATGATCCACCAATATTGCTGTAATGAAAGTAATGACATCGTTTCAAACATGATTATTGCCCTCCGTCTTTTGGTCCGATTTTAATCTGGCGCACCATGATCATAATTTCTGCGATCAGCAGGGCCGTGAAGAGTGCGGCGAAGATCCAGAACGTTGTTTTAACTGATCCTGCTCCGATCATGGATACCGCTGCAATGGTTGGGAGCAGATCCTGGATGACCCAGGGTTGTCTTCCTACTTCTGCGACGACCCAACCAGCCTGGCTGGCAAGGTAGGCGAGCGGGATTGTCCATAAGGATATCCATAGGAGCCATCGCTGTTTCTCAAGATTTCCCCGGTTCAGGAAGTAAAGGACAACGATGAACAGCAGGATGAAATAAAAACCCAGGGCCACCATGAGGTGAAAACTGTAAAAGGTAAGAGGGATATTTGGGATGACCGATTCAGGTTTGCTTAAATATCCGTACCCGAAATAGGGAAAATTCTCTTCAAGTTGTTTCCGTGAGATATCTGCCATAATAGTATCGCCGGCTTTGGAGGCTGTTTTGAAGTCTCTCAGTGCGGCAATAGCCAGTTTCCCTTTTTCCATCTTCTGTGCGACCGAATAGGCGCTTTCCTTTTCCTCCTCAGGGGTATCCACATACCAGGGTTTGTATCCCCCGTTAACAATGTCGTTGACTCCGGGGACAAATGCTTTTGAGTCCTTGTATCCGAGAATGGAAAGTAGTTTTGGGATCTCCACCTTCATCAGGAAGGGATCCTGTCCGTCTCCGGGTTTTACGGATGGTTCAAGAATCCCGATGGCGACGAGGCCGGCGCCATTGCTGCCGTTGTATAAACCCTCCATGGCAGCCAGTTTCATGGGTTGTTTCTGGGCAACGGTATAGGCGGATCCGTCTCCCGTAAAGGCCAGGAACAAGGAGGTGATCAGTCCGAATATGCCGGCGACAAGAATGCTCCTCTTGGCGGTCAGGACATGCCTTTTGCGCAACAGGAACCAGGCACTGATCCCGATCACGAAGATGGAGGCGATCACATAGCCGTTTGAGATGGTATGAAGAAATTTGTTGACTGCCACGGGGGAGAAAAGGACATCCCAGAAATTGATCATTTCGTTCCGGGCAGTTTCTGGATTGAACTTCATGCCAACGGGGCTTTGCATCCAGGCATTGGCTACCAGGATCCAGAGGGCCGAGAGGTTTGCCCCGATCGCAGTCAGCCACGAGGCAGTCAGGTGAAATCCTTTGCTAACCTTATTCCAGCCAAAAAACATGACTGCAATGAAGGTCGATTCAAGGAAAAAGGCCATGATCCCTTCGATAGCCAAAGGGGCCCCAAAGATATCGCCGACAAACCAGGAGTAATTGGACCAGTTGGTGCCAAATTCAAACTCCAGGATGATGCCGGTGGCAACTCCGATGGCGAAATTGATCCCGAAGAGGAGCATCCAGAATTTAGTGATTTTTTTCCACTCAGGATTTCCTGTCCTGACGTAGATCGTCTCCATGATGGCAACGATGAACGATAAACCGAGGGTGAGGGGCACGAACAACCAGTGATAGATGGCTGTAAGCGCAAACTGCGCCCGCGCCCAGTCAACCATGCTAAGGTCAATTTGATCTAACATATAGTCGATGGATTGATGAACGAACCAAAAATAGTAATATATTTAATTAGTTACGTATAATCAATTGTTCTCTGACATAATTTCCTTTCTCGTCTTCTGACTGAAATTTGGAATTCAGAAAGTTAGGAAAAAAAATTAGCCTGATAACGATAAAAATAATGAAGAATTTGATCAGAATGATCACCCAGAGTTTGCGTCCGACGGTCATAGCCCGGAAGCCGTCGAGGTAGAAGTTCCATATTGCGTTGATCCAATTCATCCTGAGATGCGCGAAGTGTGATATGCGATGCGCGTTAAGCTACAGTTTTAATTCTATTTCCTCGTCCCTCGTCGTACGTCTCACGTCATACGTCTTACGTCTCACGTCCCTCGTTCTACCAGCTTCCGCCTGCCCCGCCGCCGCCAAAGCTGCCTCCGCCGAAACCGCCGAAACCACCGCCTCCACCAAATCCCCCTCCTCCGGAGTTGAAATCATTCCAGTGTCCCCGGTTGCCCCCCATACTGCCAAGCAGCCAGAAGGCAGTCCAGAAAGGAATGTTCTTGCCGATGGAATGTGACCGTGCCCGGCTCGACCGGATAAGAAAGAAGACCACCCCAAGGATGATCAGCGGGATCAAAAAAGTGTACGGGCTCTTTTGGGTTTTGTTTATGTAATCGTCGGCTGTGAATTCTCCGGATGCCAGTTGCATCAGGGTGGAGGTGCCCGCTTCCAGTCCCCCGTAATAATCATTTTCTTTAAAGCGGGGAACCATCTCGTAATCAACGATCCGTATCCCGATGGCATCCGGAATAGCTCCTTCAAGCCCATATCCCACGGCAATGTATGCCTGTCCCTGTTCATTCCCGTACTTTGGCTTGACCAACACCACAATTCCATTGTTTTTTCCCTTCTGTCCTACCCCCCACTGTTCTCCTATGCGGAAGGCAAAGTCGGCTTTATCGTATCCGTTCAGGGATTTCACCGTCACGACGGCAATCTGTGTCGATGTGGTATCGTTGAATTCAACCAGTTTGTGCTCAAGCGATTGAGCCTGACCGGGCGTCAGCACTCCTGCCAGATCGTTGACCAGCCTCGGGGGATCCGGCCGCGGAGGAATTTCCTGGGCGAAGCCAGATATCCCAAAGGCCAAACAGAAAAATAGTATCAGACGGCTGTTTATAAGCATATGTTTCGCTGTTCGTTTTTCGTCTTACGTCTTACGTCTCACGTCTCACGTCTCACGTCCTTCGTCCCTCGTCCCTCGTCCCTCGTCCCTCGTCCTTCACCCTTCGTTCCCAAAAGAGAGTTCATCCGGCAACTCATTGATGTCATCCTTCTTGTAGGGGAAGTGAATCCTCAGTTGATCACCGGCTTTCCTGATTCCGGATGAAAGTCCTTCCGCCAGTTTACCCTCCCTGAACATTCCGGTCATCAACTCCCTGATCTCATTCCAGAAGGTGGGGGATACCTTTTGGTTGATGCCTATGTCGCCCAGGATGGCAAATTTATGGTCATGGACCGAGATGTAAAAAAGAACCCCGTTCCGGAGTTCGGTCCGGTGCATATTCAATTGTTTGAAAATAAATGCGGCACGGTCTAGGACATCTCCGTTGCATCGGTTTTCAACATGAACGCGGATCTCCCCGGACGTATTCAGTTCAGCATCCCGGACAGCGTGCGTGATCTCCTTCTGCTGTTGATCGGTGAAAAAATACCTGGCAGCTACTGACATGGGTTGTGCCTTACTAAAACTCAACTTTTGGCGCCTGTTCCGCTCCTTCCTGGGCTTCAAAATAAGCCTTTTTCTCAAATCCGAACATGCCTGCAAAGATCGTGGCCGGAAACCTCCGGATATACGTGTTGTAAGCCTGTGCTGCTTCGTTGAATTTCATTCGTTCAACCGTGATCCGGTTTTCAGTGCCCTCCAGCTGTGCTTGCAACTCCATGAAATTCTGTGTGGCTTTCAATTCAGGATACTTTTCCACCACCACCATCAGGCGCGACAGAGCCGAACTCAGACCATCCTGGGCGGCCTGAAACTGTTGCAGGGATTCTGCATTCAGGTTTTTCGGGTCAACGGTCACTGAAGTCGCCTTGGCGCGTGCTTCGATCACATCCGTGAGGGTGGATTTTTCAAAATCAGCAACGCCTTTGACCGTGGCCACCAGGTTTGGGATCAGGTCGGCACGCCGCTGGTATACGTTTTCAACGTTTGCCCATGCCTTACCCACATTTTCATCCTGGCTTACCAGTTTATTATAAATCCCGGTTCCCCAGCCAATCAGGATCACCAGGATTGCGATCACCACAATGAGGATGATCCATCCTTTTGAGAGTTTCATATTATTCGTTTTGAGTTTTTGTCAAAGATAAGAAAAATCGTAAGACGAAGGACGAGGGACGAAGGATGAAAAAAAAATTAAAAGATTAATCTTCTAACATTAACCTTTTTAGGATTTCGCTGATTAAAGAGAAATATATTAATAAGTAAATGATAGAGATATGGGAGCATCAATTATGATTTTCAGGAGTTTGGCTGTTTATCGTCTTGCATATACAACAGCCATGGAAATCTTTAATCTTACAAAGGAATTCCCGAAAGAGGAAAAATATTCCTTAACTGATCAGATCCGCAGATCATCAAGGTCAGTTTGTTCAAATATTGCAGAAGGATGGTATAAGCGAAAATATGTTGCCATGTTTATCTGCAAATTAACAGATTCAATTTCTGAAGCAGCTGAAACACAATCGTGGCTTCAATTTTCGTTCGGTTGTAACTATCTTTCCGAAGCGCATTATCTGCGATTGCTTGAACAATATGAGCATATCATTGCTCAACTTCTAACTATGCAGAAAAAATCTGAAACCTTTTGTAAAGGCTAATTCCCTCGTCCCTCGTCTCACGTCTCACGTCTAACCTACCAAAGAGGTGCTTCTCCGGATAAACTCCGCCAGCTCTTTCCCTTTCAGCAACCCCTGGGCAAGGAGGGCAAGATCGAAAATCTGCTTGATCGTGGCGGCTTGTTTCCCTCCGTCGGGCTCTAGTAGAAGTTTCCCGATCAGCGGGTTGTTCGAATTGACCACCAGGTTGAAATGGTCAGGAAGTTCGCCCATATAACCCATTCCGCCACCCAGCATCGACATCTCCTTCATGCGACGCATAAATTCAGGCTGTGTGAGCATCATGGGGGCCTCTTTTTCGCTCAGGCTTTCGAACGAAATGGTGTACTTCTTTGAATCGATCTGTTTTTCCATCAACTCTTTCAGGGCTTTTTGCTGGTCTTCATTCAGCTTCGAAGGTTGAGCATCTTCTTTTTTGATCAACTTCTCCACCGTATCGGCATCCACCCGCGTGAAATGTGATTTTTCGAATTTTTGCTCCAGGGTGTTGATGAAATGGGGATCAATGATCCCATCGAGTTGCAGTACGTCATACCCACGCTCTTTCACGGCCTCAATATAACAGTACTGTTCTTCCATGTTGGTTGCATACAGGTAGATCAGGTTGCCCTCTTTGTCTTTCTGGGCAGGTTCAATGTGTTTTTTATATTCTTCGAAGGTGAAATAGTTCCCTTCAGTGTTCTTCAGCAGGCAGAATTTGCTGGCACGGTCGTAAAAGTTGGGTTCTGAAATGATTCCATACTCAATGAAGACCTTGATGTCATCCCACTTCTTTTCAAAGTTCTCCCTGTTCTCCTTAAAAAGTTCCTCCAGCTTGTCAGCCACCTTCTTCATGATGTGGTTGGAGATCTTCTTTACATTCGGATCACTTTGAAGATAACTACGGGAAACGTTCAACGGGATGTCAGGTGAATCGAGAACGCCATGCAGAAGGGTAAGGAAATCGGGAACGATGCCCTCCACCGAATCGGTGACGAAAACCTGGTTGCAGTAGAGCTGTATTTTATCCTTCTGTATTTCCATGGTCCGTTTAACTTTTGGAAAATATAGGATCCCGGTCAGGTTGAAAGGGAAATCCACATTGAGGTGGATGTGAAAGAGGGGCTCGTCAAAACTGTAAGGATAGAGTTTCCGGTAGAAATTCTTGTAGTCTTCGTCCTTCAGTTCAGAGGGTTTCTTTTTCCACAACGGATCCGTGTCATTGATGATCCGGGGCTTCTCGACCTCTTTGGTTTTTGGCTCTTGGCTTTTAGCTTTTGGCTCTTCGCTCTTCGCCTCCTCGTCCTTCGTCTCTCGTCCTTCCTCCTTCGTCTCAACAGGCTCCCACACCTTCTCCATGCCAAACTGAATGGGTACCGGGAGAAAGCGGCAATATTTATTGAGGATCTCCAACACCCGGTGCTCTTCCAGGTACTCGGCTGAATCGTTGGCAAGGTAAAGGGTCACTTCTGTCCCCCGCTCTTTTCTCTTGGATACATCCATCGTGTATTCCGGGCTGCCGTTGCATTCCCATCTCACCGCCTCTGTCCCCTCACCGCTTTGGTAACTTTTGGTGTCGATCACTACCTTGTCGGAAACCATGAAAGAGCTGTAGAAACCAAGCCCGAAATGGCCGATGATGGCGTTCATCTCAGCTTCCGACTTGGTTTTGAACTGGTTGACGAACTCTTCGGCACTTGATAAGGCGATCTGGTTGATGTATTTGTTCACCTCATCGGCGGTCATCCCGATCCCGTGATCCATCACCGACAAGGTCTTTTTTTTCTTGTTTAATTTGACCTCTATGGTAAGGTCTCCCAGCTGGCCTTTGTATTTCCCAAGGGAGGAGAGAGTCTTCAGTTTTTGAGTAGCATCCACTGCATTGGAAATCAGTTCCCTGAGGAAGATTTCATGTTCTGAATAAAGAAACTTCTTGATGATCGGAAAAATATTCTCTGTCTGGACATTGATCTTGCCTGTTTGCATAGCGCGTTGTTTTAAATTTTCTTTTTCCGTGGATGACAAAGAGAATGCCAGAAAAGAATGGCTGACAAAATGACGTTCAGACAGGATGATCCTGCATTCCGAGATTTATTTATTGGATTGAGATAAAATAGTTCTTATTTTTATCGGTTAAAAAAAACCAATTTCCATGAAGACAAAGAAACTTTTATTCGGCTTATTAGCAGTCGTTACTGCTTTTGTGATTTATTCCTGTGGTTCCCCGGTTTCCATCACCAGCTGGAAAAATCCCGCCATTAATGCGCAAATCTCAAATGTTGTTGTGATTCCCTTGTTTGACAAGCTTGAATATATCAAGCCATTTGAGCAGTCCATGGTATCCTATTTCACTGCCCAGGGGCTGAAGTCAATAGGATCGCTTGACTTTCTTGACCCGAATGTAAAATATACGGTTGACGATATCAAAAAGAAGTGCGACAGCCTGGGGGCCGACGGAATCCTTGTGGTCAATTATACCGGAACGGATAAAACCCAGAACTATATTCCCCCGACCACATACACCACAGGTGGATTTGGCGGTTACTGGGGAGGTGGTTACTGGGGTGGCGGCTACTGGGGTGGCGGCTATTATGGCGGCTGGCCCGGATATTATGGATCCACGGTCACTACCGGTGGTTACTGGACAACCACCTCCGTGGTCAACCTGAAAGCGAGCCTTTATACGAAGGTTTCAAACGATGCATTGTGGACATGCGACATCTCGGTGACGGATCCGAATTATGTGGATCAGGCGGCCACCACAATTGCTCAGGACATCTATGCAGATTGGGTGAAAAATAACCTGTTGAAATATCCCCCTTCGAAAAAATAGCCTGACTCACGGAACGTAACGAAGAAAGGGCTGGCTTGATATTCAAGCCAGCCCTTTCTGTTTGATTGTCAATGAGGTTTAATAAATCTTCTCACTATCACGGTATCCCGGATCATCCTGGTACCAGTCGGGGTAATCTTCTCCGTTGCTCTGCACCCAATCGCCAAATTTCAGGTAGGCGTCGGTGATGGGCACCTCTTCAAGAGGATAGTCGAACTCTTCGTAGATATTGAGGACCCAGGGCAGGTTGTCGGATGTCTTGTAGTATTTGCCGATGGCCGGGTTGGTATCATCATCCTCCGTGCCGAAATAATCGGGATCAGCCAGGTCGGTAGGCGGATAATCCGGCAGGTGAACTTCCATCCCCCTGATCATCCGGGCAACAATGAAGGGATTGAACTCGGAAATGTTCAGCTCGGTGAGGCTGACTGCACCCCCTGAACCCGGAACCCCTTCATCCATAAAAGAGAGGGAAACCGTGATAGTGTCCCAGGGAACCACCGGTTGGCCTTCGGAGGTGTTGACCCCTGTACCGCCTCCCACGGGGACCAGAAACCGGAAAAAGTCGTCGAAAACGATGACTGTGGCGTCGGTCTGCCCGCTTTCCAGGCCATTGGAAGCAAATGTATAGCCGCTTGCCGGTAAGACGTCGTATCCCGTGGCGCTGATGACGGATGTGGGATCAACATCGGGAAGCTGGAATCCGAATCCGTTATGCAAGCCGGCACCGGAGGCCCGGAGAATAAAGGTTGCGATGAGGTCCACCACCGTGTCGTTGGCGTTGGTGACAATTTTAAAACTGTACCCGATCACCACATCGTTCAGGTCATAATCTCCGCTGGAGGGCCAAAGATCTTCAAATGCGAGGGTTGCCTGTCCCGCGGCGGGATAGAAGTTGTTGTATGCGCGGTATTCATCGTTGGGATAGTCGTCTTCGGTGTCGGGGACCCCGTCACCGTCAGTGTCGGGATTGCTTTCGATCGGTTCGCAATCGTTCGAAGGGTCAGAGGCATAGGTGCCAGGAATGGAGATCTCATCCAGCTGTCCGCGTGAATTGCCCCCCGAGCCGCTGAAACGCCATTTTACCTGGTAAAGTCCGCTCTGTGTGATGGCGATGCTCTCTGTCTGGGTCGTCCCGTTTGAATAATCATAATCCAGGATAAGTTCGCCGCTGGGGTTGGCTTCACTTAACAGATACACCTTTAACGTTCTGGATCCGTTATAGCTGTAGATCCGGTGTTTGAAGGTGAGATCACCTGAACCGGTCAGCTGGATCCAGGGGGAGATGATGATCCCGATATGGTTATCAAGCCTGTCTGTTCTGATCGATTTATCGTCTTCAATTGGCTGTGAGGTGCTGACGCTGGCATGATCAATTTCCCAGCAAAGATCTTCGTAATACCCGGTGTTGCCTGATTCAAAATCAACCTCATACTGGCTGTAAGCAGCTAACCCTGTGAAGAAAAGGATCAGTGCTATGAATGAGGCGTTAAGGTGTTTCATGTGATGGAGGGTTTTTCGGTTTGATTCAATGAGAAATAAAACTGAAATAGATGGTCTCCGGTGTGGCATCCACGATTCTCCTGATGGATCCGTAAGTGATCAGCAACTCATTCTCGTAAGAGGGGATGGTGATGTGGAGTGTGTAGTCCTGATCCATGAAAAGCTGGTTCTTCAGGTAGACCTTCTCTTCATCCGTTGATTTCACCTGCAGGGTGTTCCGGATATGGACCGGCAGATCGGCTCCCGTCACCTCCAGGGTGAGATCCCGTGTTGTCTTCCAGTCAAATGTATTGCTTACCTCCAGTTCAAGAGGATTGTCAATAACCTGGTCACTACCAGGATTTGAAAGTTCCTTCTTGCATCCGGCTGTGGTCAGTAGAACCATGGCGAACAGGAGCAGGGAAAATAACTTGATTGGCAGGTTTTTCATTATTTTCAAGATGTCATCAGCTATTAGATCAGTACAAATCTACTAAAAATGCCCATGTCAGACAAACTGCAATTAGTAAATGAAGATGCGCAGTTAGTAAATGTAATTTTGCTAATTTTACAACACCATACCCTTATGCACAACCTAAATACTCAAACTATATGAACCAGATTGATTGGAAAAGCCTGCCTTTCGGTTACTTTAAGACCGATTACAACGTACGGTCTTACTATCGTGAGGGACAATGGGGTGAACTTGAGATCTCCTCCTCCGAACTGATCACCATGCATATGGCGGCTACCTGCCTTCATTATGGACAGGAGGCCTTTGAGGGACTCAAGGCCTTCAGGGGTAAAGAAGGGAAGATCCGGATTTTCAGGATGGAGGAAAACTGGAAACGAATCAACAGTTCTGCCAGGGGGATCATGATGGCGGAAGTGCCCTGGGAGTTGTTTCGCGAAGCGGTATTGACTGCTGTCAAATTGAACGAGAAGTATGTACCCCCATACGGGGAGGGCGCTTCCCTGTATATCCGGCCATTGCTGATCGGTACAGGTCCGCAGGTGGGGGTTAAGCCCGCCGTGGAATACCTGTTCATGGTTTTTGTCGGCCCCGTCGGCCCCTATTTTAAAGAGGGCTTCAGTCCGGTAAAAATGGAAATCGTCCGTGACTTTCATCGTGCCGCTCCCAAGGGAACCGGCCACATCAAAGTCGGCGGAAATTATGCCGCCAGCCTTCTCCCGGCTAACCGGGCACACAAGGCTGGTTATGCATCCGTGCTTTTCCTCGATTCTGCCGAACAGAAATATATTGATGAAGCAGGCCCGGCAAACTTCTTCGGGATTAAAGGAAATACTTATGTCACGCCTGCATCCAACTCCATCCTTCCCTCCATTACCAATAAATCTTTGCAGGTATTGGCAAAAGAGATGGGCATGAATGTAGAGGTACGTCCTGTACCGGTTGAAGAATTGGCAGAGTTTGATGAGGTGGGGGCCTGCGGGACTGCTGCCGTGATCTCCCCGATCTGTTCAATCATCGACCGTGATTCAGGTCACGGTTACCATTTCTGCAAAGATGGGAAAGCGGGAACGATCTCCACCAAACTCTATCATAAATTACGGGCGATCCAGGAAGGGGAGGAGGAAGACAAGTACGGGTGGATTACGTTTGTGGAGTAAGAATCCCGGCCATCTGCAGTTGCAGCTTTTTAGCCTCTTGGCGGGCATTCTCCGCGAAATCCATCCCGGCTGACGCGTAGATGATGCTGCGGGAAGAGTTGACGATCAGCCCGCAATCCTTGTTCAGACCATGAAGGGCGACCTCTTCCAGGCTGCCTCCCTGAGCACCAACGCCCGGTATCAGCAGAAAATGATCGGGCACAATTTTCCGGATATCTTTTAGGTTTTCCGCTTTTGTGGCACCCACCACATACATCATATTGGAACTGTCTCCCCAACTTTGTGAAGTATGGAGCACCTCTTCATAGAAACACCGACTGTTTTCCGTGGAGTGCAGCATCTGGAAATCATCGGAGCCTTTATTGGAGGTCAACGCAAGCAGGATGGCCCACTTGCCTTCAAATTCCAGAAAGGGTTTCACCGAGTCTTCTCCCATATACGGGGCGACGGTAACCGCGTCAAAATTCATCCCGGATGTATCGGGATCAAACATCGCTCTTGCATATTGCGTAGAGGTGTTTCCGATGTCTCCCCGTTTGGCATCCGCAATGGTAAACACTTCGCCACGGTAAGCGTGATTAAGGTATTGGATGGTCCGTGTTAGGCTTTTCCATCCCTGCTCCCCAAGACTTTCGTAAAAAGCGAAGTTGGGTTTGTAGGCAATGGTCAGATCAATTGTCGCGTCGATGATTGCCTTATTGAATTCGAAGATCGGATCCTCCGAATTTAGGAGATGTTGCGGGATCTTCTTCAGGTCGGTATCCAGCCCGATGCA
>Ga0163210_1000225_pt1 | contig 22321 bp, 18 predicted proteins | sample Kivu_220m_FD_113536 | JGI IMG/M metagenome (GOLD analysis project Ga0163210, IMG submission 113536) | Freshwater microbial communities from Lake Kivu, Western Province, Rwanda to study Microbial Dark Matter (Phase II) - Kivu_220m | ecosystem: Environmental > Aquatic > Freshwater > Lake ...
ATATCAGCCGTTCCTTTCAGCGTGATCTGTCCGCGCACCTCGGAAGCCGATTCCGGGAAGATCAACATGATCTGACCTGGAATGCAGCCGCTGGTTCCCGGTGTAGCCACGGGGGTCTCTGCGCCCAAAGTAGCCATGAGTTCGGGGGATAGAGTATTGGTTGGGACAGACAGCAAATTGACCGTCGGCGTGGTCAGCATAGAGGCAGCCGGGAGTCCTGGCGCGAGGAACGATGAAAGCACAAGCTCGCCCAATCCGATCAACAAGAGGATCACCAGGACGGCGACCGCCTGGTTCGTCCGGCGCTGGGCCATCTCACGCTCGAGGCCGAAAACCGAATCGTGGCCTTCTTTCACGGAACGCAACAGCCGGCGAATTACCAATAACAGCCCGACGGCCAGCAGCAGGTAAACCAGGGGCGCGTAAAGTACGAAAAAACGAATGATCGCTTCCATGCTGCTCGATTAGAGTTGGCGCAGCACGCCGCGCACGATAGTTTCGATTTTTGGGGCAAGCACCTGACCGGCTGCCAGCACTTCCTCGTGGGATGTGACTGTGTTGCCATCCAGGTTGGCTTTGTTGCTGATGCCCGAAAAGCCCAGCACGCGCCTCCCACCGTGGCGCGCCACGGTCACCTCGGGTACGGTGGACATGCCGACCGCGTCCGCGCCCGCTAGGCGCAGGAAGCGCAAGTCGGCCGGCGTCTCGAAGGATGGCCCGCTCAAGCCGACGTAAACACCCTCGTGCAGTAGAATGTCGCTTTGCGCGGCAGCCTTGCGCGCCAGCGCAGATAGTTCCCGGTCATAGGCCTGGCTCATGTCCGGGAAGCGCGGGCCGAACTCGTCCAGGTTCGGTCCAATCAAAGGATTCAATCCAGTCATACCAGTCAGGTTGATGTGGTCGGTGATCAGCATCACGTCGCCAGGCAGATAATTCGGATTGATGGCGCCGGCCGCGTTGGTCACGATCAGAATTTCGACGCCCAGGCGCTGCATCACGCGCACCGGCAGCGTCACCTGCGCCATACTGTAGCCTTCGTAATAATGTACCCGGCCTTGCATGACGAGCACCGGCTGGCCTTCCAACCCGCCGATCACCAACCGGCCGGCGTGCCCGATGACCGTAGAGGTCGGCCAGCCAGGCAGCTCTTGGTAAGGGAGGCTGACGGATTTTTCCACCGCCTCAGCCAGCCGTCCTAACCCACTTCCTAGAATAATGCCGATGCGCGGTTTTTGTTCCACTCGTGAACGGATCACCCCCGCCAATTGGTCAATCTGTCCCAGCGATACCTGCATTTCACATCTCCCAAAACGATAAAGTAAATGCTATCAACCTCGCTCTTGCGGAGGCTCAGCCCCTGCTCTGAGCTGAGGAGTTAGTTTCGTCTCCCTGTGAATTATATCTCAACCCTGCAAAACCTGCCGGAACGCGACAACGGTCTTCTCCACATCGGCGTCGTCAATCCAGTAATGCGTCACCAGACGAATACGCCGCTCCCCGGCCGCGTCAATCAGCACGCCATGGTCTTTCATTCTCTCGACGATGCTCTCCATTGTGGACTTCACCTCCGGCGCCAGCGAGAGAAAAACCATGTTCGTCGCTGGAGTTCCCGCCTCGAGGGCGAGACCGGCGACCTGTTTCAGCCCATCGGCTAATTTCTTCGCCCGGGCATGGTCTTCCGCCAGCCGGTCCACCATCGTTTCGAGGGCGACAATCCCAGCCGCGGCCAGGATGCCGGCCTGGCGCATCCCGCCGCCCAGCATCTTGCGGATACGGCGCGCTTTGGCAATGAAAGCCTTCGATCCGCACAGCACCGAACCGACTGGTGCGCACAATCCCTTGCTCAGGCAAAAGGTGACCGAATCCACCTGACCGGTCAATTCGTTCACGTCCACCTCTAACGCGACCGCGGCGTTGAATACCCGCGCCCCATCCAAATGGACGGCCAGCCCGCGCGCGTGGGCGAACTCACTGACTCGACGCGTATACTCCGGCGTCAGGCATACGCCGCCGCAGGCATTCTGGGTATTTTCTAGACAAATGAGCCGCGTGATCGGCTCGTGTGGATCGTCGGCGCGGATGGCGGATCCGATATCTGCCAACATCAGCGACCCATCCGGCCGGTTGGGCAACTGGCACGAGTGCACGCCGCCCAATGCCGAAAGCCCACCGGCCTCATGCAAAAACGTATGGGACTTGTTCCCCACGATGGCCTCGTCGCCGCGTCCGCAGTGAGTCAGGATGGCAGCCAGGTTGCCCATCGTCCCCGAGGCGACGAACAACCCGGCCTCCTGTCCCATCATCTCGGCCGCCATCTCCTGCAGGCGATTGACGGTCGGATCTTCGCCGTAAACGTCGTCCCCCACTTGCGCTTTCCCCATCGCCTCGCGCATAGCAGGCGTGGGGTGAGTGACGGTGTCGGAGCGTAAATCTATGAATTCCATGGATATCACCTTTCGAGGAAGGAAAAATAATGAGATCGTATCCAGATATTACTCGATTTTCAAGCTTTATGCAGGAAACAATTGGCAAATGCAATAAATCGAGGTTCGTCCAAGAAATCCTATTGACAAAAGCGTAACCTGTGCTAAAATATTCATGAGAATTGAAACGTTTCAATTATATAAAGTGAGATCAATGAAAACCATTAAAGAAATTGCCAAACGGGCTGGTGTATCTGTCGGTACAGTATCTAATTATTTAAATGCACCCGAAAAGGTTGCTGAGAAAAGCCGCGAGGCAATCCAACGGGCGATTGAGGAAGTCGGGTATCATCCCCGGGCAGCAGCCAGGAGCTTGAAGTCTAACCATACTCACCGTATTGGCTTGGTGCCGATTATCTCTTTAGAAGATAACCTGAGCCTAGAGCCAAGTGATAATGCCTTCTTAGAGTTTCTGGCAGCGGTTAATGCCGCCGCTGCGGAAAATGGATATGGTGTGTTGCTTCACGCGGCTACTTCCCAGGCAGAAGCATTGCCTATCTACAAAAAGCTGATAGGGGAGCGGGAAGTAGATGGAATCCTTCTTATGGGGACTCAGCCTGTTGACACACGTGTCAACTACTTGAATGAACAACGATTCCCATTTGTAACCTTTGGAAGGACTGAGAACAGCCAGAAGCATGCCTTTGTGGATGTGGATGGGGCGCTAGGCTTGGCTGATGCCGTTGATCACCTGGCTAATCTCGGCCATCAGTTTATTGGCTACATAGCTCCACCTGATGGGCTGATGTGCGCCAAATACAGGTGGGAAGGTTTCTCAAGGGCAATGGCATTGCACAATCTTACAATCCATAATGAGCTGGTGCTAAAAAGTGATTTCACAGAAAGGTCTGGTCAATTGGCAATGCATCTGCTACTGGACTTGCCGCGTCCCCCAACGGCAGTGATTACAGCCAACGATCTATGCGCTTTTGGTGCCATGCGCGCATTGTCAATGCGTGGTTTGGTGCCAGGTAAGGATGTTTCCGTTGTCGGTTTTGACGATATCCGCCAGGCGGCGCACTGGCATCCATCACTCACAACAGTATCGCAACCTTTAAGGCGCTTGGGATTTCAAGCCACAAAGATGCTTATTGACATAATTGAGGGTAAGCAAGTTGAAAGGCAGGCAATTTTGGAACCGAAGCTAATCATCCGGCAATCGTCAGGCCCTGTGCGATGAGCGATTGATCACTTCGAGTCTTTTTTTTCATATTCAGTTGAAACGTTTCAATTTATGGCCGAAAAGATAGGTTCAACTCTACATAACCTGACAATAGAAAGGAGGCCCTATTGGAAAAACTCTTGGCTTGTTTCTGAATAAATAATCACCATTCAACCAATTCAATATGGAGGAAGAAATGAGAACGAAACTGCAAATCATCATTAGTGCGCTGATGATCTTGAGTGTTGCGCTGGCCGCCTGTGGACCATCAACGCCTGCCGCGGTAACGCCTGTCACAGTAATAGAAACCCGTGAGGTTATGATCACCCCGACGCCAGCACCGGAAGGGCCAATCACAATAACATTCTGGCACATATACTCCGAAGCAGAAATGAACATGCTGGAGGACACATTAATCCCCAAGTTCGAAGCCGAACACCCAAACGTCAAGGTCCAGTCTGTCCAAATTCCATATGCCGAATTTCGTCGCAAACTGCTGACAGCCATCTCCGGTGGAACTGCGCCTGACCTCATCCGGTCAGACATTATTTGGGTGCCAGAGTTTGCCTACATGGGCGCAACCGTAGCCTTGGACGAACTAATGCCTGACTTTGAGCAATATGCCAATTCGGTCTTTGAAGGCCCATTGGCCACCAACTTCTTCAACGGCCATTACTACGGACTGCCACTGGACACCAACAACAGAGTACTGGTCTATAATAAGGACATGTTCAAAGCAGCAGGGATCGAGGCTCCGCCCACCACCTTGGATGAGTTCCTCGCTGACTGCGAAAAGATCAAGCAGCTAGGAGAGGGTAAATACTGCTATGCGGACTATGGAACATATGCCTGGGCTGTGAACCCCTTCATATGGAGCTTCGGTGGAGACATAACAGATCCGAATTACACTGTCTCAACCGGCTATCTCAATGGCCCTAACACCAGAGCTGCTTATGAGTTCCTGAAGAAATTGGTGGATGAAGGGTATATGCACCCCGGCATCCTGGGCGGTGGCTTAGACGCCTGGGGCGGCTTTGGCAATGACGAAATCGCGATGATCCTGGAAGGCCCATGGTTCCCCACCATCTTTGGAACGGAAAAGGATTATGGTTTCGCTTTAATGCCTGCCGGTCCTGGCGGTCACATTTCAGTGGTTGGCGGTGAAGATATCGTCATGTTCCAACAAAGCCAACACAAAGAAGAGGCGGCTGACTTCATTCGCTTCATACTCTCTGAGGATAGTCAGGTTGCCATGGCCTCCGTGGGGCAGATGCCTGTCTTAAAAACCTTTGCGGAGCCAGGTTCCCCCATTGATCTTGATTTCTACGGGATCTTCTTCGAGCAGGCGAAGACAGCAAGGGCCAGGACGCCTCATCCGAACTTCACAAAAATCGAAGCAATATACCAGAACGCCGGACTCGCCTACTTGCGTGGGGAGCAAAGCTTTGAAGAAGCTTTTAATGCTGCTGTAGCTCAAATTGATCCCCTACTCAAATTAGAGCCTTAACGCAAACCAGAGGGGGGCTTTAGGCGATACTAAAGCCCCCTTTTCTAATCAAATGCTCAATCGAACTAACAATGAGCCTCTCATATTCTCGACGAAAAATTGCCACAGCCTATCTCTTCATCCTTCCAGGGCTTCTGCTTTTTTTGATCTTTGTGATTTATCCTATCGCAAAGGCTTTTCAAATGAGTTTTTACGAATGGAATATTATGCCCGGAAAGCCCAACGAGTTTATAGGACTGGGCAATTACATCAGGGCTTACAACGATCCAATAGTTCGTCTTTCTCTTACGAACACAATCGTCTACACGATAATAACCGTCCCTACAGGGATGATACTTGCTTTGTTGAGTGCTTTGCTGCTAAACCAAATCAGAAGGGGAAAGGTCTTTTTTAGAACTTTATATTATTTGCCGGTAATCACCTCGTGGGTGATCGTTTCATTTTTATTTCGTTACTTTTTTCAAAGCCCTAAAGGGATTCTGAACAACCTTTTAGTCAATACCTTTCATATTATCAAGGAGCCAATTTCGTGGCTTCAAAATACCCCAACTGCTTTTATTCCAATCTGGGCACTCGGTATCTGGAAAGAGATCGGTTGGGCAATGGTCATCTTCCTGGCAGCCCTGCAAACAATCCCAACTGAACTCTATGAGGCCGCTGAGCTTGATGGAGCAAATGCATGGAAAAGGTTGATCAACGTTACTCTACCGCTAATACGCCCCACCCTCGTGTTTGTCCTAGTGGTTCTTATGATTGGTGGCTTTAACGTATTTACTTCGGTTTTTCTTATAACGAACGGGGGGCCCCTGCAACGAACGGAAGTGATCCTGAGCTATATGTTTCATCAAGCATTTGATTATTTGGACTTCGGATACGGTACAGCCATCTCTTTCTTGTTGGCCGCCATCATTATTATTCTAAGTTTCCTTCAAATTCGATTCCTAAGAAAACCCGAGGAGATCATATGATGGAACATTTTGTCAGGTTGTTTCGCAAAAACATCAGTAAGGTATTGATTTATTTAGGGATTACTTGTGGAGCAATAGTGATGGTCACACCATTCTTGTATATGGTGTCGACCGCTTTTAAGAAACATTCCTACAGTCTGGCGTTTGATCCGGGATTAATTCCAGCGAATCCCACGATAACTAATTTCATAAAAACCTGGAAAATGAATAATTTCCAACTCTATTTCAGGAATAGCCTATTTGTCGCTATAACTTCTGTTCTTTTTGTCGTCTTGGTTTCTTCGATGATGGCTTACGCCTTTGCTAGGTTCGAATTCCCCGGCAAGGAAATCATCTTTTTTACTATCCTTATTGTCTTAATGGTTCCGAACATGGTGTGTCTTATTCCACAATTTCTATTGGCCAAAACCCTGGGGTTGCGAAACAGCCTATGGGGATTGATTCTATTTTACGTATCCGGAATGGTCCCCTTCAACACCTTTCTGCTGCGAGGCTTTTTTGAAACTTTACCGAAAGAACTTGAAGATGCAGTACTCATTGATGGAGGTAGTTACTTTACAGTGTATAGAAAAATTATTCTACCTCTTTCAACACCCGCATTAGCAACAATATCAATTTTTTCATTCTTGGGTTTTTGGGATGAATTCATCCTTGCGCTGACTTTTATTGATGATACATCAAAACGCACACTCCCAATTGCTATTGCCACACTACAGGGACAATATGCCACAGAATGGGGATGGGTATTTGCTGCCTCGATAATTGCAGTAATTCCAGTAATTATCGTGTTCGTTAGTTTGCAGAAATATTTTGTTGGTGGGATTACATCAGGCGCGTTCCGATAGAGAAAAAATGAAGCTCCTCTCCAAGCTAAATGTATTGTTTCTTCTGCCATTAAGCATCAGCCTCTTTGGCTGTTTACCAAAACCACAAACAACAGCCTCAACCCCCATCGAAAGGATTCCAGGACAGACACTTTCCATGATTCAACACCTTAATATCACTGATTTTCATTTTGACCGTTCATTTTACGTTCCTCAAGAACCTGTGATGCTGTCAATACATATAGTTAGTCAGGTAGAACAAAGTGTATCAGCCAAAATAAAGGCCTCGATAATGCATCTTGGGGACACAATAGATCAGCTCGAGAAGACAATCTCACTGTCGGGAGGCGAGCAGGATTTCGAAGTGAGTTATATGCCTCCACCTGACGTTCCAAGGGGTTATGGGGTTGACCTGTGCGTAGAAACGGTAAAGGGAGAAATCCTTGAATGTATTTCCACGGGTTTCGATGTGCTCAATAATTGGACGCAAAACCCGCGCTACGGTTTCCTCACGGACTTTTTCCCGGGGCGGTCCAATTTCAACGAAACGACAGATTCCCTGGTTCGATACCACATCAATGGCTTGCAGTTTTATGACTGGATGTATCGGCATGAACAATTCTTGACCGAAGAAGAGCCCTACATCGACCTCCTCGGACGGAATCTGTCAAGAGTGACCGTGGAGAAGCTGGTTGGTGCCGTTCATGAAAAGAGCATTGCGGCCATGCCCTACACCGCCATCTATGCTGCCTCAACCCCCTTTTTTGAAGAACATCCTGATTGGGCATTGTACCAGGCGAATGGCAAGCCCTATCTTCTTGGGAAAAACTTCTTGGTTTATATGGATCCAAGGCCTGACTCACCGTGGGTGAACTATTTACTATCCCAATTTGCTACAGTGTTGCAAGAGATTGATTTCGATGGCATCCATCTCGACCAATATGGTGATCCTAAAGAGGCTTATGATTCCAAAGGAAATAAGTTCTCTTTAGCAAGCCCTTTAGCCGAGACCATCAACGCGACTAAGGACTTGGTCCTCCAGTATCGTATAAATGGAGCTGTTGTGTTCAATGCTGTCACCAATTGGCCGATTGAAACTGTCTCAAAATCCAATCAGGATTTCATATACATCGAAGTATGGTCTCCTTATACGTGGTTCGATGATCTCCATAAACTAATCACCCAAGCCCAAGACCTCAGCAACGGAAAACCGGTCATATTGGCAGCCTACATTGACCCAGAGAGGGAAAATAATGTGCGGCTAGTTGACGCCACAATCTTTGCCAGCGGCGGCGGGCACATCGAGCTAGGCGAAATCAATGGCATGTTGTCCGATCCCTACTTCCCTAAGTACGGAACCATTTCTCCAGAGTTATCAGAAACGTTGCGCCGATATTATGACTTCGCTGTTCGTTATCAGGATGCAATCGGCCCAAGAACTGCTGATGGCACTGGGGCGTATCTCAACAGGATCTTGATAAATGGAGCCTATCCCTCTCCAAGTCAATTAACCGACAAAGTCTGGCCAATTGTCCGCGAAACCGATCGTCTCACAGCAATCAATCTCATTAACCTGCGCGGGATAAAGTCACCGGAATGGGCTCGTGAGGTGAAAGACCCTCCGACAAAGATTGAACAAGCCATTGTTCGGATCTCAGAAGTAAATCGTGATGTAAACAGGATTTGGTTTGCCTCTCCGGATAGAGACTCCATATCTCTCCAACCGATTGACTTCACGCTTTCAGGAGAAACGGGTGGAAGAACACTCATATGCAAAGTGCCATACCTTGAATATTGGGACTTGATAATCATTGAATGGGAGTGAGAAGTCCATGATTAATCTATTCGACCAAAGCATCGAAGTTATTCTCAATTATCAATATCCCTCAGGCGCTTATATCGCCAGTCCTAGCTTCAAACAGTACACGTACTGCTGGTTTAGGGACAGCTCATTTATCGCCTATGCCATGGATTTGGTCGGGAAGCACAATAGTGCTCAGAAATTTCATAATTGGGCCGCAGAAACGATCTGCCGTTACGAACATGTTGCTGAACGTGCAATAGAAAAAAATCGCAAAAAGCTTCGCCTTGGCACTAACGATGTCCTTCACGCCCGATATACACTGGATGGTAGTGTTGGAAAGGGGAAATGGCCGAGTTTTCAATTGGATGGCCTTGGCACATGGCTTTGGGCCTTGAGAGAACACACGCGCTTGGCGAATGTTGACACGTTGCCTACATTATGGAACCGGGCTGTCAGAATCGCTGCTAACTATCTGTGTCACCTCTGGTCTCTACCCAATTACGATTGTTGGGAAGAATTTGGCGACAAAATACATACGTATACCCTGGGGGCCGTCTATGCTGGTTTGCGCGCAGTGACCCAATTCTTGGATAAAGATATTCCCACTGAAGACACCGCCTCAACGATCCGAGAAACCATTCTTACAAAATGCATCAACCAAGATCACCTGATCAAGTTCATCGGGATAGATAAAGTTGATGCCAGCCTCCTTGGTCTTTCAACCCCATATAGGCTGTTCGAGCCAATTGATCCTATCATGTTGAACACCGTCACCCACATCGAGAACGAGCTCCGGGTGAATGGAGGAGGTGTGCACCGGTATGATGAAGATACCTACTATGGGGGTGGCGAATGGATATTACTGGCTGCCTGGTTAGGTTGGTACTACACTGAAATTGGCATTATCCAAAAGGCCCAAGAGTTGTTGTCTTGGATAGAAGATCAGGCAGATGAAAGAGGGAACTTACCTGAACAAATTCCTAACAGCCTGATTGATCATTCTTATTTGCAATTCTGGATTAAAAAGCACGGAACAATCGCATGCCCATTACTGTGGTCACATGCCAAATACATAATCCTGGTTCAAGCGCTGAAAAACCACAGTTAGTGCTATCGGCTTAGCGGATGCTGGATATGAACGCTAGAAAAACGGAAAACGATTTCTCTCATCCAGTAGAGTTCCCTGAGTGGGTAAAAGACGCCGTTTTTTATCAGATATTTCCAGATCGCTTTTGTAATGGCGATCTATCTAATGACCCGCCTGATACCGAACCGTGGGGAAACCTACCAACTCGAACCAACTTCTTTGGTGGTGATTTGCAGGGTATCATAAAAAAACTGGACTATCTAGAAGATTTAGGTGTAAATGCACTATACCTAAACCCTATCTTCAAGGCACAGACCAATCACAAATATGATACGGCAAACTACTTCGAGATAGATCCTTCTTTCGGGAGCAGTGGTCTTTTCAGAACGCTTGTAGAAGAACTGCATCGGCGAGATATGCGGATCATTCTTGATGGTGTGTTCAACCACTGTGGCGATAGTTTTTGGGCATTTGAAGATGCAAAAGCGCAGGGAGAGTTATCACCATACGCGGACTGGTTTATCGTGAGGTCCTTCCCCCTTACCAAAACCCCACTCTCGTACTATGCTTGTGGAGGCGCCTCTTATCTTCCAAAATTAAACCATAAGAACAAACAAGTTCAAGAATATATTTATAGGGTTGCCACCCATTGGCTAAAGGAGGCAGCCATCGATGGATGGAGGTTAGATGTACCTTGTAAAATTCCAATTCCATTTTGGCAAGAATTTCGTAAAGAAGTAAAGAATGTGAATCCCCAATCTTATTTGGTGGGTGAAATCTGGCGGGATGCTACCCCCTGGATCCAATGTGATACCTTCGATGGTATTACCAATTATCGGCTGCGAGAGTTGATTTTAGATTACTGCGCGACGTACATCCTGGATGCGGAGGATTTTTCATATGAGTTGGAGCAGTTGCATAAGAGCCTTGGCACAGCAGCACCCACCATGTTGAATTTATTGGGTTGTCATGATACCCCACGCATCCTTACAGTTTTCCAGGGGGAGGTGGATCGAATGTTAATCGCCCTGGCATTTCTTTTTACGACCATTGGCGCACCGATGGTCTATTATGGTGACGAAGTTGGCCTCTTAGGAGGCGTGGATCCAGATTGCCGCAGAACCATGCAATGGCAGGAAGAACTATGGGATCACCGCGTTCGCGATACTTATCGAAAGCTAATCGCGCTTCGCAAACAACATTCCTCCTTACGGCGAGGCGATTTCGAAACCCTTCTTACTTTCGTGCGAGTCTTTGCTTATCGACGCGTTCATGAACAGGATGAAGTAATAATCATCTTAAATCCAGGGGCTGCTGTAGAAAATCTTGCTATCTCAACGAATAGCACCGTAGAGCAGTGGCATGATTTATTCAACAACAAAAAATATTCATCGGTAAATGGTCGGCTTATTTTTACCCGTGTGCCTGCGGCGAGCTTCTTGATTCTGACGCCTTCAAAAGAATGAGAGTTATCATTGATCTTTTGCTTCCCTGATTATCTTAATTTCCCCGCCTATGGCAGGTTGCCAATTGGTTACCGATTATTTCTCCTCTCGCAGCAAACGCAATACTCTATCCAACTCCTCCGGTAACCCTGCCTCGAACACCCGCACCTTCTCCTCGTCTGGCAAAACAACTTTCAAACGATAAGCATGCAGGAAATGCCGGCTTATCTCCAGCGACGGCTTCTTGCGCCCATAGACCGTATCCCCCACGATAGGACAGCCTAGGAAGGCCAAGTGCAGCCTGATCTGATGCGTGCGTCCCGTCAGCGGATGGACCTCCAGCAGCGTGTGCGCCTTGAAACGTTCCAGCGTGCGGTACTCACTGGCGGCCTCCCGCCCCTTGCCCGCAGGCAAGACGGCCATCTTTTTGCGGTGGGCGGGATCGCGGCCAAGCGGCGCCTCGACGCGGCCAGACGGGGTCGGCGGCGCGCCATCCACCAATGCCAGGTAAGTTTTTTCGACCTTGCGCAGGCGGAACTGGTCTTGCAGCCAACGGTGGGCGCGTTCGTTCTTCGCCAGCAGGATCAGGCCGGAGGTGTCCTTATCCAGTCGGTGCACCACGCCCGGACGTTCCTCGCCGCCGATGCCCCCCAGGTCGGGAACGTGGCCCAAAACGGCGTGGACAAGCGTTCCAGCATCATGGCCGGGAGCCGGGTGTACGACCATACCAGCCGGCTTGTTCACCACGAGCAGATCGTCGTTCTCGAACAGGATGTCGAGCGGGATGGCCTCCGCGACCAATCTACTCGGCGCAGGCGGCGGGATGCGTACCTCGACTTCCGTGCCCAGGCCCAGGGTCCGGCTCGCCTTCGTCACCGTCACGCCGTCCACCATCACGAAACCGTCCTGTATCAGACCCTGCAAGCGCGAACGTGAAAACTCTGGCAGGCAGGCGGTCAGGAAAATATCCAGCCGTTCTTCTTTGTCCCTATCGAAGCGGAAAGAAACCAGCCGATCACTCACCTCGGCTCACTTGCTCCTCCGCGCCACCGCTCCCCTGCTCCGTTGCACCTTTCTCTTTCTTCTCCTTCAGCCACGCTCCGAGCAACAGCACACAAACGCCAATGGTGATGCTGGCGTCGGCTACGTTGAACACCGGGAAAGTGCCAATGGAGATGAAGTCCGTCACCTGTCCACCCAGCCTCAGGCGGTCAATCAAATTGCCGAGCGCGCCGCCCAACTGTAGCCCCATTGCCAGGCGCAACGTCCAATCGCTGGGCGAGGTACGCGGGAAATAATACAGAATCAAGCCGGCGACGAGGATCGCCAAGATGGTAAATACCAGCGCGCCATTCTGGAACAGGCCGAAGGCTGCGCCGGTGTTGTGCCAGTGGACAATGCGCGCGTAAGGCCGCAGCCATTCCCAGGGCATCCACGTGCCGCCGATTGGCAGACTGCTGCGAACCAGAGCCTTCGTCCACTGGTCAAGGAAGATAACAATGCCCGCCACTCCCAGCAAAAGACCATAATCTCGTAGATAACGCTTCAATGAAATCTCCTTTTACGTTACATATACGCGTGGCACGCGCGTGTTGATGTTGGTCAGGATTTCGTAGGGGATCGTCCCAGCCCACTCGGCCAGGTCTTCGACCGTGATGCGCTCACCATCCGATTCGCCGATGAGTGTGACCTCGTCGCCATTGTAAGCCGTGCCCCATTCGAGGTTGACCATAATCTGATCCATGCACACCCGTCCAACCTGCGGATATTTCTTGCCTCGGATGATGACCTGCGCCTTGTTCGACATACTGCGAAAGTAGCCATCCCCGTAGCCGACCGGCACCGTAACGACGCGCACAGCATGATCGCTTTGCCAGGTCGAGCCGTAGCTGACCGGATGCCTCGGCTTGACCACCTTGAAATAGACCACGCGCGACTTCCAGGCTAGCGCCGGTTCGACCTGCACCGTATGCGGAACTTCCGACGAGGGATAGACGCCATACATCAGAATGCCGGGACGCACCATGTCGAAGTTCGCTTCTGGTAGCTGAAGCACCGCCCCAGAGTTCGCGATATGGCGCATGGGGGCAGGCAGACTGTGCTTTTCGTAGAAACGCAGCACCTCGTTGAAGCGTTCCAATTGCAGGCGGGCGAAGGTCAGGCCAGCGGAATCGGCGCTGGCAAAGTGCGAGTAGATGCCCTCCACTTCGACATTGCGACAACATTTCAGCGTGACCTCCTGCAAGGTATGCGCGCTGTAATAATGCACGCCAATGCGCTCCATACCGGTATCAATTTTTAGATGAACTTTCGCCTTCATACCCATCTGACCAGCCGCAGCGTCTATTTGCTCCAATCGCTCCACCGAGGAGGCTGTCAGGGTCAGATCGTACTGGATGTACTGGGGGATCTGATCCCCCCAAATGCCGCCCAAGACCAGAATTGGTCTGGTGATACCCATCTCGCGCAGCAAAATCCCCTCCTCCAGCACGGCCACGCCGAGGTAATCTGCCTCAGCGGCGAGATGGCGCGCCACCTCGGTCAGGCCGTGACCGTAGGCGTTGGCTTTGAGTACCAACATCACCTTGGCGGGCGCGACCCGGGCGCGGATGGCCTGGAAATTCCGGCGCAGGCGAGTCAAATTGACCTCGGCCCAGGTAGCGCGCACGCCGCCATTGGTGGTGATGGTTGGCTGGTTGATGAGCATGGGCTGTATTGTACCTGATTCTGGTCTCAAGATATAAGAACCGCATTAGAAAGCTGGGGGATTCCCCGGATGTACATCCTTTCCAGGTATAATCACCAAAATTTACCCTACTTAAGAAAGAGAGATTCCATGAAGATCGTAACCGACTGCGCGACAGACTTGCCTGCAGAAGAACTCGAGGCGCTGGATATCGCTCAGGCGCCGCTTTTTATTCAATTCCCTGAGGGCGAGGTCAACTCCGCCGACCTGACGGCGGATCAATTCTACGACCGGCTGGAGGCCATGCGTCCCGCCATCCCAACCACGGCCTTACCCTCCGAGGGCATCTTTGCCAACATCTACCGCAAGCTGGCCGAGACCAGCAAGCAGATCCTGTCCCTGCACATTTCCTCCGGCTTGAGCGGGACGATCAACTCAGCGCGCATGGGTGGCAAGCAAGTCGAGGAAGCCGAGGTCACTACGGTGGACACGATGACCCTCTCCGGCGGCCAGCGCTTCCAGGTGTTGGCGGCTGCCTGGGCCGCCAAAGCCGGCTGGAGCATCAAAGCAATCATCGAGCGATTGTCGCAGATCCGTGAGAACACCGAAGTGATCTACACCCTGGAAACATTGGAATACCTGGCGCGCGGCGGAAGGATCGGACGCGCGCAGGCGCTGCTCGGCTCAGCCCTGAGACTCAAGCCGGTCATCCGCGTCGAGCGGGCGGATGGCAAATACAGCACGGTGGCCAAAAGCCGCACCATTGCACAGAGCCTAGGGACCATCAGTGACCACCTGGCAGAGATGTACGGCTCGATTCCCCTTTGGGCGACTGTCCTGCACGGGCGATTCGCCGAGGGCGCGGATGCGCTGGCAAAATCGCTGAGCGAACGGTTGAATATCAAGAAGCTGGAAATCCTACGTATCTCCCCCGTGCTAGGCGTACATACCGGCCCGGGCATCGTCGGCGCGGCGGTGCTGCCGATAAGGCTGGTGGAAGACCTGATCTGAAATCAAATCTCCCGGAGACTGACAGTCTCCGGGAGATCTTTTATTTGATGGAATGCCGCATGATCGGCCGCGTTTCCGAGCGGCGCGCCACCTCGACGAACCCGGCCTGACGGAAGGCTGAGGCCGTTCCATGGTAGATAAATGCGGGCGGAACTTTCTTCTCTTCCTTGGTATCAACGGGATAACCTTCCACCACCTTGCCTCCCTGCGATGCAACGTATTCCACAGCCGCGCGGAGTAAGGCAACCGTCAACCCCTGATGACGGTAGCGCCTACCCACGAAGAAGCAGGTCACCGACCAGACTGGCGTCTCATCCACCGGCGCGAGGATACGCGACCGCACCAGACTGGGATAGACCTCTCGCGGTTCGAGCGCGCACCAGCCGGCGGGAACGCTGTCCACGTAGGCAAGCAAGCCCGGGGTCCGGCCAGAGGCGACAATGGCCTTTTGTGCCAAGCGATTGCTTTCGCCCTGTCCGGCGTTGAATTCCTTGCGCGGTAGTTTCCAGTACATGCACCAACAGCCCGCGCAGGCGCCGCGCGGACCGAAGAGCCGCTCGAAATCGGCCCAACGGTCGAGGGTCAGAGGGTGGAATTCGATGTTATTCATTTGGAAGTAAGCACCTTTACCAACATAACGGATGCGCCAGCTAGGCCGCAACATAGAGCCAGCAAACCGGGAATGCCGAGCACGAACGTCCAGACCGAGGCCGTCTTGGTTTGAGTCGAGATGGCGTTCTCTATCGCTGCGCCAACCAATGGGCTGACGATGAATGGCTGGCCGGAGGCCTTGACGAGGGTCAGGCCGTTCGGCCCCTGAACCGGCGCGCCGACCACCGTAACAGTCTGCCCGGCGCGGAATTCCCACAACCAGAAACGCAGCTGGCCGCGCAGCACATCCGTTGAAATGCCGAGCAGGGTGCAGGCTGTCTGAATTTGATCATCGTCCGGGAGGATGCCGGTGCCGAGCAGTTGCTTATCCAATCCATCCGGATTGACCCAGGCCGCGCCGGAACCATCGTCCAACTGGAACGGGACGCCGCGCGATTTGTCGGTCAAACCCTTCCAGCCGGAATCCTCCGAATCGCTATCGTAGATTTCCACCTTCAGGCGGAGATAAACCAACGCGGCCTCTGCCGGGCCGTCAAGCGCGCCCGTCGGTGCGACGATCCGTCCCTGCAGGCGCGCCAGCTTCGCGCCCGGCTGCAGTGTTGCAATAGAGATCGGTTTCGCGGCTTTGACAGCCAAGCCGGTCTGCCCGCGCTTTCGGGCAGAGAAGAACAGGATGGCAGCAAAGATCAGGAGTGGCAATCCGCAGCATAACGACACCCCCAACCATCCGAGAATGGAGAAAAGCTGGTCGGGAGAAAATGCACTCATGTTTTTCCTTTCAAAATATGTTCCTTATTCTAGCACCAGTCGCCGGGCTTCTCTGGTCTCGACAACTTCGTGCGTCACACCGACTGCTTTTAGCAATGGAATGATCCCGCTCAAGAGCAGCGATGGAATCCAGGCGACAAAACCGAGCAATGTTTCGAGCATCCAGAACACTAACGCGCCAAGCACAAAAGGCAGATAGGGGGCGTATGGCTTGAGCATCCTCTCGAACTCCGTCCAGAATTTCTCGGTGCCTTGTTGGAGTTGCTGTAAAGCCATGTCTACTTCAGCCGCGCCTAGCCCGGCCTGACTTTCAAGCTGGGATTTCACGCTGCGAGTAATCACCGTGATAATCGTTTGTTTATAAGCCGCTGGTATGAATAAACCGCTCTGTTCGATCTCAGCACGATAACCCAACGCAAAACCAGCGCCAACCAGCAGGGCTAACCCCAACAGCAAAAGCTTCTGTTCCACCTGAATCGGACGAGTCGAGAAAGCCAACTGGTTTTTCATTTCATGGATAATATCGTTGGCGAAAAGGATGGCTATCAACAGATATACCAAGGTTGCCACACCCGAATAAAGATTGAAACCCCACGCCAGAACCAGCGCCAGCGCCGAAAGGAAAAATCCGAGCGCGACGACCCAGAACGGGCGCACCAACGCGGCAACCAATCCACCCATCAGCGCGACGAGCAGGATTGACCCGAAGGTCCAGAGCGCCAGATCGAGCAATGGCTTCCCTTGCGTGAACAAGACCTCATACTGGTTTTGAAACCTGTTGCAAGTCAGACCGAACAGCACATGTGCCCCGACGAGTACGAGGAGAAAGAGGACGATTTTCACAACTGATGACGCTTTCATGGCAACACCGCCTTTCACAGAAACCAGCCCACAGAACACGACCGGCAAAAACCGCTTTATTCAATAATACAACAAGTGAGCAAATATTCAAGCCCCTTTAGGTTTTCTTCGGCAAGAATTCAAAAAAGCCGCGGCTGGCTCGACCCCACCGGCAGTTTCTCCCCTCCGGCCACGCGGTGCGCCCAGCGGGTCGGCTCAGGCAGGCGATAACCGGCGCAACAATTGAGCACAAACTCTTTCGATTTTTGCACATCAATCAGGTGACCAGGGGAGATATACAGTGGATTGACCATCTGCCGCGTCCGCAGGACGACACCAATGACCCGTTTTGGATCGCGTTCATCGTAAAGTTCAGTAAAATCGCCGCGTTCCGGACCCGGAGCCTGGTGCCGGCCATACAGCCGCGACTTGGCGACGCCAATCGTTGGTCGTTCCAGCCACAGCCCCATCTGTGAGGCGATCCCTATGCCGCGTGGGTGAGCGATCCCCTGTCCATCGAACATCAGCAGATCAGGCTTGTTTTGAAATTTCTCCCAGGCAGCCAAGACCGCTGGCCCCTCACGGAAAGACAACAGGCCGGGGATATAAGGGAAAACCAGCGGTGCGTCCGCCATCACGCCCTCGATGGGCACAAGCGCCTGACCTGGCGTACCTGTCGAGGGGTCTGGATAGCAAAAGACAACGATGGCAGCGCGGGCATACGCCTCGCCCAGGCTGACGTCTACGCCAGCCACGGTCGTCACCGGCCGGCCATCCCAGGTCAGCACCAAACGTCCACGCAACGCGGCCTGGATTTTGACCGCTTCGTCCGGCTTTAGCGACCAGGGATGAAGATCAGGAGGAGTCATGGGCGAACCAGCCTAATTGCAATCACCGTCGAAGGTGATAAGGGATGTCAATGATCACGCGCAGGAAACCGGAATAACGCCTCCGGTAGAGAAGCGCGGCTTTGATCAGCCAGGCTGTTTGATTGTGTAAAAGGGACTGCCACCATTTGGCTGGGATGAACTCCGGTAAGACCAAGGCAGCCGACTGCCCATCGTTGTGCAGCCGGTCGGTCTCATCAAGAAAGTCCAGCAACGGCCCAATGACTGAACGGTAAGGCGAGGGAACGATAGCCAGGTTCAGGTCCGGCCACCACTCGGCCAGCTTCTGGCGGACGCGTTCCCCGGCTCCGGGCTCCAACTCGACGTATACGGCAGTCACGTTGTCCGAGATCGAACGGGCAAAGTTGACGGCATCCACAATACCGCGATGCACGCCAGAGATGGGAACGACAACGCGCGGGATCGGAACCGGTTTGAGCGAGGGCGGCAAGCCGTCCATGGATAGCTGGCGGGTGACCTCCCGGTAATGGGCACGAACTCGAAGAAAGACAGCCACAATAATTGGAATGACCAAAGCTGTGATCCAAGCCCCTTCGATGAATTTGCTGATGACAACCACGATCACCGTTATCATGGTCGCCAGTGCGCCAACGCCATTGACGACGGATTTCAACCACCATCCCTTTCCTCGCTCACGCCACCAATGGACAACCATGCCAGCCTGTGAGAGCGTAAAGGCCAGGAACGCGCCGATAGCAAACAAGGGGATCAAGGCATGAGTATCCCCATTGAATGCAAAGATGAGTACCCCGCTAGCGATAGCGAGTATCAAGATACCATTCGTAAACACCAAGCGGTCACCCAGACTGGTCAACTGACGGGGCAGGAAACCATCCCCCGCCAGAATCGCCGCCAGACGAGGAAAGCCCGCAAAACTGGTATTAGCCGCAACGAACAGAATGAGCATCGTACAGGATTGGATCAGCAAGTAGGCTGAGCCGCTGCCCAAAAGCCGCCGCGCCAGCGCGGAAAGGATCGTCTCCTGCGAGCCAGCCACCACGGCGAGGTACTGTGTCAGCCCGACGCTGCCCAAGAACAACATCCCCATCAAAACTGACATGACAATCAACGTACGACCAGCGTTTTTGGCCTCCGGCGGCTTGAAGGCCGGCACGCCATTGCTGATCGCCTCGATACCGGTCAAGGCAGTGCAGCCGGTGGAGAACGTATGCAGAAGAAGAAATAAGGTCAACGGTGCAGTGGGAGCCGGGGCTACAGCAGCCAGCGTACCCGGCCCATCCATCACGGCACGGATCACTCCGTAAACCAGCATAGGGATATAAGTAAATAGAAACAGATAAACAGGGATTGCCATCAGGGTGCCTGTCTCGCGTAAACCTCGTAAATTGATAATCGTGATGACAAGCAAAAGCCCAAGCGAAAGCGCAACTCGGTAAGGCCACAAAACGGGAAATGCCGAGGCAATGGCTGCAATACCAGCCGTCACACTCACCGCAACATTTAAAAGATAGTCCACCGTCAATGCAGACGCTGCAATCAAGCCAGGTAGTGTACCTAGATTCTGGCGAGCCACGATATACGATCCCCCGCCCGTTGGATAACCATGGACGGTCTGGAAATAAGAAAGAGCAACGAGCAGCAACAATCCCGTAATCGCCAGGCCAATCGGCCAGGAAAAGGCTAATCCCGCGCTGCCCGCGACAACCAAGCCGAGAAAAATTTCCTGGTTGGCGTACGCAATCGAAGAGAGGGCATCCGGCGAGAAAGCGGCCAGGGCACGGATTTTGTTCAGGCGTTTGCCCACCAGTTGCTGAGTAGGCAAAGGCGAGCCGATGATCAGATCTTTGATTGAGTTGAACATGTAGTCTTAAGAAGAATCACCCAAATGGCGCGTGGAGAGTACAGTATTGACTATAGCACGCGTTCAGTCACTTGGCAAGCAGGTTAAAAATTTTGGCGACAGATGAACTGTCGCCAAAATCGCTATCGGGATTTACGCCTTCACAAGCCCAATGGTCATTTTCTCGTCATCGAATTCATCGTCAGCAGTTGCTGCCCCAGCAGGCGGCGGCGTAAAAGCCAACTCGACGGTCAGTGTCTCGGCGGTTATGTAGTCATGGTTAGTCTCGATTGCCTTTTTCAAGCCGGGTGTAGAGACCACGAACAACTTTATGCGGCCAGCAACGTCCAGATCGGCGGTCTTGCGCAAATCCTGAACGCGGCGGACGAACTCGCGTGCCAATCCCTCGCGTACCAACTCCGGCGTCAACTCGGTGACCAGGGCAGCCAGGTAGGCGCCCTCGTTGGCGACGGCAAAGCCGGCCTTGGCATCCGCGTGGACTTCGACCTCCTCGCCCAAAATCTCGAAGGTCTCGCCCGCCGCCTTCACCGTGAGCGTCTGGCCCGCCAGCAGGGTGTTCGCCACGGACTCGGCAGCCATCTTCAATATCGCCTCACGGATGGCCGGGAATTTGTTGCCATATTTCTGGCCGAGCTGCTTCGGCAGCGGCTTGACCGCGTACGTCACCGCGTCCGTGCTGGCATTCAACAGGCGGACTTGCTTGACGTTGAGTTCGTCAGCGATCAGGTCGGCGTAGGCTTCTACGGCGCGACGCTCGTCCACATTTCCGACCGAAAATGCGACCTCAGCCAGCGGCTGGCGGACTTTGCGGTTGGCCTTCTGGCGGGCCGAATGTCCCAACGAGACCATTTTCATAACCAGCGCCATGTCACGATTCAGCGATTCGGCGATCCGAGCGTCATCCACCAGAGGCCATTCGGCGAGGTGGACAGATTCTGGCGCGGAGGGGTCAACCGAACGCACCAGGTTCTGATAGAGTTCCTCAGCCAGGAAAGGCATGGCGGGGGCAAGAAGTTTCGCCAGCGTAACCAGCGCGGTGTAGAGCGTGGCGTAGGCGGCCTGTTTTTCGGTATCCGATTCTGATTTCCAGAAACGCCGACGGGAGCGGCGCAGGTACCAGGTCGAGAGCGCTTCGACAAAAACCTGAATGGGACGCGTCGCGCCGGGCACGTCATAGTTCTCGTAGGCGCTCGTCACGTCGCGGACGAGAACGTTGAGTTCGGAGAGCAGCCAGCGGTCGAGGCCCTCACCCCCTTCCCCTCTCCCAGGTTTGGGAGAGGGGTGAGGGGTGAGGGTGGGCTTATCCAGATTCGCATACGTCACGAAGAACGAGTAAACGTTCCAGAGCGTGAGCGTGAAGTTGCGCACCACTTCGCCGACCAGATCCACCGAGAAGCGACGCTCATTTCCGGGCGGTGTGGCGGTATAGAGATACCAACGGAAGGCGTCCGCGCCGTGTTTGTCGAGCACATCCCACGGGTCAATGATGTTGCCCTTGCTCTTAGACATCTTTTGCCCTTCGCCGTCGAGGATGAGGCCGAGGCAGATAACGTTCTTGTAGCACACCTGGTCGAACAGCAGTGTGCTGATGGCGTGCAGCGAATAGAACCAGCCGCGCGTCTGGTCAACCGCCTCGCAGATGAAATCAGCCGGGAACTGCTCCTTGAATTTCGCCTCGTTCTCGAAGGGGTAATGCCACTGCGCAACCGGCATCGAGCCGGAGTCGAACCAGCAGTCAATCAGCTCAGGGACGCGCGTCATCTTGCCGTCGCACTTCGAGCAATTCCAATGGATGTCATCCACATACGGTCGGTGCAGTTCGAGGTCGGAAAGGTCGCGACCAGCCTTTTCGGAGAGTTCACGCCGCGAGCCGACTGCGTCCTGGTTCTTGCAATCGGCGCATTCCCAGACCGGCAGCGGCGTGCCCCAGTAACGCTCGCGGCCTAGCGCCCAGTCCACGTTGTTCTCCAGCCAGTTGCCGAAGCGGCCATCCTTGATATGCTCCGGTACCCAGTTGATGGCCTGATTGAGCGCCACGAGTTGCTCCCTGAACTGGCTGGTGCGGATGTACCACGTGCCGCGCGCGTAATACAGCAACGGCGTGTGGCAGCGCCAGCAGAAGGGATAGGTGTGCGTGTACAGTTCAGACTTGAACAACAGGCCGCGCGTCTGCAAGTCCTGGATGATGAGCGGATCGGCGTCCTTGACGAACATGCCGCGCCAAGGCGTGACCTCGGGCAGAAATGCGCCATCCGGGCCGACGGTCATCAGCACCGGCAGGTCGAACTCCATCGCCGCCTGCATATCTTCCGCGCCGAAGGCCGGGGCCATGTGCACCAGTCCCGTGCCGTCTTCGGTGGTGACGAAATCGCCCAGCACCACATAGTGCGCGGG
>Ga0163210_1000227_pt1 | contig 22137 bp, 15 predicted proteins | sample Kivu_220m_FD_113536 | JGI IMG/M metagenome (GOLD analysis project Ga0163210, IMG submission 113536) | Freshwater microbial communities from Lake Kivu, Western Province, Rwanda to study Microbial Dark Matter (Phase II) - Kivu_220m | ecosystem: Environmental > Aquatic > Freshwater > Lake ...
GACATATAATGCTAAATTAAACCGCCTGAAGGCGGGATTACAAACTCCTGCTGCTGACGATAATTGAACTAAAATCGGTATGAGGATATCCTCATGTGGCTTTTTCTTATAAGGAATGTTCCAGATTGTGGAATTCCAGCAGTTCGTTATTTGTGCCCAGCCATGGATTATCGTCTTTATCTGCATATCCTTGCTTGCATACATCTCACCATGTTCAGACCACGATGGCGCACACTTTGTGCGGCATCGTGTCCTGATTGTGCCCGGATCCCTTCAAGGAAGGGCACGAAAAATGCCCCCTGCACCCCCACGTGGTCGTAGCTGCAAAGCTTTGTCCCTTAGCTGTAATCACAGTCGCCTCGACTGTGTGCACACGAGGCGTGTGCAATTACAAGCCAGACTGTGCAAAAGGCATTTCTATGAAACTGCACCTGCCATTGCTGATCATGGATTCCCTTCTGCGAGGGATGAAAACATTCTCACCTCTGTGTTTTGGTGTCTCTGGCAACGAATTGGTATTAGATAACAACGGGAAGCGGGATACGGGAGGCGGGAAGCCATCCTTCGACAGGCTCAGGATGACGTTTTCGACAGGCTCAGGATGACGTTTTCGACAGGCTCAGGATGACGCTTTCAACAGGCTCAGGATGACGCTTTCGACAGGCTCAGGATGACGGTAGAGAATGGATGTTTATTGTATTCCAAGCGTCACGCTAAGCTTGAGCCTGCCCTCGACCTGATTGGGGGAAGCGCGACCTGGAGCGACTTATACACCTGCTTTCTCCGTTGAGGTCTGAGCCAGCAATTCCCTGATGGCGCGCAGGAGGAGAATATTGTCCGAGCTCTTTTCCAGCACTTGGACCTTGGTCAATTCTGACAACGCTTCCTGTTCCACCACATCCATCACTGAGGTAAAGAGGATAGCGGGTTGCCCGAAACCTTTCTGTCTGAATTGTTTCAGCACCTCTATTCCGTTTGTATGTTCCAGCTTCATATCAATCAGGAGCACATCATAATTATCCTTGAGCAGGGCTGCTTCGGCTGCTTCCGCAGTAGCAAAGCCGCTGAACCTGTGCCCTGCCCGGGTGACGATGCGTTCATACAGCAGGAGCAGGTTGGCATCGTCGTCCAGCATCAGAATGGAGGCTTTGGGGGTAGTGTGGTTCTTGCCGGGTTGGAGCAGCAGTTTGATTTCCCTGCCCAGGTCATTGCTGCTAAAGGGTTTCTGCAAAAAAGGCAGTCCCTTGTCCACGATGGCTTCCCGCAGGATGGTGTGGTCAACATAACCGGAAATAAACAAGAATCCCGCCTCCGGCAACAACACCTTCAGCTTGTCCGCCAATTCCGGTCCACTCAATCCCAGCATCACCACATCGGTAACCACTATATCCGGTTTGAGTTCACCCTGCCGGACAAACATCAATGCTTCTTCGCCGCTTACCGCCGCGGTGACCTGATAACCCAGATTCTGAATCATGTTTTTCATCATCCGGCGGAGATTGATATCATCCTCCACGAGCAAAACCAGTTCCCCTGTTCCGTGCAGGTCACTGTCTCCCAGCTCCTTACGGACAGGTTTGGCTTTTTCCCGGGTTACCGGATAGAGCACATGAAAAGCAGAGCCTTTCCCCGGCTCGCTCACCGCCCAGATAAATCCGCCGGCCTGCCGCACCATGCCATATACGGTGGAAAGTCCCAGGCCCGTTCCCATCATTTCCCCTTTGGTGGTAAAGAATGGCTCGAATATCCTTTCCAGTGTCGTTTCATCCATTCCGATGCCTGTGTCCTCAAACGACAATCTGACATACTCTCCGGCCGGAGCATCATACAAGCCGATGCGCTGGGTGGCAGTCAAGGTGTGATTGGCGGTGCTGATGGTCAGTTTTCCGCCTTTGGGCATGGCATCGCGGGCGTTGATGACAATATTCATAATCAGTTGTTCCAGTTGACCCGGGTCCACCTTGATATTGGCCGGCTCTGAGGCCAGAGAGGTCTGATATTCAATTCCGCTGCCAATCAGCCGCATCAGCATATTGTTTATCTCACTAACTATTTTATTCAGATTGACCACTTCCGGTTTTATCACCTGTTTCCGGCTGAATGCCAGCAGCTTCTTGGTCAGGCTCAAAGCCCTGTAGCCCGCCTTGACAATTTCATCCATATCTTTATAGATGGGGTCTTCCTGCTTAAGGGAGGATAAAATCTCTTCCCCGTAGCCCAGAATGACGGTGAGGATATTATTAAAGTCATGCGCCACGCCCCCGGCCAGTTGTCCGATGGATTCCATCTTCTGCGACTGACGCAGTTGTTCCCTCAGTTCATTTTGCAGTTTCTCGTTATTGACCCGTTCGGTCACATCCTGAATATAGCCATAGACTTTGACAATTCTGCCTTCTTGCCGGGCAGCTTGACCGGCAGCTTGGATATATAGCCTGCGCCCCTGCAGGGAGGTGAACTGCAGACAGTATTCAAAGGGCTCTCCCGTATCCCGGCAGCGCTGATAAGCTGAATATATCATCGTCCTGTCTTTTTCCTGCAGGCAACCGAGGAATACCTCCATCAAGTGGGTTCCGGATTTATCAGCCTCCTCCGGGTCAAGGTCGTGGATGTGATAGGTTTCATCCGTCCAGTAGAGCTCATCATTATCCAGATTCAGTTCCCAGCCCCCGATTTTAGTGATGCTCTGGGTGGCTTTGAGCAAGGCCTCACTGCGGTTCAGCGCATTGAGGGTAATCAAATGCGCCTTCACTTCACTTTCCGCCTGAAACATCTTCTGTTCAAGCTTCCGCACCAGCCGTTCGTTGTAAAGCTTGAGGACTTCCTCTTCGCTCTTTTCCTGTTCTTTATTCATCTTGTGGACCGCTTTTTCTGTCTGGGTATATTCTTTCACCAGACTGAGCAAAACCTCCGGCTCCTGCGGCTTGATGACAAAGAGGTCTGCGCCCAGGTCCAGAGCCAGTTGCTCGTCCTGCGGTCCGGTATAGGTGGCGGTATAGACAATATAGGGGATGTGTTGCAGTCCGGCATCCGCCCGGATTTCCCGGCAGAGCGTGAAGCCATCCATGACCGGCATCAGGACATCGGTGATAACCAGTTGGCAGGGTTCCTTGCGCAGGAGGTCCAGGGCTTCCCTGCCGTTGCGGGCGGTGACGGTCTCGTATCCGTTTCCGTTTAACAGAGCCTGCAGGAAGTAGAGGCTGGACTCGTTGTCGTCAATCAGGAGTATCTTCATGGGAGCCTCCTTTCTGCTGTTTGAATTGATTGATATAGGAGGTTATTTCCTCCACAAAGGTTTCCGGGTCTATCGGTTTCTCCATATAGGCAAAAGCGCCCGATTGCAGGGTCTTTTCCCGGTCACCCACCATGGCATAGGAAGTTACGGCGACAATGGGCGTCTGGCGCAATTCCGGAAGCGCGGTCAGTTGTCTGGCCACCTCGTATCCGTCCATTTCGGGCAGCTGGATATCCAAAAGGATGGCCGCCGGCAACAGCTGTTTCGCCATTTCAATGCCCCCGGCTCCGGTTTCCGACCAATGCACTTCATATTCCTCGCTTTCCAGCAGGTATTTCATCAGATACAGGTTGTCAGCATTGTCTTCTATAATCAGGATGGCTCGTTTCATGTCTGTGCTCCTTTCTGAACTGGAATGGTTACGGTAAAGATGCTGCCCTTACCGTTGATGCTCTCCACAGTTATCGTGCCGCCCAAAATATCAATGATGCGTTTGGATATGGTCAGACCCAATCCCGTGCCCTCATATTTGCGGGTGAGACCGTGGTCCAATTGCCGGAAAGGCTCAAAGATGTGTCCCATTTCCTCCGCCGGTATCCCGATGCCGGTATCCCGCACCTGTATCCGGTAGAGGTGTTCATCCGCAGCGCAGTTGATTTCCACCTTGCCTGTCTCCGTGAATTTCACGGCGTTGCTCAGCAGATTTAACAGCACCTGCTCAAGCCTGCGCTGGTCGCTGTTTATCATCAGGGGCAGGGGTGAGGTATGGGAGACCAGCAGCAGGTGCTTGCTGTCAGCCAGGGGCTGCACAGTCTTCACCAGCTTGTCTATGGTATCATACAGGTTGAATTCGCTCCAGGCAACCTTAAACTGCCCCGCTTCAATCTTGGAGATATCCAGGATATCGTTGATGAGGGAAAGCAGGTGACGGGCGCTGTTTTGCACCATTTTCAGTTGCTTCTTCTGCTCGTCGTTCAACTTACCAGGTAGTTCCTGCAGCAGGACACCCGTAAACCCGATGATGGAATTGAGCGGTGTCCGCAATTCATGTGACATGGTTGCCAGGAAGGCGGATTTTATCTTGTCCGCTGCCTGTGCCTGTTCCATGGCTGCCACCAAATCTGCCGTGCGCAGTTTTATCCGCAGTTCCATTTCCTGATTGGCAATGGTCAGCTCCTGCGTGCGCAGATTCACCAACCGCCTCAAAATAAGCACGATTATCACACTTGCCAACAACAGGACAGTGATGCCAATCAGCGTAAATATCAGCCAGTCAGGCAGCCGGAAGGAGACCTTTTCACTCGTCCACTTCCTCAGAATTTGGTAATACTCTGACTTCGGATTGCTCTTCAGCCTCAGCAGATTGGCGTCAATCCGGTCCAGGAGGTCCAGGTTCCTGCCTTTGGGGGTGGCGAAATACAGATTTGCCGGACTGAACACCACGGTCGTCTCCACCAGGCCCAGGGACCTGGCATGCAGCAGACCGTAAAAGTAGTTGGATACTGCCGCATCCGCCTCGCCTTTGACCACGGCAAGGAAAGCAGTCTGGTAATCCCGGTAGGGCAGCAGCTGCACCTTCAATCCAAATCCCTGAATCAAAGAAACCATTTCCTGCTCCTGCACAGAACCGCCCAAGACTGCCAGACGCTGATTGTCTATATCCAAAATGGACTTGATTTTGCTGTCACGGAGCGCATACAACTGCGACCAGGAAGACAGCACGGACTCCTTGTGAAAAGAAAAAACCTTCTCCCGCTCCGTATTGATTGCCACATCCGGCATCAGGTCAAGCTGCCCGGACGCCAATCTGCTCAAACACTCTTCCCAACTGCCCGGCACATAAGTCAGCTTCCAATTCTCCCTCCGGGCAATGCTGGAAAGCATATCCACAAAAATGCCCTGGGGTCTGCCTTTGTCATCCTGATAAATTTTGGGGGCATTGTTGTAGGTGCCCACCCTGACCTGCCTGGTTTGCTCTGCTCTCAGACAGAATGCTGGAATCAGAAAAATCCCCAGACAGACAAATACTGCTGCTGCAGAAATATGTCTCTTCATCGCTAAAAACCACTATCGCTTATCGTTATGATCTTGTATATCATCATCACCTTTCACTTCTCATGCACCTTAGTCTGGATAAATCAATATGTTTTATAATATAAAGGAGGCAGGATTTTAGTCAAGGACTATTCTTCAGATACTTCTCTGCAAACAACTGCTGCCGAAGCCAGGGATGAGATCTTCAAAATCAGTGTGACGATCCCCGATGATTTGCGAGTCTTTTTTATTTGTGTTATTTGGTTTTTCGTCACGAACACTCTTGACTAAACAAATGTCGAAATCTGTAAAAACTTGTTGACAGATTAGCAGATAGAACAATCTCTGAAATTAATGGGATTTATTATCTTTACAAGGGGTGCCACCCTATGAGTGGACAGAAACGAAGAGATGGATGGAAGAAGATGATTGCCGCATTCGAGATCTAACTGAAGCGCAGGCTGTTTGGGTTACACAGCTTGGTTCGCTATCCGGCTCTTTACTCCCCGACTGTCATCTCTACCGCTTATCAGCATACCTCAGGTTTTCACCAGGATGACGATATGACTATAGTTTGCATAGAGACGACTTAAGATGGCTGTTTTAAAGGAATAGATGTGCGTAGAATAAACAGCAAATGGCAACTTTGGCTATTCATTATCCTCCTGAGCATCATAGGTCTGACTGGAGGTGTCAATCTCTCCCTCCGCAAGAGTTTTCACCTCGCCTTTGAACAGCTGGGCAAAGATGTAATCATTACATCTGTAAATCCAGCCAATCCCGTTGGTGAAGCTTATCTGAGACCGGGAGACAAGCTGCTTGCCATGGACAGCTATACCATCGAAGGCGCTGACCAGGCGCTGTGGCTTTCCGAAAAGCTGGAATCTCAGCACCAGGCTATCTTTATGGTGGAGCGGGAAGGAGCCAGACTACAATTTACAGTCAAGCCCACCACCCATTTCACCCTTTTCAATCTGCTGCTGGTGATAATCTTGGGAATATTTACCATTTCGTCAGGTTTCTTGGTTGGGTGGGTGGGTAAACCTGACAAAACAGCCCTGGCTTATGCCAAAGCCTGGACAGCGGCAGGATTTGTGAACCTGCTCCAGGACTATGAAAATGTCTTCCATTCTCCAGTGCTGCACTATGCCTATGTCTTTTTCTGGCTGGTTTGTTACGACTATCTCTTTATAGGGCTGATAGAATTCACCTCCAGATTTACGCGTACACACCTCTACCCCCGCCTCAAAGAGCTTCAGTACAACTTGCTGTATATACCGTTTTCCCTGCTATTGATTCTGCTCAGTTATTCATTCTACCAGGCGTATTTTAACACCCAAATCCATTGGATACGGCTATGGAACATGCTCTTTTACAATGTTTTCAGCCCTATCCTGCTGCTTTCCTATATCATCAGCCTCTGCATGTTTTCATACCGGCACCGCCATCCCGCAAACATAGCCGAAAAAGACCGCCTCCTCTGGATAATCATCATCCTTTCCATCGGCTTCGGTCCTTTTTTCCTTTTGTACAAAGCTCCCGGTATGCTGGGTCTGAGCCCCATTATCCCCCTCTGGGTTTCCGAGATATTTCTCTTTATCGTTCCTGTAGGCTGGGGAATGGCAGTGGCTTCCTTCCGCATGTTCAAGCTGGAGTGGGTCTTTTCGCGCACAGTTATCTACTTCATCACCATTGCCTTAGTCTTCTTTTTGATAGCGGCGTTTGCCATGATTGGCATGAATTACTTCGGGCATCCCAATACCCTGTCCCTCATTTTCCTGGTTGTCATAGGACTGGTGGTCGGTTATTCCGCTTTAGCCGGTCTGATAAACCAAGTGAAAAACATGATTGACCGCATCTATTATCATGACTGGTACAATTACCGTCTGGAAATGTCCCATCTCACAGTCGAGCTTTCCCAATCCATGCATGAGGACAAATTCCGCTCCTTGCTCACCGAAAGACTGCCCGCCATTCTCCAGATAGAATATGCCACCCTGCTGGAACTGACTGACGGGGGTCAGTGGGAGATATTTTCCCTATCCGACCATCTGACCCCGGAAAGGAAAGCCATCCTGCTGAGGGAAATTGCCGCTCTATCCGAAAAATTCTCCCTGAAATCCAGCTATGACCGCTTTGAACTGAGCAAAACCTCTCTCGAGCAAACCGGATACAGTTACCTTTTACCCCTTCGCCATGCGGACAAGCTGGTGGGGGCGCTCATTCTGGGTCAAAAACATTCCGGCGCACCCTTCAGCGAGCAGGACCACAACCTCCTTGCCTCTTTTTCCGTGCAAGCCGCTGTTGCCATGGAAAATATCAATATGCAAAAGGAACTCCTTACAGCCGAGCTTGAAAAGCACAAAGGTTTATACAGGGAGAAGGAACTGGAACGGGCGCGGGTGCTTCAGCAAAGTCTGCTGCCCCAAGCTGAATTGAACCATGGATGCTATAGGATCAGCAGTCTGAGCAAGACCGCCACCGAGGTCGGAGGCGATTATTATGACTTCTTTCCCCTCTCCGACGGCAAACTGGTCATCGTAATCGGCGATGTGTCCGGTCATGGAATGTCCTCCGGATTGCTGATGGCAATGGTCAAATCCTCCCTCTACAGCATAATGAACTATCAGCCACCGATCACTGCTGTCCTGGAAACGGTAAATCAGGTGGTCAGGACAGGCGGTGCCAGCCAGAAGATGTTTCTCACTTTCTGCATTCTGCTGTTTGACCCGGCAGAGCAGACGGTCACCTGCAGCGTAAACGGACATCCCCTGCCACTCTTGCTGAGCAAAGATGGAGTGGTAAGTGAATTTGGCGTAAGCTCTTATCCTTTGGGGATTCGGAAACATCCGGCCTGTCAGGTGAAGACATATCCGCTGAATGCCGGAGACAAGATATTATTGGTTACAGACGGCCTGCCGGAACTGCAGAACGAGCAACAGGAGGTCTGGGGCTATGCCAATCTGCAAGCATGTCTGGCAAATCTGGCACACCTGCATGGAATGGACCTGCTGGAAAGCCTCCTCTCCGCTGCCTATGCTTACGCCGGCAACCACCCTCAGGATGACGATATCGCTCTGGTATCTGTGGAGATGAGGTAATACACGTTCGTTTTTGAAATGGCATAATCCCATTTAGACAGCCGCCCCGGCTGTCTCCCGCTATGGCTCATGAGGCTGCCCATACATATTCAACATTTACCATGGAAGGCTGTATAAGTCTTTGCTTTCTTTAAATATAGGATTTGCTTGAAGCGGATGCAGTATCTATAAACCTTTTTCTGTCAGCCTGATAAACCGTTGAAGATGCTTTCCGGCATCACATAATCCCATTGAACAGATATCCTGTGAAGACTATGCCGGCACCTACTATGCCTATAAACACTGCCAGCAGTTTGGGTTTCAGGACCCGGCGCAGCAAAATCATCTCCGGCAACGATAACCCCGTAACCGCCATCATAAATGCCAGGGCAGTTCCCAAGGCAACGCCAGCCCTGGTCAATTCACGCACCAGAGGTATCACACCCGCAGCATTGGAATAGAGCGGGATGCCCATCAATACAGCAATCAGCACAGCGAAGGGATTGTCCTTACCCGCAATGTGCCCCAAAGCATTGGCTGGTATCCAGCCGTGCATGATGCCACCCACTCCAATGCCAATGACGACATAGAGCCATATCTTTTTGTTTAGTTCCAGAGTGAATTGCCGGGCTGCACGCAGGCGCTGTCTAATACCGGGCGCAGCTATGCCAGTCTGTTGCCCCACCTGCATTTGACAGACATAACGTTCCACGTGCCCTTCCAGTTTTAACCGATCGATGATGAGACCGCTGACAATGGCAATGATTTCGCCGGAGACAATATAGATGAGGGCAATCTTCCAGCCAAACAGAACCAGCAGCATCCCCAGGGCGACTTCGTTGACCATCGGTGCTGCCACCAGATAGGTGAAGGTGACCCCAAGCGGGATACCAGCCTCAACAAACCCGATAAACAAAGGCACTGCGGAACAGGAACAAAACGGAGTTACAATACCCAATAGCGCTGCCATGAAGTGTCCGATGAGAGTTCCCCCTTTGCGTTGGGAAAGAATAGCCCTGGTTTTTTCAGGAGGGAAAAACCCCCGGACGAACGTAATGACAAAGATGATAACGCTTAATAAGATAAATATCTTAAGCGTGTCATACAAAAAGAACTGGATTGCCGAACCCCAGGGACTATCCAACCCTATTCCGAACAGCCGGCTGACAATCCATTGTGTCGCCAGTTCCCACCACCTAAACACTTTTTACTCTCCCAGACTTAGACACACAGGTATAAAAATCCAATACACAGGGGCAGAGCAGTTTATACCACACCTGGTTGTTGACTTTGCGGCTGGAAATCAATCCGGCGTTTTTCAGGACCGCCAAATGTCTGGATACAGTGGACATATCGGATTTGATGTTCTCCTGCAATTCACATACGCAATGTTCTCTTTCGTTTAGCAAATCAAGAATGAACAAACGGGTGGGGTGTGCCATGGCTTTCATAACCCGGCTCATATAAGTGTAATTTACATCAGTTCTCATGTGTTATGCTCCTTAAATTTCCTATTTGGCAAAATAGCCAAATATGTAAAGAAAAAAATGTCTGACACAATATCCGGAACTCAAGATAATGATTTTATAAGAAAGATTACTGATAAAATGATACAAGTGCTTTTATTGAAGAGCATTTATTTGTTAAGATAGAGCAATAATAAGAAGGTCGGGCTACCGACAGAAGAAACGGGATTATCAGCCGGGTGCCCTGCTGAAGGAGAAAAATATGAAACACTTAATAATCCTATGTATGATTACAATTTCCCTATCAACCTTGGGAGCAAGCTATGCCTTGCTGACCGAGAATTTCAACGCTGGCAGTTTACCAGCCGGATGGACGGTTGCCGGTACAACTACGGCAAATTGGCAGATAAGTTACACCGCCAATGCGGGAGGAACATCACCTGAACTCTATTTTAACTACACTCCCTCCGGAACGGGAGAACGGAGATTTATCTCACCAACTGTCATCACCAGCGGGACTTATGAACTGGAGCTCAGTTTCAGACATGCTCTCAACGACTATTCAAGTACTTCCAACAACTACACCATAGGGGTACAGACCTCCACAAACGGCGGCACAACCTGGACAAACCTGTGGACAGTCACAGGAACAACGTCGATAGCGGCAGAAGTAAAAACATTTACTATCAATCCATTGGAAATGACCCCTAATTTCAAATTCTGCTTCTATTTCTCAGGCAATCCTTTTGATCTCAATTACTGGACGATAGACAATGTCTCACTCACCGTAACTAAAACCCGTGGTTACGGCACCTGGACTTCTGCCGGCAATCCATACAATCTAAATGCGGATGTGGTTGTTCCAGCCGGGCAGACTCTGAACATCGAGCATGGCGTGCGGGTGGTTTCGCAGGGAACCTACAAGTTTATCGTGAATGGCAATCTCAATGTCAACGGCACTGCCGCTGATTCTGTAGTTTTTACCGCAGCCAATACGACTCATCCCAATGGGTGGAGGGGATTTGATTTCAGCACAAGTGCAGCTACTGATACCATCAGATTCAATTACTGCAGACTGGAGTATAGCTATCACTACGGAATTGGTAGTTCACCAGTAGCAGGCGGCATGATTAACCTTATGCCCTCCGCTCCAGCTCCAGCAGTGAACTTCAGGTTTTCTTATAGTAATTTTCAGAATAACTTTGCCGATACCGGGGCTGTTGTGTATGCTGGGTATAATTCTCAGGGATTGCTTACATTTCAAAACTGCCAGATGCAAAACAATTCCGGAGTTACAAACAGTGTCATAACTGCAGACGGTTATACCCGTTTAGCACTTCAAAACTGCTTGATAGTAAAAAATGTTGTAACTTCATCGATTGGAACCCATATCGCCTACACAGCTGCAGAAACATATTTCAGTATGTTTGGCTGCACCGTGGCTTACAACACTGGAGGAATGGTGTTTACCTATATAGTCAGTGGGGGGCTTCAGTCTTTTGTGATTAACAGCACAATCCAGTGGAATCCTGATTTGCACACCACACTTAGTGATCCAGCACCTGAAATCGCTATAAATTTGGCATATGGTGTAATCAACAACCCAATAATTGTAAAATACAGCGATATCAGAAATGGGGCCGCTTCCATATATGCCTGCGGAAATGCTGTCACCTTCAATCAAACAGGAGTGATTACTGCCAACCCTACGCTGCTTGCGCCTAATTCCGGCGACTTCCGGTTAGCTTGCACCTCTCCCTGTCTGGATATGGGAGATCCAGCCTATACCGATGCGGATGGCTCAAGATGGGACATCGGCGCCATTCCTCTGAACAAATTACCGGTGGTCAAACAGGTGGTCGATGTGCCATATGACCAGGGCAGGGCTGTGGAAGTTTTCTGGGGAAAATCTGAACTGGACGGCATCTTCTGGTTAAACAGCTTCTACAGCGTCTGGCGTCAGGACACTACTCCAAGGGGAGATGCCACCTGGATTGGCAGTCCTCAGGAATTGATAGGCATGAAGCCGTCCGACAATATCTATTGGCAGGACCGCCACACAGCCTGGCACTATATGGGGCAGGTGCCCGCATATAATCTCAGCGACTATTGCCTGATTGTGCCCACCTTGAGGGATTCCAGTTCCACCGGCACACATGCGGTACCGTTTATGGTGATTTACCAGAACAACAACGGATTCTACGTTTCAAACCCTATGTCAGGGTATTCGGTTGATAACATCGCTCCAGATCCCGTGCGCAACCTTACTTTAACAGGTATGGGAAGCATAGGGCGGCTGAACTGGACAGAAGTCACCTCCGGCACTTTCGACGGCAGTAGTCTGCCAGAATTGAACGGTGTATCATATAAAATCTACGCAGGTGATACACCTGACTTTGTGATTGGTCCGGAGAGCTTTATCATGACAACTACCGATACATCACAGGTGCTGGGCACTCTGATTCAGGATAAGAGATTCTATCGGATAGTTACAACGGATAACCATTGATAACAATGTGTTATCAGATTGAGAGCATATAGCTTCAAGTAATGATTTCAGGGGAGTAACCCGGATTTTACAATCTGGGTGCCCCCCTGAAAATGTCTGCTTTGAGGATGGGAAGGGATGTAAGCTGTTCGTGAGTTATCCTTCAATAGACTCAGGATGAATCCCGCTGTCTGGCGCTTCAGGATTATTCATTGCCGTTCCCAATCAGCCGGATAGAGCACTATGCGGATGAGGTTGCGGTCGTGGTTCAGGTATTTGCGGGCGATGGCTTGCAGCTTCTTTTGGTCCAGCTTTTTCAGGTAGTCGTCCTCAGAGAGCAGGTCTTTGGTAGACAGCCGGTTCCAGTAGGTTTCATACAAGCCGTTGAGCCACCAGCGGTTTTCCTTTTTATCTGTTTCCAGGCGTTTGATGCGGGTATTGCGGACCACATCGAGGTATCCGGATAGGAAGGCACCTGCCCTGAGGCTGTCCAGCGTGGCGATAACCGCAGCGGACAGCTCTTCCACGCGCTCGGGAGAACATTGCATGTAGATGGATATTTGGTAAGTGGGGATGGGATATTTGCGGGCGTTTTGCCAGGCGCCGATGAAATAGACCCCGCTGCGGGCTTCGCGGATGTTTTCGCGCAGTTTTTCATTCAGTAGGAGGGAGAGATACTGCAGGTCATAGCGGTTATGGGCATTGAAGCTGAATTTGCCGTTGAGGACAAATTGCACCAGGCTTTTATTGTCCTGTCCGCCATAGACGATTTTTTCCACCTTGCCCTGGGTAAAGCGGAGTTTGGGATCGGCAATCCTGTCTTTTCTGCCATGCGTGGGCAGGGTGGCAAGATACTGGGTGCAGAGTGTCTTCAGCCGGCTATCGTCAAAGCTGCCCACGATGACAAAGGAAAAATCGGAAAAGTCCCTGAACCGGTCTGTGTAGATTTGATAGACCCTGTCCATATTCAGCAGGGGAATATCGGACACCTTCAGATTGTGAGCCAGGGGATGGCGGTTATACATGATGGCATAAGTGCTATCGGAAAAGGCGGTTTCCGGATTCAGGGCTTCGTTTTCCAAGGTGGCTGAGGTGCGTGCAGACCAGCTCTGGAGGCTGGCTTCATCGCGTTTGGGGTGGACGGCATAAAGGACCAGCAATTGAAACATGGTCTCCAAATCGACGACGGACGCATTGGCGGTGAAGCCCTCCTCATTCCCATAGATGTAGGGATTGACTTCAGCTATTTTACCGGACAGCAGTTTGGTGAGGGTGATATTATCAAAGGTGCCAGCCCCGCAATTGGTAACGATATCCACTGCTTCCTGGGCATTGAATTTATCGGCTGCGGGATACAGATAGCTGCCACCGGGACTGAAGGCGCGCAACAGCACTTCGTCATTGCGGAAATCGGTCTGTTTGGTGATGACGGTAATGCCGTTGGAGAGCTTCCACTGCCGGATACCCAGCTTGTTATCCAGCTTCTCACTGACGACTTTTCCTGGCTTGGGCAGCTCTGGTAATAGCTCCCCGGCTGAGGCATTATCCTCATAGGGGGTCAGGGCGGCAGTTTTGACAGTAGGGATAAGCGCCAGCAGTTCTGCCTGAGTGGGCACCACCAAATCTGATTTGGCGGGAGCGGAAGCCGAAATGACCAGATTCTGGTCATTTATCAGGCTGTTGGTCAAGCCATTGACCTCTTCCAGAGCAATGCCCTGATAGAGGATTTTATTGAGCGAAACATTTTGTTCGATGCTCATGATGGGGTTGCCGTGGATAAAATGCCCCACATAGCGCCAGACCAGGCGTCCGGAATCCTGTTTGTCCTTTTCCGCCAGCATGCGTTCCGAGTTACGCAAGAGTGTCTGCTTTGCCCGTTCCAGTTCGGAGGAGGTAAAGCCGAATCGCTTCACTCTCTCAGCTTCGGTCAGCAGCGCTGTTACGCCCTTCTGGATACCGCTTTCCGGCACCTGGGCGATGATGGAATAATTGGCTTTGGTGAGGGTCATATTGTATTTGAAGCTATAGGCATAGGAAAAAGGCGGTTCCGCTTGTTGGGAGAGCTCGGACAGACGCTGATTGAACATCTGGCTATAGAGATTTTCTATCAGGGTCTGGCGATAATCGTTGAGGTTGTTGACGCTACTGTAAGGTTGCAGCCAGGTGAGTTCCACTCTGGTTTCGGAGGCTTCCTTATCCGTAACGACCACTGCCTGCGGTTCCGGATGGTCCGGAACGGCATACAGACCCATGGGACGGGCATCCGGTGTGGCGGGGATATCTCCAAAGTGCTTTCTGATAAGGTCTTCCACCTGAACGGGGTCAAAATCGCCCACGGCAATCACCGCCTGCAGGTCGGGACGGTACCAATCCCGGTAGAAACGCTTGATGGTGTCATCCTGGAAGTTTTGCAGCACTTCCAGCTTGCCGATGGGCATACGCTCGCCATATCGCGAACCCTGGAGGATGACCTTGTTCTGGGCATCGGATATGCGCTGTTCTGCTCCTTGTCCCATGCGCCATTCTTCAATGATGACGCCGCGTTCCTTGGCTATTTCGCCATGGTCAAAGCTGATGCCGGACGCCCAATCGCTGAGGATGAGAAAGGCTTTGTTCAGGACTTCCGGATTATCGGTGGGCACCTTGAGTTGATAGATGGTGTTGTCCATGCCGGTGCCTGCATTCAGACCCGCCGCATAACCCATGCCAATAGAGGAAAGATAGTCAACGAGGGCGGACTTGGCAAAGTGCCGGGTGCCATTGAAAGCCATATGTTCCGTGAAGTGCGCCAAACCCTGCTGGTCGTCATCTTCCTGCACCGAACCGGTCTTGACGGCCAGCCGCAGTTCCGCCCGTTTTTCCGGTTTGTGATTCACTTTGATATAATAGGTGAGACCGTTGGGCAGAGTGCCAATGACCAGTTCGGGGTCAATGGGCAGGGGAGTGGATAAATCCGTTCCTACGGCAGCAAACATGACGGCTGCTGCGGCAAGCAGGAGCCCTGTGGCAAACAATCGTTTCAGCATATCTTCCTCATTTGGTGGGTTTATCAGTGATGGTAAACGTCCAGTGGAAGCCGTTACCTTTTTTTACTTTGAAGTTGTAAGTCTTCAAAAAGTTCACAATGCGGGGTATGGGATAGCCTGGCAGGACTAACACATGATGGGTGGTTTTGAGGGAATCCTCATCAACAGGTGTAGCGAGCCCCGGGCTGGCGATAAAGAGGATGGCCTTGTCCCTGGCCTGGGGCAGAGCCGGGAAATCCAGCCGGGTTGTGTAATGCACGACAGGTTTTGTTTGATAGATACGCGTCAGGCTATCTGCCAGAGCTTGGGCATAGCTGCTGTCGACAGGCGGAAAATAGAGCTGGGCCTGAAAGTCGGCTGTAGAAGGGTTTATCACGGTTTTTTGGCTTTCCTGCCAGACCTGATACAGATGGGTGCCTCCCTGCCAGACAAACCAGACAGCAATCAGCAGCGAGAGATATCTGGCTACCAGCTTCACCTGACCGATGACCGTCAGGAGACCGCCCAGAGCAAGCGGAAACAGATACAGACTGGTGCCAAAGAAAAAACCCAGAAACAGGATGACCCCGTTGAAAACACCGCCCAAATCCACACTTCTGGTGAGCGCCATCAGGAAGGACGGACAAAAACTGATGCCTGTGATAACCCCCAGCAAAAACGGGCTTTTAGTCAGCCTGAGCAATCCTGAAGCCTGACAGCTTTTTCCCTCCCTGTGCGTGCGCAGGCTATTGAGCACCAGAAACGCCGAAAGCAGCAGGTAGGAGATACCGGTAAAGAGGATGCGGCTTTCCGGAGGAATGAATGCCCCCAGCCAGCCGGTCAGCGCTCCGAACAAGAGATAGGGCACAAAGCGTCCGGCGCTGATTTCCAGCACCTTCAGCAAGCTGCGTTTGAGGCTGTTGTCCTCAGAGGTGAGATACGGCAGATAGATGGGCAGGCAGGTCACCAGACAGGTGGTGCCCAAAGACAGCCCCAGCAGAAAGCCTTCCAGCAGGACATGCCACATATCAGAACATCATCCTCAATCCGGCCGTCAGTTGCGTAGCCTGGGAATGAAGCAGGTCGTTCCATCCCTGGTCAATGATGTGTTGTGCATCGGCATCCTGAATGTAGCTATAACTGACAAATGCTTCATTCCAAGGCATAAAGAACCAACGCACCAGCCCTTCATAGCGGGTGAGCCGCTGAGGCAGGGCATTGAACCCGGCACCCACATACAGTTTGTCAAGGGTTTTCAATTCGGTTTTCAGGAAGTAAGCCGAGCTCTGATATTTGCGTTCGTCCTGCGGGCATAGCTTGCCGCCTGCCTCCACAAAGCTGCCCAGGGAAAGGTCATAGACAAAGCTGTATTTTAGGGAGCCGCGCAGGTAATTGCTGTTGAGCAGCATGGTCTGCTGTTCGCGGTCGTAAAAGCTTCGGTTGATAGCACTTATGAAACCCGTCAAGCGGGGACTGCACAACTGATTATAGCGTAACTGGCTGGTGACGGGAATCAGCCGTTCTGCCGTCTGTACTTTGCCGGTGGGGGATGTATCACTGGGGTCTTGGGAGAGCAAATCGCCCTCAAGCCATTCAATCCGGCTTTCACCCATCAGATGGGAAGTATAACTAACAGGATAGTTCAACCTGATTCCGGTTCCGGCAGTGCTGTAATCATAGGAATCGGAAGGTGCATTCAGGAAGGCACGGCGGGAGCCGCTGACAAAAACGGTGAGTGGTTCTGTAACCAGATAATCGAGCTCTGCTTTGCCGGTCAGATTGTTGTATTGCCGGATGGTGGCAGCGGCATCCTGCACAGAATCGTAATATATCGTTCTATGGGTGGTTGTGCCGGCGGCAGTTATCTTACCCAGCGTGTAATTGCCGGTAAAGCCGGCCTGCTGATTGTAGGTGCGCTGGTGCATGGGCTCATTGAAACCCATGTAATGTTGCCAGCCCCAGACAAAGGTGGGCTTGGCATAATACTCGCCCCGGTACCAAACGCGGGCGTAGGCATGGGCTAATTTGCGGCTCAGTGAAAGCTGCAGGCGGTCATCCAGACGCTCGTGGGCACGGTTATCCGCATCCATCTTATATACGGCATCCGTATAGGACAGACGGTTTTCCACTTCCAGGTCGTAAACACCAAGGGGGATGGACAGCACTTTGTTTACATCGCATCCGGTTATACTCTGGCCATAGAGGTTTTTGTAGCTATAGGCGGAGGAATAGGCCCAACCGCTCATTTGAGCAGCTAAGGCGACAGCCCCCAGGCAGAGGGCGATTAGAAGATAGCGTTTTGCGGACATACTCGCACACACGTGCCGCATTGCTGACACAAGGTCTGGTCAATGACGGCTTTGCCTTGTTCGTTGAGCTCTATGGCATTGAAGGGACAGGCTTGCACGCACCTGCCGCAACCGTTACAGGAGGTGTTGTCCACCATAAATTCAACCGTGGTCGCCTTTTTACAGGAGACCAGGATACCCGTGAGGGCAATGAGCAGCAATATGACGATAACAACCGTTTTTTTCATTTCGGTCTCCTGACAGCCTGATACTGGCAGGTCTTGACGCAGTTGCCACAATCCACGCACTTATCCGGGTCAATGACCGCTTTGCCGCTTACCAGAGAGATGGCTCCGGTGGGGCAATGACGGGTGCAATCGCCGCATCCCACGCAAAAATAGCGGCTCACATAGGGCTTGGAGGCGATGATGGCGCTCAGCAGCAATATCATGAGCAACAGAGCAAGCAGAAAGATGAGCTTTTTGTTCATCAGTGCTCCTTGACGATTTTCATGGTTAACTTGTTATTTTGATATATCAGATTAGCCAGATATACTCCAGATGGAACCCTTGTTCCAAATTTGTCTGTGCCTGTCCAGAAGAAACTGCCTGAGGGTTTGTCAAGCTTGCGGATACAGACAGGCTGACCTTTGATATTGTATAGCGTTAATTCCGCTAAGTGGACATGTTTTGGCAGTTTATAATGGATGCACGTGATAGTATGCATCGGATTGGGATAACAACTCAATTCTGCTGGGACAGAGGCTGTGTTGTCATCATCGTTTTCGGTCACCTGATAGATGGCGCCGTGAGGACAGGCTTGCACGCAGAGCCCGCAGCCATCACAGAGAGCCGGGTCTATCTGCAGTCCGCCGTTCAGGGTGTCAAACACCACGGCATGCTGCGGACAGGCGGTGTAGCAGTGTCCACACTGCCAGCACAGGTCCCGGTCAATCTGGTAATAGATTATCCGAGCTGCCAGCAGGACAGATGCACATGCCACAGCTATCAGAAAAGATGCAATCCTGCGTTTTTTCATGACACTGTTTATTTGCTGATTGCCTTGACCGGACAACCTTGAAAATCAGAGCCATTGCCAGCAATGCAGGTATTGCAGCCGACGCATTTGGTCTGGTCTATCTGAGAGCGAAAAGTCCCCTTGCTGACCTCGACCATGGTGATGGCGTTCACCGGGCAGTTATTGAAGCAGAGCCGGCAGCCAATGCAGGTTTTCTTGTCTGCCTTCCAGGTGCTCGTTCCCTGGAGGACAGGCACGTTCAGGCTGTCCCGGAAGGTATAGACGGCGTCTTTCCAAATAGCTGAAGTGCAGACGAAAGAGCCTTTGCTTTTGTATCCCGTGACAGTGACAGCGTCCTTTGTCTGCGGACGGAATTTCAGGCTGTCCAGAGCGTCGGGAGGCAGGATGGCAAGCATAAGCCTGGTCTTTCCGCTCTGCAGGATATACTGGTCGTTCTTCCAGGTGACCGTCCCGCTCAGCTGGGTCAGGACAGGCTGTTTCACCTCTTCGGAAATCAGGGTGGCTATTGTCAGCAACAGCGCCAATACCAGCAGGATGCCGCCTGTTATCCTCGTTTTTCTCGTTATATGTTTCATTGTGTTCTCCACTATATTTATCTATCTAATTCATTACAATAAACATCTGTCTTTACTGCCTTCCAACTGACACCCACGTGGGCTATTCCCAGGTGGGTCTGGCGTGGATCCCGTCTGGAAGACAGCCGAATTCATTACATCGCCTAAGCAATTTGCTGCCGGGCGGATAGCTGTCTGCAACAATATCAGATTGGTGGATAATAATGCAAGAACAGTGCCTATTGGGGCAATTCTTTCATGAGGAGCGCACCGGAGAAGCACTTCTGCACACACAGGCTGCAGCCCACACACTTCTCTTCGTCTATCACGGGCAGCTTTTCCGCATCCAGAGAAATCGCCAAGTAGGGGCAGCGTGTGCAATTGCCGCAATGCTGGCAGAGCTCTTTGACCAGCGAGGAGACCTTGTGTTTCGGTTTCAAGTCCATGAAGTCGGTGACGGGATGCGGCAAGGCTATACCAATCAGTTCTTTGACCGATTTGATGTTTCTTTCCTGCATGAGATAGCTGAGTCCGCTTTCCAATTCGTCAATGATGCCATAGCCATACTTTTCCACGATGGTGCAGAATTGCACGGTGGAAGCACCCAACGCCAGAAAATCGGCGGCGGCTTTGTAATCCATCGGACCGCCATTACCGGAGATGGACACGCCTCTGCCGGCAGCCCGGGAGATGGTCAGATAGCTGATGGGCAGGACTCCTTCGCCGGACATGCCATACAGGATGCCTTCGTCCCAGCGACCTTTCATGCGACCGGAGAAGGCAAGGGTGGGAAAGGTGTTTGCCAGCGTAACTCCCGCTTTTTTATGAGGATACCGGTCCAGCACGACTTTGATGGCATCGATGATGGGCACGATGCTGGTGACGGCTCCCGTGAGCTTGAACAGCTTGGGGATATCCGGATTGCCGGTTTCCATCACCCAATCAATGATTTTGGCGGTCAGTTCCGCATTTTGGGATACAATATCGCCATGCGTGCCGTCCCCGCCCTGTGGACAGGAGAGGCTGTATTCTATGCCCCTGGCGCCGGCAGCCTCCAGCTTCCGCGTATTGGACTGCCAGCCCGCTTTGTCTGCAGCGTCGTCGCCAGTGACCGGACCGCCGGTGGAAGCCATGGTCAGCCGGTCTGGAAAATCCTTTCTCAACTGCCGGATTTCGGCACAGACCCTGTCCAGCGGATGCTCGGAGACATTGTCGCAATTGCCGTAGGTATCGTCATTGAAGACAATCATATACTCGCTAGGGATGTGGATGGGTACATTGTCAAAGGCGGTCTTCATGATGCCGCCCGCCCAGCCTGCTTCATAAGCTCTTTTCATCTGTTCGTAGCCGTCAGTGGGAGGGGCTGCGGACAAGAGAAACGGCGATTTGATGGGGATACCGAAAAAGTCGGTGTCCAAAGGCACGGGCTTCAGGACTGCGCCAGAAATGGGAAAATGGCTCTTGGTCGGTTTGGTGAAGGGTGGTTTTTCTATCAGGAAGAAATCACTATGCGCCTGCAGAGCAGTATTCTTGCCCGCTGCCACCGCTTCCACCACAGTGGTGGGACCATTGACCATGTCGCCGGTATAATACAGGCGGGCTTCAGTTTGTAGTCCCGTTTGTAGTCCCGCCTTCAGGCGGTTTTTGTCTGCCGCATTCTCTACCTTGATACTTGACCGGTTGCCTATCGCCATAAACACGATATCAAAGGGTCTCATGAGTTCGTTACTGCCGGGTTCGTCCTGCACTTTGGAAGGATGGAAGCTTTCGCCTTCCGGCAGCACCACTGGTTTCGTCCTGATGGCATGCACCTTGCCGTCCTCGTGCAGGACTTCTGTGATGCGGGTGCGATTGGTAAAATGGATGCCTGCAGCCAGCAAGTCCTGCTTTTCCACCTCAATCAAGGGCATCTCGGCAAAGCTCTCCAACACAATCAACTCCACATGCGCAGCACCAAGTTGTTTAGCCGTGAGAGCGATGTCCGCTCCGATGGCTCCGCCCACCACTGCCACCTTTTTGCCTCTTACCAAAGCTGCGTTTTTTGTCCTGAGAAAGTCCGTGCCAAAATGCACGGCTTCCCTGCCGGGAATGTTCAGCTCGATGGGTTGCGTGAGACCGACGGCGACAATCACCGCATCATACGAACTCAGATGTTGTAATGATTGGGGGAGGATGGTCTGTTTGAATTTGAAACTGATGTCAAAGGAGGCGGTGAGAAAGGCAAGGTCACTGTCCAGCACCTCCTTGTCCAGCCGATGGTCGGGAATCAGATGGCAGGCACCGCCAGCAGAAGCATTTTCATCAAGGAGTTCCACCTTCCAGCCAAGCTGTGCCAAGGTGACTGCTGCCCCCAGTCCGGCAGGACCTGCTCCAATAACCAGAGCCTTCCTGCCATTGGGTTTGGGCTTGGCAAAGACGGACAGCCTGCCCAGTTCCTTCGCTTTTTTGATGATGGTAGCCTGCACCGCTGGAATGGCGATGGGCGTATCAAAACCTTGTCTGGAACAGGCTTTCTGGCAATGGTAATCGGGACAGACCGCTCCGCAGATGCCACCGAGGGGATTGCTTGCCAAAATCAGGGCGGCAGCTCTCTGGTAGTCCTGCGGCAGGCCTTTGGCGGCAGCCATGATGAAATCCGCCGGGGAGCAATCTGCCGGGCAAGCCGTCTTGCAGGGCTTTTCCTCGCAGTATTCGCAGCGCCGGATTTCGCTCTTCAATTGAGCATCGGTCAGAAGTGAAGTGTACATCGTTTTCCTCGCCTAACAAAACTAATTTCTATAGAATAGTCTGTTTTCATTATTGTCATTGCGCAGTCTGGACAAACGTGAGTAACTACACCACAAGATAGTGCATTATCAGGTTTATCATAATTGCCTTTTCCTGGGGTTTGCTTTCAGCCACCAGAAGGGTCAGAGCAGCCAGGATTCCGTCTGAGAGCGCTTTGTGGTTATA
>Ga0163210_1000228_pt1 | contig 22133 bp, 18 predicted proteins | sample Kivu_220m_FD_113536 | JGI IMG/M metagenome (GOLD analysis project Ga0163210, IMG submission 113536) | Freshwater microbial communities from Lake Kivu, Western Province, Rwanda to study Microbial Dark Matter (Phase II) - Kivu_220m | ecosystem: Environmental > Aquatic > Freshwater > Lake ...
GAGCAGCAGTGACTGGACCGCCGACGAGATGACCGTCGCGCGGCGCTACGCTCGGGCAGTGGTCGAGGGCCGACTCCCCGACGCATGGACCGCGGCCATCAAGTGTCATAGCGCCCTGGCCCGTCCCTCGGCGAAGGCGAAGGGACTCTCTGCGGCCCAGGCCGGTCCGGAACCGCGATGTCGCCGTTCTCTGTTCGCCATTGCGAGCAGAATACGCCAAGAGGCCCGGAAAGCTGGCTGGCCGTCCTTCTTTCGACCATGGAGGCCTGAGGAGAAGGCCATTCGGGACCGGTACGTCGCGGAGTTGGTTGAGGGCCGGTTCCGGACCGCGAAGCTCGCGGCGGCCGCGTGCACGAAGGAACTTGCCCGGCTGCACCACCGTAGACGGAAGTCGCCGGCCTATGTCGGCACACTACCCCGTTCTTACATCGCCGTTCTGCAGGAGCTGAACCACCGGGCGCTTGACCTCGGACTTCCCCGGTACGGAGATAAGTGGCGACTGCAGGAGCAACGTCTTCTGGAACGATATGCGCGCGGTGTGCCATCGGGAAAGTACGGCTCGTGGCTGGAAGCCGCTCGCGCCTGCCACGGAGAGATGGCAAGACTGCACAAGGAGATTCTGAACAACAGCTCGATTCCAGTTCGGAGGCTGCCGGAACGCAAGCTCGTCGAGGTCCACAAGCACATCATTATCGTCGCACACAAGCTGGGGCTTGACGGCCCGCGACGGATACTGTGGACTGAGGCCGAAAACAAGATATGCGATTCGTGGGTCCGCTGGTACGAGGAACACAAACGGGTGCGGCGCTACAAGCCTGGCGAACAAGCAGTGCTCGGTGTGCAAGAGGAACTGGAGCGGATGGGAGTCGATCGGACTCAGGGCGCATGCCGCGAGCACTTCTTCAAACGCCGAAAGAGACTGGTGGAAGAGCGAGTGCCGGGAGTTCGCGGGCACAGTAGATGATTATTGACGCGGCGGGATGATGGCCGACAGCCTACGGCTGACGGGGCACGCCTGGCACTTGCCCTGACCCACAAGTAATGCGGGTGCGGTGAGCCGGAGGCGCTCCGCTCGACCGCACCCGCGCGGACAAGGATCGGACGACCTATTCTCGGCCTCCTCCGGCGTATGTCAAGCACTGGTGCCGAATAGCAGAAACCGCCGGGCCGCAAGCATCAAGCTAGCCCAAGCGTAGGCCCAAGCTCAAGCCGCAAGCCCTCCCCCGCCCAAGTCATTTCGGATTGTCGATTGCCGATTGTAGATTGGATGCGGCAACGCCGCGAGTGAGCAGTTAGGAAGGTAGCAGGTAGCAGTTGTTCGGCTGACGGTTTCCAACCAGTCCCCAATCCCCAGTCCTCAGTCTTCTGTCCTCGGTCTTCAGTCTTCTGTCTTCAGTCCTCAGCCCTTAGGCCGCCGGCAGTTACCTGCCGGGACTCAGTGGTAGTACCAGATGCTGCGGTAGTCGCGCGGGTTCTCGCCGACCGACTTGAGCCATTCCAGGTATTCCCAGATCCCGACATCGGGCTGGACGTAGGTTGGGGCAAGCGATATCCCCTTCTCCCAGGGGTGGAACTCGTATATGCGCCTGCCGTCCGGCTGAATCATGATGAGCCGGTGGTGCTGGCCGGCCCGAACGTAGTTCTTACCCATGCCCGGGACGTTGAATACCGCTTCGTCGGTCCGCACCAGGCCCGGCATCAGCCGCGCTTCTTCTTTCTGTTCCTGGAGCAGCCGGGCAATCGGCACCCGGTAGTCCACAGTCTCTTCTTTCCCTTTGGCGCTGAAGGTGTAGTAGGGGTCGACGCCGACGAGCCTCAGCAGTCGCCGCAGGGCTGCGGCTTCGAACCTCCGGCTGTTCTCACGGGTGAAGACCATCTGGTTGTAGACCGCGATACCGCGACCCCGGAACTGCTGTATCGCCCGCACCGTCTCGCGGGTCACCTCGTAGACGTGCTGAATGTGGGTCACAATGCATATCTCGCGCCGGCCGGGGACGTGGAACCGGGCAAGGGCCGTAGCCAGCGCCGGGGTCACGCGCATCGGCAGGGTCACCGGGACGCGCGAGCCGATACGGATGCGCTCGATGTGCCGGATGCTGGCCAGGCGCTCGACGATACCGAGGATGAAGTCGTTGCCTGCGGCCAGCGGGTCGCCGCCGGTCACGAGCACCTCGGAGAGGTGACGATGACGGCGCAACCACTTGATTGCCGTATCGATGCACTCCCGGGTCGCGGCTGCGCCCGCCGCCATCGGCTCGTCTATCTCCCAGTTGCGCTGGCAGTAGACACAGACCTGCGGGCAGGCATTGAACGGCTTCAGTATCGCGATCTTCGGGTAGCGCCGCGTGACGAGGTCGATCGGCGACGTGTCGTACTCCTGCATGAAGTCCAGCGAGTGCAACCCCTGGTCGCGGTTGGCCTGCATCGCCTCCACGTATCCGACCGGGGGAATCACTTGTGCCCGAACTGCGTGGTCGAGCATCCGGCTGGCGTTGTAGTCCATCAGCGACGCGTAGTGCGGCGTGACGCCGAACGGCAGATGTGCAGCCACAGCTCGGTCGATCGGCTCCTGTTCTTCCGGGGAAAGCCTGACCATCCGGCTGAGAGTTGCCGAGTCGCGGATTACGTGCCCCAGGTGCCAATGGTAGTCGGACCAGTCGCGGCTCCGACCGCCAGCCACTTCGAGAATCCGGCGGCGGTTGGCCCGGCGGCGCGCGGCTACATCCGGGTCCAGCCCGGACGGGAAACGCCGGATACCTTGGTCCACGAGTTCGGCGAGTCGGTCAAGACCCTTGGACCGGACTCGCGCTGCGGCCCGCCCGGACAGGTTCCTCGGCACCTTGGGAACCGGCTCCGGGTAGAGCTTGCTCTGTCCCCGTACCGCGCGGAACAAGTGCCGGAACTCCTCGATGAACCCCGGAGCGAGCTCGTCCCTCGGCGCCATCCCCTGCGCGGCTTCGTGCAGGTGACTGAGGGAGCTGCAGCCTGCAACATTCTCATTCCGTACGGAAATCACCTGCTTCATGACACCCACGCAGTCAAGCACGGTGGCGAACTCGAGCGCATGCGTGTCGAAATCGTGGTTGAGGAAGACAAGCTGTCGCTGGTTCAGGTAGTCGAATACCCGCTTGCGGGCGCTCCCCAGCGTCGGCGACTCCTGCAGGATGGCGTGCAGTTCGGGATTCTCCCGCCAGACGTCATCGAATCGTGGTGTCATGGAGCCTCCGGGCGGAAGCGTACCGGACGTGCGTCCGTACCGAACGTCAGTCCCTGACCCGGTCGGGGATAGAAACGACACACCGCTCGGAGCGATCCGCAACGTAGCTTGCCGTCCACATCAGCATGGTATCGGATTATCGCACACTGGTCAAGAACGGGGCCCGACCGGCGGTGGACGCGCCCGTGCTCCGCCGCCACGCTGTCAGTAGAATGCAATCGACTCAAGCGTGTTGACACGCGTCTCTGCCGGACTAGAATCGAAACAGTGACTTGGCTGAACCCTGAAAGGAAAGGCACAGGTTGATATATACCGTCACTCTCAATCCGGCACTCGACCGGACACTATACGTCGAATCGCTGGTGCCCGGCCAGTCATGTCGCGTCCGGCGCGAGGCCCGCTATGCAGGCGGCAAGGGCATCGACGTGTCCCGGGCCCTCCGCGAAGTGGGCAGCGATAGTGTCGCGCTCGGGCTGGTCGGTGGTTTCGACGGCAAGGAACTGGAAGGACGACTGCTGCTGGCCGGTGTCGCCTGCCGGTTCACGCACATCGCCAACGAGACCCGCACGAACGTAATCATCCAGGACGAATCGAAAGGCGCCGAAACCGCACTGCTGGCGCGCGGCCCGGAAGTACAGCCCTCCGAGCTGATGGACTTCCTCGACATGCTGGAGAAGCTGCCGGACATGAACTTCCTTGTTATCTCCGGCTCGCTCCCGCCCGGACTCACGCCCGAGGTCTATTCCCGCATGGTCACGATCGGCAACGAACGCCGCGCCCGGGTGGTACTCGACACGACCGGCGACGCGCTACGCCAGGGCATCCACGCCCGCCCGGCCGTGATCAAGCCCAACCGATTCGAGCTTGCCGACCTTGCCGGCAGGGAACTCGCCGACGTCCGGGCCATCTCCGAGTACGCCAAGACTCTCCTGGACCAGGTCGAGACCGTACTCGTATCGATGGGAGCAGACGGGATCGTGATGGTAACCCGGGACCGCGTCTTCCACGCCCGGCCGCCGAAGGTGACCGTGAAGAGCACCGTCGGCGCCGGCGACTGCTCGGTCGCCGGGTTCGTCCATGGGCTGGTGGTCGGGGACTCGAACACTGACGCACTGCGCCGGGCGGTCGCGACCGGCACGGCCGCGACGCTGAACGCCGGGACCGGCCTCTGCCGCTGTGCGGATATCGATACGATCCTACCCGAAGTAACCGTCGTTGAGGTCAAGCAGTGAGCCTCGTCGCCGGAAAAGAGCTTCTCCGCACGGCCAAGGCAGAAGGTCGGGCAGTCGGTGCATTCAATTTCAACAATCTCGAGTTCCTGCAGGGAATCGTGGCGGCGGCAGATGCCAGGCAGACCTCCGTCTTCCTCGCCACGAGCGAAGGCGCCATTGCGTACGCGGGGCTGGAGTACATCGTCGCGATGGCCCGGGCCGCAGCCGCGTCGACGAAGGTCCCGCTCTGTCTCCACCTCGACCATGGCCGCGACCTCGCACTCATTCGGCGCTGCATCGACGCCGGCTACACCTCGGTGATGATCGACGCCTCGCACCTGCCATTTGAGGAGAACCTCCGTCAGACCCGAGCAGTCGTGGAGATGACCCGCCCGGCCGGCGTTTCGGTCGAGGCCGAGCTGGGTCGCCTGGTGGGTCGGGAGGACGGCGTCGTGGTCGCTGAACGGGAAGCGCTGCTGGTCGATCCCGCCGAAGCAGCCCGGTTCGTGGTTGAGACCGGCATCGACTCGCTGGCCCCGGCCATCGGCACCGCCCACGGTGCGTTCAAGTTCAAAGGCGAACCGAAGCTGGATTTCAAGCGGCTCCAGCAGGTAGGAGAGCAGACCGGCGGAATTCCTCTGGTCCTCCACGGCGCCTCATCGGTACCGCGCGACTTGATCGACAAGTGCGAGCGATACGGCGTGGACGTGAAAGGAGCGCACGGCGTTCCCGAGCCGGACCTTGTGCAGGCGATCAGGTTGGGCGTCAACAAGGTGAACGTCGACACCGACCTGCGTCTTGCGTTCGCCGCGGAGGCAAGGCACGCCTTCAGCGAACAGCCGAAGGACTTCGACCCGCGGCACTACCTGGGCCGCGCTCGGGATGCGGTCAGAGTACTGGTCGAGCAGAAAATCGACCTCTTCGGTCCGGCGGCATAGCGACGAACTGCGCTGCTGGCGGCCCGCTCCAACCGGGGCGGCACATGCACTCACCGATTCATTGACACTCTTGTGCACGACTGGTATTGTTATCCAGGCTGGACCACCACGAGGCTGCAGGCCATGTGTGTGTCCACCTCACTCCTGGCTCGTCGGCGCTGTATGTCAACGCCGAGGGTAAGGGTAAGTCGCTAGGGTGAATTCTAGACCCGATAGGAGGATACTGATGCGTACTTGCAGGTTCTTGGCAGTCCTATCGCTGCTCGCGGCCATGGCTTCCGCCGGCGGTGTCGGCCCGGCGTGGATCAAGCACTACACGGGCCCCACGCAGTCTCAATACAACGCGACGGCAGACAGCTATCTCGATGCTCTAACCGGCAATCTCTATGTCGCCGGGGCCGGCGAACTGGCCGCAAATCCCGGAGGGACCGACCTGATTGTCATAAAATACCGGCCGGACGGAACCCGGGCCTGGGTCAACGGCTTCAGCGGCACCGGAGCCAGTCTCGAGGACATGGCTCAATCGGTCGCTGTCGACTCAGCCGGCAACGTCTACATTGCAGGCAGGACCAACAACTCGGACTTCGACGATGCGGCCTGGGCCAAGTATGACTCGAACGGCGTGGAGCTCTGGCACCGGAGCTCGGGCTGGACTGGAGACGACGAGGCCTTCGGCATCGCCATCGGCAACGCCGGCGACGTCTACATCTGCGGGTCTGATCCCGGGTACGGCTATCTGACCGGGTACATGGTGGCACGCATCGACCCAGCCGACGGCGACACGCTCTGGAGGCGTAGCTACGTGCTCGATACCGAGGCACTCGCGCGCAGGAATCCGGGACAGGACCTGCACCCCGACTACTTCGACGACTACACCCTCTATGACAACGTCGCGGTTGCGATTGCCGCAGCTCCGGACGGGGGCGTCGTGACCACGGGGCACGGACTGGATTTCAATCGGGAGTGCGAATGGTGGACCATGAAGTTCGACCCGACCGGCAACCGAGTCTGGGCAGTGACCTACCACAATCCCAATACCTCCTACGATGACGACGACGTCGCATTCGACTTGGCGGTCGCGAACACCGGCGACGTCTACGTCGTTGGCTTCGACTATTACGAGAGAACCAACTCGCAGGAGTACAACTTCGCCGTCGTGCGTTACAACTCGTCCGGTGGCCTGCTCAACTGGCGCAGCATTGACGTTGCATCCGAGCATGGAGAAGACTTCGCTTTCTCGGTCGCGCTCGACGATTCCATTCCACAGAATGTCTACGTCACCGGCACCCTTGCCTACCCGTCGCCCCTGAACGAACAGGTCGCAACCATGAAGTTCAGCAACGCGCTCGTGTCACGCTGGGGCCCGGCCGGCGCCACCTACGGCTCGACCAGCGATGACCGTGGCTATTCCGTCTTCTGTAGCCAGGGCCGCGTCTACGTGACGGGACGAACCGGCAATGACCTCATCGCTCTCGGCTACCCTGCGTCCAACGCCGCCCCTCAAGACACGCTTTGGACCTATCGCTTCGACGGCAACGATCGGATGCCTGACCTCGGCGCTACCGTCTGCGCATCCGACCCTGACCAGGTATACGTTTGCGGTGAAGTCACCCATGCCGACACAACACCCTGGACCAGCATCTACACTGCGCGGCTCCGCAACGGCCGTCCGGAAATGGCCGTGACGTCCATCGTTGCTCCACAAGATACCTGTGACCACTACGACACCATCATCCCGCGGGCCATGCTTACGAACAACGGCGATGTCATTCCGATGGTCAACGCCTTCATGTACATCGGCCTTCCCTACGGCGACACGGTTCAGATCTACGATGGCCCGGCACCGGGCGAATCAGCGGCCGTTTCCTTCAAGCCGTGGCCGGCGCACCCAACCGGGCTCGTTACGGTCCGTTGCAGCATTGAAGTCGAAGGCGACACGAACCCGGATAACGACTTCTTCACCGACACGGTTCAGGTGCTGCCGATCGACGTGGGGTGCCGGCTTATCGTCTCGCCGATTGGAATGCTAGACTCGGGTAGCACAACCACGCCGGTCGCCCGATTCAAGAACTTCGGTACGTCGCCGCAAACGTTCCCGGTCTGGTTCCGAATCGAAGCACCCGACACGGCGGCAACCGATCTGCAGCAGGGCGGAACTACCGCGCTACCTCGGCTGATCTACGAGGATTCGGACACGATTGCCCTTGCTCCCCAGGAAAGCACGGAGGTCTCCTTCGACGACTGGCTGGCTTCACCGCCCGACACCTACAGCATCAAGGCATTCACCGCGCTATTCGGCGACGACAACCAGTCCAATGATACGGTCAGAGCACAACTCATCGTCGGACCGGGGCCGGGAATTGAGGGTCCCGGGAACCTATACGGAGTACCGCGGGAGTACTCCCTGGGCTCGCCCAGACCCAACCCCTTCAGCGGCAGGATGCTCGTGCCGTTCGGGTTGCCGACTCGGTCGAGGATCTCACTCCGGATCTACGATGCAGTCGGTGCGCTGGTTCGAACGTTGACTGCGGCTGAAACGCCGGCTGGATTCCATCATGCTCTCTGGGATGGAACTGATGAACGCGGCCTGCGAGCGAAGCCCGGAACGTACTTCTGCCGCCTGGAGGCACCGACCTATTCCCGCATCGCGAAGCTCATCATGTCTAGCTGACCGTCTCTCGAATCCCGGGCGGCCTGAGTAGCATCAGGCCGCCCACGGCTTTTGATCGACCACCGCACACCACAGAGAAGAACGCGGACGCAGAACGCCGCCACCTGCTGTCTAATACGGCAGCGACAGCCGCATAGCGTCGCAGAGACGCAGACGATTGTCGCACCGTTCGGCATGCAGGATATGTTAATATACTACTTACGAGCGACTTAACGCAGCATGACCAATGCGACAAATATGGCACGCTAAGTGCATAGTTGGTTGTCATGGAATCTACCCACGATCAGATGAGTCACTTCTCCGCCTCTGTTCAGTATGGCAGTCCGACAAAGCCCGAACTATGGAGGTGGACTCCGCGGCGAATCGGTCCGCGGTTCGACTGGCTTGACCACGACCATATCATGATCGTTGACGGCCCGCTCTCGGAGCGCAAGTTCGAAGTGACCACTGACATCGGGGTAGATTCCGCCGTGGTCCGGCTGCGCGAGGACGGCAATTTTGCCGGTCTGGTTCGTATCGAACGCAGCCCGTCGGGCAAAGGTATCATTCTCTCGAACGCGGCCGTTGGGATGCGCTTTCGACGTAGCGGCCTGGCAGCGATAATGACGTGGTGTGCGTTCCGTGAGCTGTTGACCAAACAAGAGTCGGCGACATTCCGAATTCGGATCGCTCGCTCGGTCAAGCCACGATCAACAAACACCGAGGTGCGGAGCATCGGGGTGGGCGTCATCGCTGCCAGGCTCGGATTCCGGCCTGATCCATCGAGTGAGAGACTCCTGCACGAAGCCAACATTGTCGGCATTGCGGCCCTGCCCGGCGACGCTGACAACCCGCCTGCCATCAAGATCACGTTCAAGAGCTACCCGTTCACGCTGGTCGCAGTTGCGCTGAGCGCGGACACGATGAGGCCGCTGTCTGACTCCAGTGAGTACGTGCAGCTTGGCCGCGACGGCCGTCAAATCCGAAGCTGGCTGCAGCAAGGACTGCTGCTCGTCGGCGAGGATTACAGCCTCGGCGAGTCGGGAATCGAACGGTTCGTGAACGCCATGGCCACGGACGCCGAAGAGGCAGTTGAGTTCCGGAGCAAGATACAGCCGCTCTAGTCCTCCATTCGTTCCAGTCACAGAACGAGATCCGTCCGCCGTCCGTCCGCCTACCGAGTCCGACCGATAACGCCCTGCTCGGGCCTGGCCTGAACTGCCCGCGCGACTTGAGGGCCGGACTGGCTCTGCTAGAATCGAGCCGTGGGCACAAGACGCACACCCGCTGAGCAGGACGCGGAGTGGGACCGCATCAGCCACCGACACCCCTTCCGTTTTCGCGGGCCGATTCTGTTTGAAGAGACCGCCGTGCGCGAGCTTTGCCGGCTCGCCCGCGAGGGCTATGAGGCGAGCTTCAAGAAAGAGACATACGGGATGCTCTTCGGCCGGCTTGACCGCAGCCACCGGTTCACTGTGCGACGACCGTGCTTCTACCGAGGAGGCAGCAAGACCCGCACCGGGGTCACGTTCAAAGACTGGCCGACTATCGTCCGGCTCGCCCGCCGGCGTCACGAACTGGCCCACAAGATGCGGCTGCGCTATGCCGGCAGCTTCCATTCACACGTCGAGATCGCCGGCAATGTTTTCAAAGGCATGTCCGATGCCGACCGCGAGTCGTTCCGCGACGACCGGATGGCTACCCTTGAGGTCATCGTCTTCGTCTGGAAGGGAAACAACCGTCGAGCCGAGCGCTCGCCACGCGACATCATCGCCTACGAGCCCGGCTCCCGCTACAATTACCGTATCCGCTGCTATGCCAAACGCGCGAGCGGTATCCGACAGGTGACCCTGAAAGTCGTCAGCGCGGACATCGTCGTGGTCTTCTGACGCGGACGACCTCCTGACCTTGGGCTCCAGACTGCCGACCCCGGACAACAAAGGACGGGGCCCGGAGGCCCCATCCGCTTGAAGTCTGGTACTTGAGGTCTGGAGTCGCCCGTCCTCGCAGTCGTCTAGACGACCGTTCGGTCCTTCGTCATTAGTACTTCGGGATTCGGTTTTGTCTCACGTCCCATGCTGCCAGCTTGAGATGTACTCAGCCTGCTCCGGGGTCAGCTTGTCAATCTTGATGCCGAGTGTCCGCAGCTTGACCTCGGCGATTCTCTTGTCGAGGTCTTCGGGCACCTTGTAGACTCGCTTTGCGAGCTTGCCTCGGTTCTTCAGGATATACTCGGCGGCCACGGCCTGATTGGCAAACGACATGTCCATGACCATTGCCGGGTGGCCTTCGGCCGCCGATAGGTTCACCAGCCTGCCCTCGGCGAGCAGAATCAGCCGCTTGCCGTTCGCCAACACATGCTCGACGCAGAACCGGCGCAGCTCGCGGCTCGATTTCGTTATCTTGTCCAGCGCGGCCTTGTTGATTTCCGCATCGAAGTGGCCGGAATTGCAGATGATGGCGCCGTCCTTCATCGCCAGCATGTGCTGCTTGTCGATCACGTTGATGTCCCCGGTCACGGTGATGAACACGTCTCCGAGCTTGCAGGCGTCGGCCAGTCGCATCACCCGGAACCCGTCCATCCGCGCCTCCAGCGCCCGCACCGGGTTGACTTCGGTGACGATGACGTCCGAACCCATACCCTTGGCCCGTGACGCCACACCCCGCCCGCACCAGCCGTAGCCGCAGACGACGAAGTTCGCGCCCGCGAACAGGATGTTGGTAGCCCGCAGGATGCCGTCGAGCGACGACTGGCCGGTCCCGTAGCGGTTGTCGAACATGAACTTGGTCTCGGAATCATTGACCGCGATGACCGGGAACGCGAGCACGCCGGCCTTCTCCATGCTGCGCAGCCGGATGACGCCGGTCGTGGTCTCCTCAGTTCCGCCCAGCACTCCCGCCAGTCGCTTGCCCTTCTCCTTGTGCAGAGTCGATATCAGATCCGCGCCGTCGTCGGTGGTGATCATCGGCCCGTGGGCGAGCGCCTGCTCGATGTGCCGGAAGTACTGCTTCCGGTTCTCCCCTTTGATAGCGAATGTCGGAATACCGTAGTCCTTGACCAGCGAAGCCGCGACCTCATCCTGCGTCGAGAGCGGATTGGATGCGCAGAGCCGCACGTTCGCGCCGCCGGCCTTGAGGGTCCGCACCAGATTCGCGGTCTCGGATGTTACGTGCAGACAGCAGCTCATCCTTACACCCTTGAGCGGCAGCTGCTTCTCGAACCGCTTCCGAATCTCAGCCAGCACCGGCATGAACCGGCCTGCCCATTCGATCTTCGTCTTGCCGGTCTTGGCCAGACCGATGTCTCTTACGTCACAATCCACGCAACCTCCTCACTTCAGCGCGCGGCGCAGCTCGGCCGCCTTGTCGGTCTTTTCCCAGTTGAAGAACTCCAGCTTCTGCTTAACCGCCTTCTTTGCGTACGGCTCGCGGCCGAAGTGACCGTAGGCCGACGTCGCCTGGTAGATCGGCTTGAGCAGGTTCAGGTAGCTGATCATCTCCCGCGGCCTAAGCGGGAAGACGTCGCGAATCAGCCTGACCAGTCTTTCGTCGTCAATCAGCCCGGTGCCGAACGTGTCGACCGAAACGTCGGTCGGCTCGGCTCGGCCGATGACGTAGGCCAGCCGTACCGTCATCTCCTGGCACAGGCCGGCGGCCACGCAGTTCTTGGCGATGTAGCGCGCCATGTAAGTTGCCGAGCGGTCAACCTTGCTCGGGTCCTTGCCGGAGAAGGCGCCGCCGCCGTGGGCGATCCTGCCGCCGTAGGTGTCGACAATCAGCTTGCGGCCGGTCATGCCGGTATCGGACTGCGGTCCGCCGACCACGAACTTGCCGGTCTCGTTCACATAGAACCTGGTGTTCCGGTCGATGTACTGGGCCGGAACCACGTGGCGGGCCACGGTGTCGATCAGCTCCTGCCGTGCCGCTCTGGTAATGTGGTGCCCGGTCTTGTCGAGAATCGTCTCGTCATGCTGGGCCGCAAGCACGATGCTGTTGACCCGCACCGGCACGCCGTTGTCGTACGCGACGGTAACCTGCGACTTGCCGTCCGGCCGCAGGTAGGGCAGAATGCCGTGCTTGCGCACGTAGGCGAGGCGCTGGGCCAGCCTGTGTGAAAGCACCATCGGCAGCGGCATCAACTCGTCGGTCTCCTTGCAGGCGTAGCCGAACATCACGCCCTGATCCCCGGCACCGCCGGTATCCACCCCCTGCTTGATGTCCGGTGACTGCTTGCCGATGGTGTTCAGCACTGCGCAACTGTCACAGGCGAGACCGCTCTCGGCCGTGACGTATCCGATGTCCCGCAGCACGCCCCGCACCAGCTTCGGCAGGTCAACCCGGGCATGGGTCGTAATCTCTCCGCCGACCAGCACCATGCCGACCGTAACGAACGTCTCGCACGCAACCCGGCCGCGCGGGTCCTGGCGCAGGACTTCGTCAAGCACCGCATCCGAAACTCGGTCGCAGACTTTGTCCGGGTGGCCTTCGGTCACCGATTCAGAAGTGAAAGTCGTTCGCATCAGACCAGTCCTCCTCTACTCAGGAACTTCAACATGATCGTCTCGGAAATCAGCGTGAGTATCTTACTCATTGGTCAAGCGCGGTCAAATGAAGCAGACCGGGCAAGCCCGAAGCTCGAACATCGAAACCCGAATCAAAACCGAATCACGAACGACGAATCAGAAACCTGCGAGTTCCGCTGCGCCGCTGACTCTTGTTTCGGTCATTCGAGTTTCAATCGTCATTCGAGGTTCGGCATTCGGTCTTACCTAGGTTCCGGCGAGCACTTGCCTGAGCAGCGGCTCGACCCGCCGCACGCCGTCAGCCAGGTCCCGGCACTCGAACCAATGCGCATCCTTCAATGAGCGAAACCAGGTCAGTTGACGCTTGGCATACGCCCGGGTCTTGGCCTTGGCCTCGGCGACCGCCTGCTCCAGCGTCAACTCCCCGTCCAAGTGCCGCAGCAACTCCGCGTAGCCGTAGGCATTGGCCACGTACGTGTCACGACCGAAACCCGACTCCCTCAGCCGCCGCACCTCGTCCAGCAGACCCGCCTCCATCATTGCATCGAACCGGGCGTCAAGCCGCCGTCGCAGCAGCTCCCGCTCCACCGTCAGTACCGCGTAGGCCGGCTCGAACTCAAGCTCGGCCTTCTTCGCCTCGGCGAGCTCGGTCATGGTCTTGCCGGTAGCCTCGTGTACCTCGAGCGCCCGCATCACCCGCTGCCGATCGTTCGGATGCAGCATGCCTGCCCGCTCAGGGTCAACCCGCTTGAGCCGGTTGTGCAGCGCGAGCGACGTCTCGCCCTCCAGCCGCTGTCGGTACGCCGGGTCCGGCTTCGGCGCCTCAAAGAACGGCTCGAACAGCGCCTTCAAATACATGCCGGAACCGCCGGCAACGATGAACCGTTTCCCCTCCCGTCGCAGCCGTCGCATCACGGCCAGGGCGTCCCGCGCGAAGTCAGCCGCCGAGTAGACCCGGCTCGGCTCGACCATATCGACCATGTGGATGCCCAGCTCCCGACGCAACTCCGGACCAGGCTTGGCCGTGCCGATGTCCAGCCACGAGTAGACCTGACGCGAATCGGCCGAAATGATTTCAAGACCGAACTCCCGCGCCAGTTCGACTGCAACCGCGGTCTTACCGACGCCGGTCGGACCGCAGAGCACCAGCACCCTGTGGTGAGTCGTTGCAGCCCGCATGTCAGCGCTGTTCACGTTGTTCTCTTATCATTCCTGGCCAATGACGAAGTCCGAATCACCAATGACCAATCAAACCCGAATGCCCGAGCATTGGGAATTAGGAATTCGCAATTAGGAATTCCCTTCCTACGTTCGTCCGAACCGGCGCTCGAGCTCTTCGACCGTGACTTTGATGATGGCGGGACGGCCGTGCGGACAGAAGTAGGGCTCCTTGCAGGCGAAGAGCCGGTTGATGATCGATTCCATCTCCGGCGTGGTCAGCCGCTGGCCCGCCTTGACCGCACCCTTGCAGGCGATGACCCGGGCGAGCTCGGTTTCGATTCCGGCATCTCCCGGCTTCACCTTGGCGAGGTCGGCAAACAACTCCCGCACCTCCTCCTTGCCCATGAACGACCCGGCCGGAACCGTCTCCACCGCCACGGTACGCCCGCTGTACGGTGCTACCTCGACGCCCATTCTCGCCAGCCGGTTCTTGGCCCGCTCGTAGGCCTCGAACTCCTCCGCGGTCAATTCGAGGGTAATCGGGAAGAGGAGCCCCTGCGGCGCTACGTCCTCCCTGCCCTTCATCACCTCCTCGAACAGAATCCGCTCGTGGGCCGCGTGCTGGTCGACGATCACGTACCCGGAAGTCACCTGCGCGAGGATGTAGCTGTTGTGCAACTGCCAGAACTCCTGGGGCGCGGCGTCCTCGGGCACGAATCCCCGCTGGTACAGAAAGTCGGCGTCGGCCGTTTCCTTGCCCCGCTGGATTCCGAGCCCCTGGCGCACCGCCTCGGACACGAAGTCGAACATGAACCGCTCGTCCGCGAACCGCACCTCCTGCTTGGTCGGGTGCAGGTTCACGTCCAGCCGCGACGGGTCGGTCTCGATGAAGAGCACGAAATCCGGGTTGTTGCCGGTCAGCACCGGACCGTACCCCTCGTAGACGGCGCGTACAACGGTCGGGTTCCGGACCGGCCGCTTGTTCATGAATATCGCCTGGACCTCGTAGAAACTCCGCGACCGGGTCGGCTCGGCCAGGAACCCGGAAAGCGAGAGCAGCGGGTTATCGACCTTCATCTCGACCAGGCTCTCCACCACCCGCTTCTCGAACAGCGCCTTGATCCGGTCCTTCACGCTCCCGGCCGGTCCCAGCCGCATCACCTCGCGCTCGTTCGAAACCAACGTGAACCCGACCGCGGGATAGGCAATCGCGTAGTTGCGGACACTCTCCACGACCAGCCGCGCCTCATAATTGTCGGACTTCATGAACGCCCGGCGTACCGGCAGATTGAAGAAGAGCATCCGCGCGGAGATGGTCGTGCCGCGGGGCCGGGCCGTCTCATTGATACCCTTCGTCTCCCCGCCCTCGACCTCGACCCGCGTCCCCGGTCCGGACTCGTCGGCGTTCGTCTCGATGGTGAGATGGGTGACCGCAGCGATTGAGGCGAGCGCCTCGCCGCGGAATCCGTAGGTGGTAATTCGCGTCAGGTCCTCGGCCGTGTCCAACTTGCTCGTCGCGTGGCGGGCAACCGCCAGCCGGACGTCATCCCGCGTCATCCCGCAGCCGTTGTCGCTCACGCGAATCAGGTTCTTCCCGCCCTGCTTCACCTCTACCCGGATGTCGGTAGCGCCGGCATCGAGCGAATTCTCGAGCAGCTCCTTGATGGCGTTCGCCGGCCGGACGATCACCTCGCCCGCGGCAATCCGGCGTACGGTTTCGTCGGGCAGCAACCTGACTCGCCTTCGCTCGCTCACCTAGTTCGCTCCCGCATTGGGAATCAGCAATTGGGAATTCGTCATTGCGACATTGACTTCGTCCAGGTCGACCAGCATTCCATCCGAGGCCGCCACCACCTTGCACCCGGTCCGCTCGCTCATCTCGCGCGCGATCACCCACGGCTTTGCCGCGATCATCCTCATTCCGAAATGGCCGAGCACGGTCAGCTTCGGCCGCATCGCCTTGACCAGCTCCTCGGCATCCGGCGCGCTCAGATGGTCGAGCTGCGACGGCTTCGGCCGCACCACGTTCATGATCACCACATCCGCCCGATATCGCTCAGCCAGCTCGGGGAAATACCTCGTGTCAGCGATGTAGGAAACGGTCAGGTATGACGGAGGACCGATGACCGAAGACCGGTCGGAGTCTTCTTCGTCTCTTTGTGTCTTTGTGGTCAAATCGTCGGCCGCCTCCCTGGCGGTTTCCTCTCCGCGTTCTGCCTCCTGCCCTTGCCCGGAACCATCTGTCGAATCTGTGGACACTCCTTCTCCTATCCTCACTTCTGCCTTCTGCATTCTAGCTTCTAGCTTCTGACCTCGTTCTGTCCTGAACTTGAACCCATACACCTCTCCCCGGTGCTGGTGCCTCACCGGACAGGTAAACGTCACATTGCCCAGCGCGTACGACCCGCCCTCCTCCAGCGTAACTACCCTCTCAAGGAACGGCCGGACGTACTTCAGCACCACCGGGTCGTCGCCGCCGAGCGCATCGGCCGGCGCGAACAAGGCCCCGCGCGGCTCGGTCCCGCCCATCGTCATCGCCTCGATCATGTTGTTCACGTCCCCGGAGTGGTCGAGGTGCCGGTGCGAGAGCAGGATGCCCGACAGCCTGGTCGGGTCGAGACGATGGCGCGAGCCGGTCATCCGCACCAGCGCCCCGGGCCCGGGGTCGAGCAGGAACTGGGTCCCGCCCAGCGAAAACCAGATGCCGCCCGAGGCTCGGAGCTGCCTCGCGACAACGATCCTCGCCCCGCCCGAGCCGAGGATCACCATCCGGTCGCCATTGTCACTATTGTTCAAGGTTTCAGAAGATACCAGTCTCTTGACGAGAGTCAACCGAAGCACGCCCGCCACCGGGCCGCAGACCGGCGCGGGGCCTGGGGCGAAGGCGAACGGAGCCTGGCAGCGAAGCCCCGCCCTCCTCTCTCGCCCGAACCGTTACGGTGCCACCGGCGCGCTGACGTTGAAGACGCCGGATCGGATGAACTCCGGCGCGGACTGGATCAGCATGCGGGGCCACCGCGAGGAAGTCAGAGGGTGCATGCGGCGGACGCCCGGCGGATGAATTCAGCACACAGCATTCGGGATTGCCGTCCGCACGGTCTCAGGCACAACGGACAGAGCTGCTCTGCAGACGATGGAGAACGCAATCTGCCAGACTGCGTTCATGGCGAACCGATAGACAACTCCGCCGGTAGTCGGATTATCGGGGATTATCGGGGGGATTATCGGGGGATTATCGGGGACGTTAACCATTTCTGCCCCGCCGATTCCGGCACTACTTCCCCAAACGCACTGATTTCGCTAGACTGACCAAAGTCGAGATTGCGCAAGTCGAGTTGGCAATCAACAGCCGCCCGATGAAATGTCTCGGTTATCGAACACCGGGATTATCGAGGACGTTAACCATTTCCGCCCCGCCGATTGACACCCCCCGCCCGCGGGCCCTGGAATCCGGCGGCGCCTCAGGAGAACTGCCGGTAACTTACGGCACAAGCCCGAGACGCCAAATCGGCGGCAACCGAGGCCACGGTCCAATCGAAAGCTCGCAGCAAAGCCGGCCCTGCGCGTTGCCGTCGGACCGGAGCGCAGTGCTGCGGGCGGCACCACATTGCCGTAATATCCGCCAGTCAGCCTCCAAAATTCCAGACGCACTGGAGGCACTTGGATCAAACATGTCAACGCTGCCCTACCCGCCGCATCGATGCCGGCTCCGTAATTGTTTGAGAGCCGGCAACTTGCGTTTTGCATCTGCTTCACCGTGGAGGAAACAGCGGCTGGCACGAACCTTGCAGACATTCGTAGTGGCGTCTGGTGTCGCTGCGGCTGATTGCAGGCCGAGTCTCCGGACTGCTGGGATACATAGGTTGGGTCTGTGTGTAGAAACCGCCAGGTGGGAGTTCGTGCAGAGCTTAGGGCGGTTGGCTGCCGCAGAACCACATAACATACGACCTGAGGAGGTCATACATGGTACGTAGACTGCTGAAGGACGAAAGCGGTCAGACGATGCTCGAGTACATCGTGATCGTGGTCTTCGTTGTCATCGCCGCGATTATCGGTTTCCGCCTCCTTAAGGGCATCGTGCAGCGCAGTATCGTCAAGGCATCGGAGTCAATCGAGCAGTAGCCGACGCCGATCCGAGTCCACGACTGTAATGCCAGGAACGCCGGAGCGTCATTGCGCCGGCGTTCCTGGCACTCACAGCGGCCGGCGATGGCTCGCCGGGCGTCTGACGACCGCGCCCTGCCGGCATAGCGGGCCGCACCGAGACGCAATCCGGCCGCCGGCATCCCACACCGGAAACCAGACTACTGACGCCGCACTGGCCGATCCGTCACGGCCAATCTGACCCGCCACGAGCCTCGGGGTGGCTCTCGGCTCCGGGTTCTCAGTTCCAAATCACCTGGCCCCACCTAGCAGTTCTGAGCCTGCCAATCGAGCCCTCTTCCCTACCGACTGACCGCGCCGGCGTGAACCCACGCCACCGGGACCGGTGGTCTCGCCGGCCTATTTGAACAGGCTGAACTTGACCTTCACGTACTTCTCCGGGTGGGCCTTGATGTCGGCAATCAGTTCCTTGAGCTGGTTGTTAGTCTGCCGTACCTCGTCGTAGAGCGAGTCGGAACGAACCAGCTTGCCGGCGGTCGAACCGGTATCAACGAGCTGGACGAACGTATCGAGCCTTGCCGTGAGCCGGTTCAGGTTGCCGGCCGTGCTTGAGAAGTCGCTTCGGACGTTTGCCAGTTCGGTGCGGATCGTTCCGACCAGGTCGTTGGCCGACTTGCTCAGCGACCCGCTGAGCTCGGTCGGGTTGAGTTCGGTCAGCAGCCGGTCGAGCTTGAGAAATGTCGTTTCGAGTTCAAGCGATTCGTTGACTCCCCGGAACACATGGTCCGGCGCCGCCGGCGCTGATTCGCCCGGCGTGACCATGAGGTAGCGGTCCCCGCCGAGATAGCTGATTGAACGGACCGCGAATCGCGTGTCGAGCGTTGGCTGGAAGTCCCGGTCAAGTACAATCCTGACTTCGACGTGGTCGCCAGCGAGTCCGATTTTGGATACCTTCCCCTTTTCGATACCGAGGATCTGCACCGGGTCGCCGACCTTAAGCCCGGCAACGTCGCGGAACGTCACGGCGTAGACCCGACGGTTGCGGCTCGTCACCTGACCCGAGAACCAGAAATAGGCGAAAACCGCCAGCCCGATGCCGCCCAGCACGAATACCGCCACAACGACGTCACGAATACGCCTGTTCATAATCTTCCTTTCTCACGTTGTCCGCGCGAACCAACCTGCCGGCCCGGAGCATGTAGGTGTTGCTGGCAAGCGAGCACGCGGCATCGAGGTCATGGGTAACCACGACTTGAGTCCGACTTCGTTGCTCACGCAGTTCGCGAATCACGGCGCAGATGCGCTCTCGAACCGCCGGGTCCAGCCCGGTCGTCGGCTCATCGTAGAATATGGTATGCGGGTCAGCGACGAGGGCACGAGCGATGGCCACCAGCCTTGTCATCCCGCCGGAAAGCGCCCGCGGGGAAAGACACCCGTGTCCACTCATGCCCACGCGCCGCAGCACGTCCTGAGTGCGCCGGTCGATTTCCGAACGGCTCAAGCGAGTCGTCTCTTCCAGCACCAATGCCACGTTCTCGGCAACGGTCAGCGAATCGAACAGGGCCCCGCCCTGGAAAACGTACCCGAGCCTGCCGGTCGGTTCCGCAAACCGACCGAAGTGCACCCGGCGACCGTCGTGGAATACCCGGCCCTCGTCCGGTCCCAGCAATCCGGCCATTATCTTCAGCAGCACGGTCTTGCCGATACCCGACGGCCCGAGGATCGCCATCGTGGTGCCGTCCGGGACGTCTAGGCTGACTTTGTCGAGCACGACCTTGTCCCGGAACCGCTTGCTGACCTCTTCGACTCGTATCATGTCTTGAAGAACACGAGGGCGATTGCGAAATCCACCAGCAGTATCAGCACTGCGGAGAGCACGACCGCGCGGGTCGTAGCCCGTCCCACCCCCTGCGCCCCGCCGTCCACGCTGAACCCGTAGTAGCAGCCGCTGTTGCCGACGAGCATGCCGAACAGCACCGCCTTCACGATTCCGCCGGTGAAATCACGCACCATGAAGAAATGAGTCACGCCATACGTGAAGACCGCGGCCGGCACATTGAGCATGCTCGCGGATATGAAAAGCGCGGTGAACACTGCCACGACCTCGGTCACTACCACCAGCACCGGCAGGCCGATGCTGGTCGCGAGGATCCGCGGCAGACAGAGGTAGCGGTAGGGATCTACACCCATCACTTCGAGCGCGTCGATCTGCTCGGATACGCGCATCGCCCCCAGTTCCGCGGCAATCGCCGAGGCCGAGCGGCCGGCCACGATGAACCCGGTCATGACCGGGGCCAGCTCAATCAACACCAACCGGCCCACTCCCATCCCGACGAAATACTTGGGCACGACGCCCATCAGCTGGTAGCTGGTCTGGACCGCGGTTGTCAGGCCGATGAAGACCGACGTGATGACAACCACCGGCACCGCCCCGACGCCATGAGTCGACAACTGGGCTATGAACCGAGGCCAGGTCCGGCGCAGGTCCCACGAACCCACAAGACACCGGACGAGGAAAGCCAGGTAATCGATCGGCGCGACGAGTACTCTCACCCTCGGTATGTTAGCCCGGCCCGGCATCAAGTCAATCGTGCCGGAGGACGGGCTGCTTCCGAACGGCCGATCGGTGGTCGCGATTGACGACATCCGTCCCGGTGCTTGACTTGAGGGACTCGCGCCCTAGAATCCGTCCGTGGAAACAGTGATAGAACGAATCGGCGCTTCAGCCGGTCAGACGGTGACCCTGACCGGCTGGGTCTACAACAGACGGTCGTCGGGCAAGGTCAGATTCCTTATCCTGCGTGACGGCACCGGTGTCATTCAGTGCGTGTTCCTCAAAGGCCAAGTCCCGGATGCGGCCTTCGACCTGACCGACTCAGTGACGCAGGAGTCGTCGGTCGCTATCACCGGCACAGTCCGCGAAGAGAAGCGCGCACCCGGCGGATATGAACTGACCGCCACCGGCCTGGAGCTCATACAACTGGCTGAGCCTTATCCGATCACGCCGAAAGAACACGGAATCGAGTTCCTGATGGAGCATCGCCACCTCTGGCTGCGCTCGGCCCGCCAGCACGCGGTACTGCGCATCCGCTCTGAGATAGTCAAGGCCATGCGCGACTACCTCGATGAGAACGGCTTCGTCCTCGCCGACACTCCGATCCTCACGCCGGCCGCCGGCGAGGGAACTACGACTCTCTTCCCGGTCGACTACTACGGCGAGCAGGTCTACCTTGCCCAGACCGGCCAGCTCTACAACGAGGCAATCGCGGCGTCGGTGCGCAAGACCTACTGCTTCGGCCCGACCTTCCGCGCCGAGAAGTCAAAGACCCGACGCCACCTGATGGAATTCTGGATGCTCGAACCCGAGGTGGCATTCCTCGACCTCGACGGCGACATGACGCTCGCCGAGGAACTGGTCGCCTACACGGTTGGGCGCGTGCTGGAGAAGCGCAAGCCCGAGCTGGCAGTGCTCGAACGCGACACCGCCAGGCTCGAGGCCGTGAAGGCACCTTTCCCGCGCATCACCTACCACGAGGCCGTCAAGCTGCTGCAGGAGAAGGGCAAAGAAATCAAGCCGGGCGACGACTTCGGCGGCGACGAAGAGACGATGCTGGGCGAGGCGTTCGACCGGCCGGTGATGATTCACCACTACCCGGCGGCAATCAAGGCCTTCTATATGAAACGCGACGCCGTTGACCCGACGCTCGCCCTCGCCTTCGACATGATCGCCTCCGAAGGCTACGGCGAGATTGTCGGCGGTTCGCAGCGCGAGGACGACACCAGGGAAATGGAGAAGCGCATCGCGGAGAACAAGCTGCCGCCCGAGGCCTACGGATGGTATCTCGACGTCCGCCGCTACGGCTCGTTTCCCCATTCCGGGTTCGGGCTCGGCCTCGAACGCACTGTGGCCTGGATTTGCGGGCTCAAGCACATCCGCGAGACGATCCCGTTCCCGCGGATGCTCGAGAAAGTGTATCCCTAGGAATGATTGAGCAAGAAGCCTGAGTGACTGATAGCCAGGCGCCGGCGTTCGCCAGCCTGCGCACGGCGCTGGAGTAAGGAGGAGTCATGCCCGAAACCAAGATTGGAGTCATAACTCACTACTTCGGTAAGGTCGGAGTCGCGGTTATCAAGGCGACCGTCGCCCCGATAGCGGTCGGCGACAAGATACACATCAAGGGCCATACTACCGACTGCACGCAGGTGATAGAATCACTGCAGGTCGAACACCAGTCCGTGCCACGCATCGAGGTCGGACAAGATGCCGGCATGAAGGTGAGCTGCCACGCTCACGAGCACGACGAGGTATTCAGGGTCACAGAGTAACCC